>JGI24721J26819_10002244_pt1 | contig 21447 bp, 20 predicted proteins | sample YelNatPaOPGAMG01_FD_26819 | JGI IMG/M metagenome (IMG submission 26819) | reverse complement strand
TCGAGCTCCACCCCAAGGGCGACCAGTCTCAGCACAAAGAGGCGCACAGCCTTGGCCTCGGAAAAGGCTTACACTCCATCCTCGGTGATCAGACCGCAGGGTATGCCTCGGGATCCTGCAGCACGCTGGTTTCACGATCGGGCCTCTGTTCCATAAACCAGCGTATAGCACAAATCGGGCAAAAGTACAAGGAAAAAAGTATGCCAAACTAAGCGGTCGTGAAATATTTTTTTCATCACATCTGAACATGTCACCAGCAAAAGGCTAACCCCGTGAACGGTTACCATGGGCCTTCCCGTAAATCCTCTCCTCCGCCCCTGAGCCTTGAGAAAACCGTTGACAAGCACAGTCACACGCCTATATCCGTGGGTGGCCTCTGGTCCGTAATCCCCCTGATGAGAGGAAGATACCTCCCATCATCTGGATGAGGGTCCGTGTCTCCTCCTTTTTTTCGTCTGCCCTTTGTATATTGGTCCGATCTGGCTACCTGCAACGTGGCAGTTATACTCCTCATGGGGTAGGGTCCCTATTCCAATAGGGATATGCGCGATCTCAGTTTTCCCTCACCAGCAATCTCCAAGGCATCCCTCAGAATCTCTACCTCCACGGTCTTCTTGCGCAGAAGGCACTCGAGCTCACAGATCCTTATTTCAAGATTCTTCGCCTCGGAGACAGGAACAAGGGGTTCCTCGCTCTGGGCAACTTAATAAGCCGCCTCCACCTGAAGAGTCAATGGGGATTGACCTCATACTTCCTCGCNACGGAAAAGATGCTCTTAGCGGGCNGTTTGAGCTTCCTCGACTATGGGCTTCTTCTCCTTGAGCACCCTATCGGCTTCTTTTCTGAACCGATCTAATGACCTCTGCCGGACTCATGATCAGCGTCCCCCTGTCTGGCCCCTGTATTAATAGCCCTAAGGCTACCACCACAACCTATTTTCCTTAGGGACAGTGTCCGCTCTAAACGGGGGTGGCCCAATCCTTCGAAACATATATGCCGACAAAAACCTCTTCCACCTCTATAAAAAATTTTTCCCTTGACAACCTCTGAGGACCGGGATATATAACGAGCGTTCGCTCGCAACAGAGGCGACGTGTGAGATGGCTAGCCCCCGGGGAGGCTCCATGGCGGACCCAAGTTCCAGGAGGAGGAGATGTCAGCAACCTGTGGAGGTCTTCGCCCGGATCAAAAATAAGGAGCTGGTGGAGCTTAGGCGGAAGGAGCTGGTTGAGAGGTGTACGAAGGTATTTATGGAGAAAGGATATCACCGTACCAGCATCCGAGACATAGCAAAGGCGGCCTCCTTCAGCATGGGCAACCTATACAACTACATTCGCACGAAGGAGGACGTCCTCTACCTTGTTCACCAAAACATGATCAACAACGTGTATCAGAGTCTATTTAACATCAAGGAGGAGGAATATGAGATCAAATATGGAGAGCTGCTGACNATCATCAGAAATGCTGTCGAGAAGACGTTTGANTTCCAGGATGAGATTATCCTGCTTTACAGAGAATCGGGTTCTCTCAGCAAGCAAATGTTAAGGTCAATATTGGGCTTGGAGACCCGCTATATCGAAATGTTNAAAAGGCTCCTGGACGAGGCTGAGAAGGAGGGAGCCTACNAGATCCGGGATAGTAGGTTTCTTGCGAACCTGATTGTCTACCTCATTTCGTTTTTGTCACTGCGTCGTTGGAGCCTGCGCGACTATAAGAAGGAAGAGGCTGTGGAACTGCTTATGTATTACATCACTCGCATGCTCAAGCCTTCGGAAAAAGCACGTAATTTAGAAAGCAAAGGAGAAGCGTAGTTGACTCCTAGGTGTAGTCTTTAGGGAAGGGCCATAAAGATGATTACTGAAGTGGTAATTGACGGTCTAGGGGGGTATAGCCAATGGAGGTGACCTTATCCTCTATGGTTGTTCAGGGTTTGCACGGTCTTGTGTATGGGATGCTCCTTTTTCTCGTGGCATCCGGCTTGACACTCGTCTTCGGCATGATGGACGTCCTGAACATTGCCCACGCTGCTTTCTACATGTTGGGGGCGTATATAGGCTCGACAATTCTGGTCGTGACAGGGAGTTTCTGGCTGGCACTTGTTTTGGCTCCCGTTGCCGTCGGGCTTCTGGGTGCGCTGGTGGAACGGTTCTTCCTGCGCAAAGTTCACGTCCATGGCCATGCCTTCGAGCTTCTCATCACGTTTGGGGTCTTCTTCGTAGTGGGGGAGGTTGTGAAGTGGATCTGGGGGAATTTTCCTAGGCCCGTGGACCCCCCCCGCGTTCTCTCGGGATCTATCCACTGGATGGGCATCACATACCCAGTTTACCGCTTCTTTATCTTAGGGGTGTCTATGGTAGTGCTGATGGTCTTGGCCTACGTATTTCTGAGGACTCGCGTGGGAATAGCTATTCGGGCCGCAGTGTCAGACGCGTCCATGGTGAGTGCACTGGGCATCAACGTCCCGAAGCTTTTCCTGGGAGTATTCTCGGGGGGCACGGCTTTGGCTGGATTGGCTGGAGTGGTCGCAGGGCCTTTTCTAGGGACATATCCGGGTATGGGGCTTGACATGATGGTGGATACTTTTGTGGTCGTGGTCGTGGGAGGATTCGGAAGCCTTCTGGGGGCGTTTGTTGCCTCCCTCATGATCGGGGAGCTCCAGTCATTCGGTGTGCTGTTCATTCCCAGGCTGGCCCTGGTCTTTCAGTTTCTTCTCATGGCCGTAGTGCTTATCACTCGGCCCACCGGGCTCTTTGGAGAGAAGGTATGAGCCGTTTCACTCTTCTGAGAACTGTCCTGCTCGGGGTGGGGGCGGCGCTCCTTATCGTGGCTCCCAGTGTGCTCAGCGTCGTCAAGACTCGGATGCTAACGGAGATCGCTTATTTTGCCCTGTTTGCTGTGAGCTATAACTTTTTGTTCGGGTGGGCCGGACTTTTATCGTTCGGACATGCTGCTTACTTCGGGCTGGGCGCATATGTCACCGCGATTTCTCTCAAACATATGCCTGGGCTGCATCTATTGGTGGGAATGGGACTCGGCGCACTAGCGGGAGCGGTCGGGGGAGCTATCATCGGCTTTTTTTGCGTACGAAGAAAAGGTTCCTATTTCGCGCTCCTGACATTGGCCTTCAACCAGTTTCTGTGGGCCATCGCTTGGAAGTGGCGCGAGGTGACGGGCGGTGATGACGGGATCGGTCGATTCGTTCCCAGGAGACCTGTAGATCTGGGGCTCTTCTACTTGGACCTTACTCGGATTCCCAACAAATACTACTTTACCATGGCTGTAGTGGTAATTTTCTTAGCGATGGGATGGTATCTTTTGCAGACACCGTTTGGGAACACCATTCAGGCAGTCAAGGTGAATGAGGAAAGGGCTGCTTTTCTCGGATATAACGTCAATCGCTCCAAGTTGCTCATCTTCACACTGGCGGCCTTTTATGCGGGCATCGCTGGAAGCCTGTTCGCTCTGTTCCAAGACTTCGTGGCCACTAGCGCCATAGGGCTCGGCATGTCTACCGAGGTCCTCTTCATGGCCTTCCTAGGGGGGACTGGGTCTTACTTCGGTCCCATTTTGGGGGCTGCGATCTTCGTTTACTTCACAGACTGGGTAAGCAGCATCACCGAGCACTGGGAGTTTTTCTTGGGGGTGCTTTTCATTGTCCTGGTACTTTACTTTCACAGGGGGTTCATCGGATTGATTCCCTCGAAGGTGAGGGGCGTCTTTGCCGCAGGGAAATAGTACCGGGGGTCAGATTGTGGCGATTTTGGAAGTGAGAGACCTTCACAAGGACTTTGGCGGACTCAAGGTGCTCTTCGGAATCGACCTCAGCGTCGAGGAAGGGGAAAGGCACGCCATCATTGGACCGAACGGTGCTGGCAAGTCCACTCTGTTCAATCTTATAACCGGGAAGTACACGCCCACTCGTGGGCGAGTCCTGTTTGATGGACGCAATATTACTGGACTCCCGCCCCACCGGATTGTCCGACTAGGATTGGCTAGATCATTCCAGATCACGAACATCTTCCGTATCATGAGCGTGTTTCAAAATGTGCGCAATGCAGTGCTCTCCAGGATGGGCATTCGTTATCGTATCTTTCCTAGGTTGTCCAAGCTCGCCTCTGTCGACGAAGAAGTGGATTTCATCCTTTCGCAAATTGGCCTATTGGAAAAACGAGATATTCCGGCAGGGGAGTTGGCCCACGGGCAACAGCGGGCTCTGGAGATCGGGCTCACCCTCGCTTTGGACCCTAAGGTGATCCTCCTGGATGAACCGACAGCTGGCATGTCCTCTTCCGAGACCCGCGACACAGTCGAGTTAATCGAACGGGTCACCGAAGGAAGAACGCTCGTCATAGTAGAACATGACATGGATGTAGTGTTCAGAATAGCGAACCGAGTTACGGTCATATACTATGGCAAGGTATTGGCTTCGGGTCGGCCGGAGGAGATCCGCAACGACCAGCGTGTCAAAGACGCATACCTGGGCGAGGAACGGACTTAGGCCATGCTCCTAGATGTGAGAAGCATTGATTCCTTTTACGAGGAAAGCCATATCCTGCACGGTGTATCTCTGGCTGTTGAAAAAGGAGAAATTGTGGCCCTGCTAGGACGCAATGGGGTGGGAAAAAGCACCACCCTCAAGTCCATTATAGGGCTTGTGGTACCGCGCTCCGGGGAAATCTTCTTCAAGGGCTTGAACGTTCGCGGCATGCCGCCCTATCGCATAGCGAACCTAGGAGTGGGGTACGTGCCGGAAGATCGGAGGATATTTCCGCGCCTCACGGTTCGGGAAAACCTGATCATAGGTATGAAACCGGGCCAGAACAAGAATGAAGGTAACTGGACCGTGGAGAAAGTATACGAGTACTTTCCGGGTTTGAAAGCNAGGGACAACCAGAAGGGGGCCTATCTTTCAGGCGGCGAGCAACAGATGCTGACCATAGCCCGTGCNCTGATGGGGGATCCAGAGATACTACTATTGGACGAACCCACCGAGGGACTGGCCCCAAAGATTGTCGAGACCCTGGAACAGGTCATCACGGATATCCACTCTCAGGGCGTGGCCATACTTTTGGTGGAACAAAACATGCGGGTGGTCTTGCGGCTGGCTGGGAGGATCTATGTGATGAGCAAGGGGAGCATAGTGTTTCACGGCACCAGGGAGGAACTGAAGGGGGCCAGTGAGGTGAGGGAGAGATATCTCGAAGTATAAGGGCAACTGGAGGGGAGGACACGGAGCGTGCCCCTCGAGAACCCAAATCACTGAGGAGGTGGCAGATGCGAAGAAAAGGCTTCTTGGGGAGATTGGGGGTAGGAGCAATTGTACTCTTCGTGCTAGGATGCTTGGGGATTGTCCCAGCGAATGGGGCCAAGGAAAAGGACACAATAGTTCTTGGGGTCTGTGAGCCCCTCTCAGGTGTGATGAAGGACGTAGGGGATCGGTACGTAGACGCGGTCAGGTTCGCGGCGGAAAAGATCAACGCCAAGGGAGGAGTGCTTGGCAAGAAACTTGTTGTCGTGGCCGAGGATAGCCAGCTCAAGCCAGATGTGGCCACGCGCAAAGCCACCAAGTTGATCCTGGAGGACGGGGCCGACTTCATTATGACTGGGACGGGAAGCCACATAGCGCTGGCCATGATGAAAGTGGCAGAGCAGTATCAGAAGATCTTCCTCACGTATGGGACAGAGGCAGCCAGCATTACGGGACAGGAGTTCAACCCTTATACGTTCCGGGCCTGTCTCAATACTGACCAGCACTCTGCAGCCGTGGTGGCGTATTTCGCCAGGTACACCAACTACAGGAAGTTTTATATCTTGTGTCAGGACTATGCCTTCGGCAGAGAGGCGGCCGAAGGTTTCAAGAAAAAGCTCAAGACCATCCCCGGTGCTCAGCTAATGGGCGAGGAGTTCCATCCCATCGGGCTGAAAGACTTTGCCCCGTATATAAGCAAGATCATGGCCTCTGGTGCGGAAGTGGTGCTCACCGGCAACTACGGACCTGACCTGGATAATCTAATAAAGACAGGGGCCTCTCTGGGTTGGAAGTGCATCACTGGGAATTACTTCTTAAACGATGCTTACCGCATGCAGGTGGTTAAAGAAGCAGCCATCGGCCACGTTACGGCCGACTCTTACATGGTCACTATCGACACCCCTGAAAACAAAGAGTTCGTGAAAGAATGGCACGAGAGGAACAAGGGGAGGGATGTGGGATTTATCTGGCCTGACCTCTCCATGGGAAGATGCTATTGGTCAATACAATGGCTTGCCGATGTGATCAAAAAGGCGGGCAGCACCGATGCTGATAAGATCATTAAGGCCTGGGAAGGGATGAGCTATCAGATGCCTTGGGGCCAGGTGACCATGAGGGCCTGCGATCACCAGATGATCACTCCGGCCGTGGCTGCTGTGATCGAGCCTAAAAGCGAGTTTTTCGACTTCCCGTATATCGGGAAGCCCTTCATGATACCGGCCGAGGAAATTACTGTGCCTCCGGCGGAGACGGGAAACCCCAGGTGCAAGTGATCTGTGTGGAGGGCAGTGGGACTTAGATGGCGGGGTGGAGGAAAGAAGATTCCCTCTCTCCTTTTCCCGCTTCCTGGACTGAGGAGAATGCCCCCAGTTAGCTTTGTGTCGGCTTGATCTTGCGGACCAATGGGGGCCAATTCAAGTGAGACCGGGTATCGGGATTGGTCTTGATTCATGGGTGCCCCTTCCGGGTACCCATGAATCTTCAAGATCAAGCGCCTGTCACGGATCCCCCTGGGCCTGTTTCTTGACACTTTGCCTCTCCTAGTCCTCGGGTCTGAGCTCTCGGACTCTCCTTCCAGGCCTCAACATCTCGGAGTTAGCCATCCGGGATAGCTCTCCTTCCGGTTGTCTCCCTTTGATCCGACTAGCTGTACCCAAAATTTGTACGACCAGAATTGGGTAAATTTATCCCCCTGATTCACCGTCAAAAAAACTAAATGACCTCGTTGGTCCTGTGGTTACAGGAGAATCTGGGATGACGGCCTTGGCGGGTTTGCCTGCTTATATGGATTTAGCGCAGGTGATGAAGGTGAGGGAGTCGATAGAGAGGCATTTGCAGGTTCGGGGCGGTGGGCAGGGTTGGACCGACCCTCAGGTGGTGATGTCTTTGATATTGCTTAACCTAGCAGGTGGGGAGTGTGTGGATGATTTGAGGGTTATGGAGGGGGATGAAGGAGGACCTGGCAGGGGGTCCGTTGCCCTCGGGGAGTTTGGGCAGAATGCGGCTTGGTGGTGGATTATGGGCGGTGGATTTGGGTTGACACAGCGCTTTGATCGGGCTCACGTACGGCCGTAATAGCCAGGTGTGCGTCTTTTGGAGAGAGCTCCTCGGATCCAGATCCTCTCGTCCCCTCAAAAAAGACCCGTCAGCGTGGGGTTGGAGGGAGGTCTTTTCTGGATCTCTCCCCGCGACGAACTCACCTAGAAAAGGCCCAGAGAGGCTGTCATCCGCATAGCNAGAAGAAAAGCCATGATCCCAAAGCCCANNGCCCGAGGCGCCCGGGTCTCACCCGCGNNACAAAGGCTCACAAGTTCCCTTTGAACTTTTGGGCTGATCTTCCCGGCTTCCGTCTTCTTTCCGACTCGAGTCTCGATACCACGAGGGTCCAGGACCCTTGGTCCCCAAGTGAGAATTCTATCCCCTTTGGGCCATAATCCCCAAAGGCCAAATGAACCACCTCCCAGTGTCCTTGCCACCTATCCGAAAGGCCCTCCTATTGGTAAAGACTCGAGCTTAGGTGGTGGCAGAGGGAAAAGGGGAACTCCTGACCTCTTTTTCCCCAAAAAAGCCCAGGGGAGAGCTCGGGATCCCTCAGCCCAGATGGGGTTCCCAGAAGGGATTTNGGGGAGCTAACATTGAGCCTTGAGATCTTCTGACNAATTGCCACATGGGGGAGGCTATCATGGAATCCAGACATCCCGTTTTGAGGCTCCACAAGAAGGACAATGTTGTCGTGGCCCTGAGGGATCTATCTCCAGGAGAATTCATAGAGGAAGAAAGGGTCCAAGTGATGGAGGCTATCCCCAAAGGCCACAAGGTGGCAACGACCTTCATCCCAGTAGGNACCCGCATCCTCAAGTACGGCCACACAATAGGAATAGCCAAAAAGGACATACCTGCTGGCTCCTGGGTTCACACCCACAACTTGGCCGTGGCTCCAAGAAGNCGAAGATACGCGAAGGCAAAGGCTCTGGAAAAGGAAGACCTCCCAGAAGTCACACCCAGGGCGAAGTTCCTGGGTATCCCAAGGTCCAATGGAAGGATCGGGACCAGAAATTACATAGGCATCATATCAACGGTGAACTGTTCAGCTACTGTTGCTAGGAGGATAGCCGATGCCTTCCAAGGAGTGCGCTATCCCGGAGTGGATGGAGTGGTTGCCCTCGTTCACGGGGAAGGTTGTGCTGGCAAAGGCTCTGGGGAGAGGTTCGAGGCATTCAGGAGGGTCTTCACCGGGTACGTGAACCATCCCAATTTTGCAGGTGTTCTCCTTGTGGGATTGGGGTGCGAGGTGAATCAGCCAGAGAACATTTTGATGGCTGCAAGAGGTGAAAATGGCCCCATTGTGAGGTCCCTCGTGATCCAGGACCAAGGGGGCACCCAGAGGACGATCGAGAAAGGGGTGGAGATAGTTCGCGAGATGCTCAAGATGGCACAAGGGGCAAAGCGCGAGGAGATCTCAGCTGAGAGGATCGTCCTCGGGGTGGAATGCGGAGGCTCGGACGCTTACTCAGGAATAACCGCGAATCCAGCTTTGGGATTCGCTGCGGACATGCTCGTCTCCCATGGAGGCACAGTGATTCTGAGCGAGACCCCCGAGATCTACGGTGCGGAGCACCTCCTCATGGAAAGGGCCTCCTCCCCACAGATTGCTCAGAAGCTCCTCAAGAGGATAAGGTGGTGGGAGTCCTATGTGAGGAACAATGAGGGCGAGATGGACAACAACCCTTCTCCCGGGAACAAGAGGGGAGGCCTGACCACCATACTGGAGAAGTCTCTGGGGGCGGTCTCCAAGGGCGGGACCACGACGCTCATGGAGGTTTACGAGTATGCGGAAGAGGTTCGATCCAGGGGACTCGTATTCATGGACACCCCAGGGTACGACCCGGCCTCAGTGACGGGAATGGTGGCTGGAGGGGCAAACGTGATCGCTTTCACGACAGGTAGAGGCTCAGCCTTCGGATGCAAGCCAGTTCCTGTGGTGAAACTTGCGACAACAAGCGAGCTCTTCCACGCTATGGAAGACGATATGGACATAGACTGTGGGACGATAATTCGAGGCGAGGAGTCCGTCGCCGAGGTCGGAGCTCGGATCTTCCAAAAGATCCTGGATGTCGCATCCGGAGAGAGGACGAAGAGCGAGCTTCTGGGCTATGGGGACATGGAATTCGTCCCTTGGCGGATGGGGGCTATGATGTGAGGGCAAGGCCCTCACCGGGGTGGGTCCATCGAAGGGATATGGGCGACATGGAGGGAAGTCCTAGGTATTCTCATTTTGAGGTAAAACAAAGAAAGACAAGGCCCTTTTCCAGGCCATTGACAGGGGTGGCGCGGGAGAATAGTCTACATAACATACGGAGATGGGGCCTTCTTTGGCGAGAGCTTCCGAGCCCCATTTGGAGGATGCTCCTTGGAGAAAAGTGGCAACGGACGCGGCGAAGAAGGATCCCGGCTTTGGTTTGTGGTGCAGACCAATCCCAGGGAGGAGGAGAAGGCCCTGAGTGGCCTCGGAGAAAAGGGCTTCGAGCTCTTCTTCCCGAGGATAAAGGTGGTGAGGTATTGGAGGCTTCGGGCAGGGGAGGCCATAAGGCCCCTTTTCCCTTCCTATCTTTTCGCTCGTTTCGCTTATCCTCAGGATTATCCCTATGTGTTGTGGACTCGGGGGGTCAGGAGGGTTGTAGGGGCTGGGGAGGATCCTGTTCCGGTCCCGGATGAGGTCATTCGTACCATAAAGGATCAAATGGATGAGCAGGGTCTCGTCCGGGTGGGAAGGAGGCTCAAGCCCAAGGACAGGGTGAGAATCAAGTCCGGGCCTTTCAAGGATTTGTTGGCCCTTTTCGAAAGAGAGCTCGACGACAATGGCAGGGTGGAGATACTCCTGCAAGTGCTCGGATTCCAAGCTAGGGTTCAAATTCACGAATCCCTGCTAGAGAAGATCCAAGGATGACGTTCGCTGAGAAGGTTTGAGGGAGAAAAGCCATGATGCTGAGATCGTGCTTCATGTGTCCACATCACCAGATAAAGAGGGAGGAGAGTTCCAGTCACAGTTTCTGCCAGAAGGAGAACTGCTGGTCCAGGTACTCCAGGTGCATCGCTAGGAAGGCCTTGGAGAGGTTCCTCGAGGAGGACAGGTTGGAGGTGCCAAATAGGTTTTCAGCCCTCTCCCATGTATATGGTTCTGAGTGAGCAAGGGTAAATTTGACGCCTGAAAAGGACCGCCTCTTTTCCCTGAGGGAACATTTGAAGGAGATCTGCAAGGAAAGGGGGCCGATTCCCTTCGCCCTCTACATGGAGATATGCCTCTATCATCCAGAGCTGGGCTATTACTTTGCCCCTCGAGCACCGATGGGGAAAGGCGGGGATTATATCACCTATCCCCAGGTCCATCCCGCATTTGGCAGGTGCATGGCGAGGCAGGTAATGGAGATCTGGGAGCAGATGGCGTCTCCCCAATCTTTCGAGCTCGTGGAAGTGGGACCTGGCAAGGGCCAGATGATGAGGGACATGTTGGAGCTAATATCCNGCAAGGCCCCCCTATTGATGGAAAATCTCGAAGTTACACTGGTGGAAGTGAGCCCCATGCTCCAATCAATCCAGAGGGCGAACCTGGCCCAATTCCCCAATGTGAGATGGGAGGCCCCAGCTGATTTCTTCTCCCGAAGAAAGGTCCGTGGGTGCATTCTATCCAATGAATTGGTGGATTCTCTTCCGGTTCATCTCGTAGAGATGAGAGGGGGCGAGTTGAGGGAGGTCCTCGTTTTGGTCGGGGATCGAGAGACAGAGGAGGTTCTTGGAGAGCTCACGGATCATAGGATTCGCGAATATCTCGAGACAGAGGGCGCACACCTCCAGGAGGGTCAAAGGGTGGAGGTTGGGCTCAAGGCCCTGGAGTGGATTCGGTCAGTGGGAGCCTCTCTGGAAAAAGGGNCTGTGATCACGGTGGATTTTGGCTTCAGGGGGGCTGAAACATTCCATCCCTCGAGGAGTGGAGGCTCTCTCATGACATACAGGGGCCACAGGGCCAGCAGCGATCCTTACGAGCTTCCTGGGGGCCAGGACATCTGTTCCCACGTGAACTTCTCGGCCCTCATCAGAGCTGGCGAGGAAGTGGNTCTCGCTCCCACCGGGATCATCACACAGGACAAGTTCTTGCTCAATCTGGGTCTACTGGAAGAGATGGCCGAACAGGAAAAGAGGCGTTCCTCGGGCTCCCAGGCCGAATTCTGGCAGGAGAAGCTAGCATTGAGGAGNCTGATGATGCCCCAACATCCTCAAGGGGGGTTTCAGGTTCTCATTCAGCACAAAGGATGGACCCCCAAGTCCTTGACGGGCCTTTCCCATAGGCTTCCTCAAATGGGTTCCCTTGAACCTCTGCGCACGAGAGGCCTATCATAGAAGAAAGGTAGGGAAAGCCCCATAGCTCCAGGAGGTGACACATGACCAAGGAGGTCTCGAAGAGGATAGTGCTCTATTTTTCCAAGTCCACTTGGGACAAACCCATTGTCTATCGACTGGTCAAGGATTATGACCTCGTTTTCAACATCCTCAAGGCCGAGGTCCTCCCCAGGCAAGAAAGCTATATGGTGATGGAGCTGAGCGGTCCTCTCTCCAACTACAGAAAGGGAATCAAGTACTTGAAGGATTGCGGCATAGTGGTGAAGCCCGTGGAGAAGGACATCCAGAGGGATGAGGAGAAGTGTTACCACTGCGGGGCATGCACCGCCATATGTCCCACACAGGCCCTGCATGTGGACCGGGCAACAATGGAGATTCGCTTCGACAACAAGCTCTGCAGCGGGTGCGGACTCTGCATACCCGTTTGTCCCAGTAGGGCAATGCAGACGGCCATCTTGTGAGCTCGATTTGGCCTGCGAACGAAAAAGTGGGGAAGATGCTGGCAAGGGAAAAAGGTCCCATCTGGGCTGCCTTAAGTGGTGGTGTGGACAGCGCAACCGCAGCCTTCCTTCTCCTGGAGCAGGGGTTCCGAGTGGAGGCCGTTTTCATGGAGCTTTGGGACTGTGGCCTCGCCAAGAGAACAGGGAGGCAGACTTGCTGTTCGCCTCGAGACAAGAGAGATGCCATGGAAGTTGCCAGGCAGCTGGGAGTCGAGTTCAGGGAAGTGGACCTGAGGGAGGTCTTCAGGGAAACTGTGATAAAGGATTTTGTCGACTCCTATCTCTCAGGGCTCACCCCCAACCCATGTGTCAGGTGTAACCAATGGGTCAAGTACGGCGCATTACTCCAGATGGCCCTTGAAAGTGGAGCCCAGGGATTGGCAACGGGCCATTACGCTAGGGTGGCCCCCCAAGGAGAAGAGGGCCCATTGAGGCTCCTAAGGGGTCGAGATCCGTCCAAGGACCAGTCCTACTTTCTCTTCACCCTCGGACAGGAGGAGTTGAAGAGGATCATTTGGCCTTTGGGAGAGCTCACAAAGGAGGAAGTGAGGGCCATTGCCAGAAAAAAGGGTCTCTGTGTGGCAGAAAAGGAGGAAAGCCAGGAAGTGTGCTTCATACCGGGTGGGGACTACAGGGAATTCCTCTCTCTCTATGCCGAAGGCGACCTTGGAGGTCACGGGGACATAGTTGACTGGGAAGGGAGGAAGCTGGGGGAGCACGATGGGTTCTTCGGTTTCACGGTTGGCCAAAGAAGAGGTCTCCGCATCCCCTGGAAGGAGCCCCTTTATGTCCTGAGGGTGATCCCGAAAGAGAGAAAGATAGTCGTGGGGCCCAGATCGAGGGTGAACTCCATGGGGCTTGAGGCCAAGGACTTCTCTTGGGTTAAGGGAGAACCACCGGGAAGCAAGTTCTCTGCAAAGGCGCGCATAAGGTACAGGCACAAGGAGGCAGAGGCCACTGTGGAGGTAATCTCCGAGAAGAGGGTGCGAGTCCTTTTCCAGGAACCCCAGCCCTCTGTTACCCCAGGTCAGGCAGTGGTCCTCTACTCGGGGGAGGAAGTTCTGGGAGGCGGATGGATCCAGGGACCTTGGCCCTGAGGGGCGAGGGTAAGGTGGAAGAGAAGATCTTCTCGATTCACGTTCTGGGCTGCAAGGTGAACCAACACGACGCTGCTTCCTTGAGTCTCGCCCTCGAGAAGCTGGGGCTCAGGAGGGCGAAGGAAGGGGATTCTCCTCACATCATAATCGTTCAGACCTGTACAGTGACCGGGGAAGCTGAGAGGCAAAACCTTCAGCTCATGAGAAAACTCAAGATGAGAAACCCTCAGGCCCTGATAATCGCATCGGGCTGTCAGGTCCAAGCTCATGGAGAGATCCTGGAAGGATCTCCCTGGGTAGATCTCGCATATCCCAACTGCAAAAGAGGAGAGCTCATAGAACACGTGGCCCATCTGTGCCAGAGGAGCGAGGCTCCCATCGAGTTGAGGGAAGAGGAACTAGTTTGGGGTGAAGGCCTGGTGCGGTTGCCAGGAAGGACAAGGGCTTACCTCAAGGTGCAAGATGGCTGTAGCGGGGCTTGCTCCTATTGCATAGTGCCCAAGGCCCGGGGGCCTAGCAGGTCGAGGCCCATAGAGTCCATATTGAGGACTTTGAGGGCTATGGAGGAGTCGGGCACAAAGGAGGTCGTGATAACAGGTGTTCAGCTTGCTGCCTACGGGATGGATCTGGATCCTCCCTTTAGCCTCCCTCGATTGATAGAGGAGATCCAGAGTTTCTCAATACCCAGGATCAGACTCAGTTCCATAGAGCCACACTACTTNGACAAAGAGCTCATGGATGTCATATGCTCGAGCTCCAAGATTTGCCATCACATACACATTCCCATTCAAAGCGGAAGCGACCAAATCTTGAGCTCCATGAAGAGACCTTACACAGCCAGGGAGTGCCGAGAAAAGATCCTCTGGCTCAAGGAGAGGATTCCGGATCTCACCATAGGCGCGGACATCATCGTGGGCTTCCCTGGCGAAAGCCAGAAGGAATTCCGAAAGACCCTCGAGTTCTTGGAGTCCATCCCATGGAGCTACTTGCATGTGTTTCCCTTTTCCCCGAGGCCGGGGACAGAGGCGTATACCATGGAGAGAAAGGTGGACCAAGGGGAGATAAAGAGGAGGGCCTCTCTCCTGAGGGCAATGTCCCGGGAGAGGAGATCTCAGTGGATGGAGAGCTTTGTGGGGAGGGAGGTGGAGGTTCTCCTGGAAGGGCCCAGCAAGAGAATCCATGGATGGATGCAGGGGAAAACGTNCAATTATCTCAAGGTGCTCATCCCTCAGGGAAAGAGGAGGGAAGGGGATATGGTCCGGGTGAGAATAGAGGGCGGGCTCGATGGTGAGCTTCTGGGAAGGGAAGTGTGAGGAGCGGGCGAATGGATCCCATTGGCCTTGACTGGGGTCCGGGGATNGGGTAGCATTATCAAAACTCTTACTCGAGGAGACGGGAATTGAGCATGGGACCAAGANGGCTTCGGAAAATGGTTGAAAGGGAGACGATCCTCCTTCTCGGCCTTAGCCTTCTCCAGAGCCCGCTGTCCCATTGGGTCATGGCGTAGGAAAGGTGGGGCCGCGGGCAAAGGGGTTGCTCGCGGCCCTTGGATTTTTGAGGAGGCCGTTGGGCAACCAACGGCCTCTTCGATTTTTGGGGAAAGGCATGTCTTGGGTCTTTGACCTGGCCCAGATGAGGCATGCGACCNCATGAAAGGGGAGGTGATCATGGAGAGAGCATATCGTGTGGCTTTGATACCAGGGGACGGTGTGGGACCGGAGGTAGTGAGGGAGGGCCTCAAGGTCCTGAGGAGGTGTTCGGAGATAGAAGGCTTCCCACTCGAGACCGTGGAGTATCCCTTTGGGGGCGAGCATTTTCTCAGGACAAGGGAGACCCTTCCAGAGACGGCCCTCCAAGAGCTCAGGGAGATGGATGCCATATACTTGGGGGCCATAGGGCATCCCCATGTTAAACCAGGGCTCTTGGAAAAGGAGATCCTCCTCAGGATTAGGTTCGAGCTGGATCTCTACATAAATCTGAGGCCAGTACAGCTCCTTCCTGGAGTCGAAACCCCTCTCAAGGACAAGGGCCCCGAGCACATAGACTTTGTGGTGGTGCGGGAGAACACAGAAGGGCTCTATATCGGGGCTGGAGGAACCATGGCCAAGGGCACTCCCTTCGAGGTGGCTGTTCAAGAGTCAATACAGACGAGAAGAGGCGTTGAGAGGTGTCTCAGGTACGCCTTCGATCTCGCCAGAACGAGGCCCAGGAAGAAGCTCACCCTTTGCGGGAAGAAGAACGTCCTCACTTACATATTCGACCTTTGGGACAGGGTGTTCTCGGAATTGTCCCGAGAGTATCCCGATGTGCAAACAGATTACGGTCACGTGGATGCCATATGCATGTGGATGGTCAAGAACCCTGAAGAGTTCGATGTGATAGTCACGGACAACATGTTCGGGGACATAATCACCGATCTGGGGGCAGCCATTCAGGGGGGCTTAGGTCTTGCTGCATCTGGGAACATCCATCCCGGCAAGGTGTCCATGTTCGAGCCCATCCACGGGTCCTCTCCGAAGCACGCTGGGAAGGGGACCATAAATCCCATAGCGGCGATCCTTGCCGGTGCCATGATGCTCGAGCATCTCGGAGAAAAAAGGGCGGCTTCCAGGATACATCGGGCTGTGAGAACGGTTGTCAAGGAATTGAGGGGAATGGGTGCCGGGCAAATGGGCATGTCCACCTCAGAGGTGGGCGACAGAATTGCCCAATTGCTCTCAACGGACGAAGATTAGGAGGAGGTTTGGAGACCATGGCAGAGTATGTGCAAATTTTCGATACTACCTTGAGGGATGGAGAGCAGTCTCCAGGGGCCACAATGAACGTGGAGGAGAAGATCCAGGTGGCGCTCCAGCTCGAGCGCCTTGGAGTGGATTCCATAGAAGCTGGGTTTCCAGTGGCCTCTGAAGGAGATTTCCAGGCAGTCAGGAGGATAGCCGAGAGGATTCAGGACTCCAAGGTGGTCGCTCTGGCAAGGTGCGAGAAGATGGACATAGAGCGAGCATGGGATGCGGTCAGGGTGGCCAGGAGGCCAGGCCTCCATGTGTTCCTCTCGACCTCGGATATCCATCTCCGCTATCAGCTGAGAAAAGACAGGCAAGAGGTGCTCGATTGGGCGGCTCAAATGGTCAGGTTCGCAAGGCAACTGTGCGATGACGTGGAGTTCTCTCCCATGGATGCATCCAGGACCGAGCCCACATTCCTTTTTCAGGTCCTGGAGGCAGCCATAGAAGCGGGCGCTACTATCGTCAACATTCCCGATACAGTGGGCTACGCGACTCCAGATGAGTTCGGNGAGCTCATAAGGCAGATCCGGAACTCAGTGGCCAACATAGACAAAGCCACTCTGAGTGTCCATTGCCACAACGATCTCGGACTTGCCGTGGCCAATTCCCTAGCTGCTGTGCTTGCAGGGGCAAGACAAGTGGAGTGCACCATAAACGGGATAGGAGAGAGAGCGGGGAATGCTGCCTTGGAAGAGGTCGTCATGGCCCTGAAGACAAGGGCCGATAGGTTCGGGGTGGAAACGAGGATAAGAACAGAGCTTCTCTATCCCACAAGCAGGATGGTCTCGAGAATAACAGGGATTCCCGTGCAGCCCAACAAAGCGATTGTCGGGGCCAATGCCTTTTCCCACGAATCGGGAATTCATCAGGACGGGATTCTCAAGGACAAGAGAACTTACGAGATCATGACACCCGAATCAGTGGGATGGGGCCAGACATCCCTTGTGCTGGGAAAGCATTCNGGAAGACATGCCCTGAAGGACAGGCTCGAGAAACTGGGCTATGAATTGACGCCTGAGGATCTGGATCGAGTTTTCCAGCGCTTCAAAGCTCTGGCCGACAAGAACAAGGATGTATATGATGAGGACCTGGAGGCCATAGTGGAGGACGAGGTCCTCAGAGTTCCCGAGAAGTACAAGCTCGTCTATCTCCATGTTACGAGCGGAAGTGTCACTGTGCCGACGGCCAGTGTCAAGCTCGAGATAGATGGGGTGGAGCATGCGGGAGCTGGCTTCGGCATAGGTCCAGTGGACGCCACGTTCCAGACCATAGCTCGAATAACTGGCACCAAGGCAAAGCTCAAGAGGTTCGCCATAAATGCCATAACAGGAGGATCAGATGCTCAAGGAGAGGTCACGGTGAGACTGGAGGCAAATGGNCACGAGGTAGTGGGGCAGGGCACCCATCCAGATGTCNTAGTGGCGAGTGCCAAGGCATACGTGAATGCCCTCAACAGGCTGGAGTACAGGAAGAGATACCCCCTTCAGATAAAAGAGGAGATGTGAACATGGGAAAGGCAAAGAGAGGAAGCACTCTAGCTGAGAAGATTCTCGCCCGGCATTCGGGAAGGGATAGGGTGGAGCCAGGGGAATTGCTCCTCGTGGATGTGGACTTGACCATGGCCAATGACGTCACAGCGCCCATTGCCATAAGATCCTTCAGGGAGGCAGGAGCTGAGAGGGTTGTGGACCCTTCCCGAATAGTGCTCGTCATGGACCATTTCACGCCCAACAAGGACATTNCCTCGGCCGAGCAGGTGAGAGAATGCAGGGAATTCGCCAGGGAGCAGGGGATCTCCCTGTACTTCGAGAACGATGGAATCGCCCACGCACTTCTTCCCGAAAGGGGCCTTGTGCTTCCAGGCCAGCTCGTCTTGGGGGCCGACAGCCACACCTGCACCTACGGAGCCCTGGGTGCCCTTGCCACAGGTGTTGGGAGCACGGATATCGCGGCGGTTTGGGTGACGGGAAAGGCATGGCTCAAAGTGCCTGCGAGCATAAAGCTCGTCTACGAGGGGGAATTGTCTCCCTGGGTCACGGCAAAGGATCTCATCCTCAAGACCATCTCCGACCTCGGAGTTGATGGGGCCAATTACAAGGCCCTGGAGCTCTCGGGGGGCACCATCTCTAGGCTCTCGGTAGAGGGTCGGATGACCATGGCCAACATGGCCATAGAGGCAGGGGCGAAGGCTGGGATCTTCGAGGTGGATGGGAAGACCAGGGAGTATTTGGCCTCTTTCCTCCCACAAGGCTGGGAGATTCCGGTTCCGGATGATGGGGCCGAATACGAGGAGGTGAGAACCTACGATGTATCCTCCATGGGTCCAGTTGTGGCCATTCCCCATTCCCCAGGAAATGTGAGACCAGTAGAGGAGCTATCCGGGGTGAGGATAGATCAGGTGGTAATAGGCTCCTGCACCAATGGGAGAATGGAGGATTTGAGGGCCGCAGGGGGCGTCTTATCTGGGAGAAAGGTCGCCCCTGGAGTGAGGCTTCTCATTTTGCCTGCTACAAGGCGCATCTATCTCCAAGCCCTCAAAGAGGGACTTTTGGAGATCTTCGCCGATGCAGGGGCCACCATCTGCCCTCCCTCTTGCGGTCCATGTCTCGGAGGCCACTTGGGGGTGCTGGGAAAGGGCGAGAGGTGCGTCTCAACTACAAATCGCAATTTTCTGGGCCGTATGGGCCATCCCCAAAGCGAGATATACTTGGCGAGTCCCATCGTCGCTGCGGCATCTGCTGTGCTCGGCAGGATCGCTCACCCTGGGGAGGTTCTAAAGTAAGAGGTGAAAGGAGGCACTCAATTGAAGTACGAGGGAAAGGCTTGGATTTTCGGACACGATGTGGACACAGATACTATAATTCCAGCTAGATACTTGACCACTTGGGACGTCTCTCTCCTGGCTCCCCATTGCATGGAAGATGTGGACAGTGGATTCGCCCGAGAGGTGGAGCCAGGAGATGTGATAGTGGCAGGGAGAAATTTCGGATGTGGTTCATCGAGGGAGCACGCACCTGCTGTGATAAAGGCCCTGGGCATATCGGCCATAATTGCCCAGAGCTTTGCGAGGATCTTTTACAGGAATGGATTCAATATTGGCCTGCCACTTGTAGAGTGTAAAGAGGCCTTCGAGAGGGTGAAAAGGGGGGACAGGCTCTCTCTTGACCTGGAAAAAGGCGAGATAAAGAACTTGACCAGAGACGAGAGCTACTTCTTCAATCCCATCCCCCCTTTCATGAGGGACCTCTTGAGGGAAGGGGGATTGGTCCCCCTTCTGAAGAAGGGTGGGTGGAGGGTATCGTCCCTCTGAGGAGCAGGACTCTTTCCCCGCTCCATCCGTTAGGGGGCCTAGGGTGAGGACATGATTGGCCGGACCTGTTCACCTTCCAAAGCCCCCTTTTCACGGATTTGCGCATACCCTGACTCCCACTATGTGGTTGCCCGTTGGAGGCTTGGGCCTCAACTCCCCAGGCCATGGGCTTCATCCAATGATCCAGTTCAGGTATGCCCCTGTCTTTTTGGGAGGGGAGGCTTTAGAACCCATGGATTCGAGAGCACTGCGGCGATGAGACACCCTCCAGCCATGAAGAGCAGTGGACCATTGTAAGAGCCGAACTTGGTCACTAGATAGCCACTCAGCCATCCTGAGATGAGGCCAGCCCATGCCTTCGCAGTGTAAGTGATTCCATAGTTCGCTGTGGCGTATCTGGAGCCATAATAGTCGCCTATAGTCGCTGGATAGATGGCGAAAGGAGCTCCCCCCAAAAGGGAGGCCAATATCACCATTGAGACGAACAGAGTTGGGATATCTCCCAGCAGGGCCAGACTTAATATGGCCCCTCCAAGAAGAGTGTAGAAGATGGCCAATGTGCTCTCCCTTCCCAACTTGTCGGATATTGCGCCAGCCATCACCCGGCTCAACCCATTGGCGAGGGGAAAGAGAACCATGAGGATCTTCATGTATCCCTCGGGAAGGGAGTAATATGTCCCCATGGTCTTCATATGAGCTCCGAAAAGAAGGACCACCGAGACGCTGAATGTGAAAGCCAGATAAATGGAATACCATTGGCGGGTTCGGACCATCTCGAGTGGCTTCCAAGAGTGAGCCGAAGGTCCAATGTTGGGCTCAGGGGGGGCTCCCTCAGATNTCCCCTCCCCCTCAGGGTAATTGTAGAGGGCACAGAGAGGCAAAAGCACAGCCATGGATCCCAGACCCAAGAAAAACAGTGTCCTTTTGAGGCCTTGAGTATCCAGTAACCAGTCTATTCCCATGTTGAAGAGGGCTGTTCCTGCCCCGAATCCAAAGACCACAAGCCCAGAGGCCATCCCCCTCTTCTCTGGGAACCATTTGATGGCCATTGCGGCGGAGAGGCCATAGAGTATCCCNCCNCCNACTCCCCCTAGCCCGTAACATACACGAAAGGCCCAGGGACTCGTGAAAAGAGCGCACAGGACCAAACCTGCCCCCACCAGAATCGCTGCTCCCATGGCAATGGTTCTGGGTCCATAGGAGTCCGCAAGGTATCCGGAAAAAGGAAGAATAAGGGTGGATGTATAGTGGAAGATGGTGTATATGAGGCCCAAGGAGGCCAGGCTCCAGCCCAGCTCCCTGTGAATTCGGTCCGCAAAGAGAAACCAGGAGTATTGATAAATGCTGATCACCATCATGACACAGAAGGCAGCCCCGAGGAGAAGCCACCTAGCCGTGCGCTGGGAAGAAAGGGTCGTTTGTTCCACTTTTGTATCCTCAGTCGAAAGTCAATTTAATGGACTTCTCTCGTATTTTCCTTGGCTGGGCCGAAAAGATGCGCTTGGGGTTCTGAAAGGGGTTATATCTCTCGATTCTCCCTCTGGCTCCTCTTTTACAGAGAGCGTTTTTTCGCTCTTCTGACCCTGTGGCATCCAGCAGGCCTCTTCCTGGCCTCTCTCTTCCAGGAAAAGACCCAGGCCGACATGATACCACTGCCCAGTTCTCGAGGCCAGAGGCACCATTCCATAAGCGCTCCGTGAGGGGTTTCCTTTAAGGATCTGTTACGGAAAGATCGAACACAGAGACCCAAAGTTCGCCAAAGGCTTGCGAGAGAGAAGATCACCCATGGGACAAAATCCGGCCTCGAAGGGGAAGAAAACCCACGAAGGGATTCATGTAAAAGGCATTCTCGAATTTCGAGATCAGCCAAAAAATTCCCGGAAGAAGGGAGAGATCTCATGGGTGCCAAGTTTTGTCTCAATGGAGACTAGAACTCTTCCATCTCGAGGGGTACAGGCTATCGGGCGGTCAGAGTCTCTCTTTCGGAAAGAGCAAGGCGGTTTTTTGGGGCATTTCCAAGGGCTGGCAACCAACCTCCACGGGGTGGGATCCGTCCTGGAGAAAATGGCCGCCTTGCCAGGTTTAGGTGTCTTGGCTCCCAAGGCCATAT
>JGI24721J26819_10002241_pt1 | contig 21451 bp, 23 predicted proteins | sample YelNatPaOPGAMG01_FD_26819 | JGI IMG/M metagenome (IMG submission 26819) | reverse complement strand
GCCCATGCCCATGCCGCGCGCGGCCATCCCGCCGGGCATCCCCGGGTAGCCCGGGTAGCCGGGGATGCGGCCGCCTCCTCGGTCCCCAGCAGCGTGGTCATCCCAACGGGCTCCAGCGCCGCGACGGTGCTGGTCGACGGCGCGGAGCAGCCGGCCGGCACGGACATCGGTCCGATCGTGCCCGCACGGGCAAGTGTCGCGGCGACGTTGCCCAGCCCCCCGGCACCGCCCGTGGACGCGGCGCTCAGCGCCGGGGCGATCCCCGGGGCGATCTCGGCCGGAGCGGCGACAGCCGCCCGGCGGCACCGAGGTTGGGCAGGACGCCCAGGTTGTTCTCGGCGCCGATCACGCCGGCGGGCAACGCCTCCATGTAGTAGGCGGAGCTGACCGCAACCCTCATCGCACACGCGTGCTCGTAGGCCGCCGCCGCCGTCCTGGCCGCCATGGCCGTCCGCTTCGACTGCTCGGCCGTCGATTGCAGCCAACCCATGTACCGGGCGGCGGTGGCCGTCATCGCCTCCGCGGCCGGGCCACGCCAGTGCAGGTCCGGTCCCGAGACCGCCGACTCGTATCCCTCGGCGGTGGCGCTCAGCTCGGCGGAGACCGCGTCCCAGCTTCCCGCGGCGGCCAGGAGGGGAGCCGGCGCCGGGGCCGGTGTACATCCGGGTGGAATTGATCTCCGGTGCAGAGAAGAGGTAATACCTGTGTCGCATCGCCTTGGTTGAGGGATTAGCGGCCGGTGTGGTGGGGGCGGTGCCTGCCTGCATGGGATTGGGAACCAAATGTAAAGCCAGGAAGCGGTTTTCGGGTCGACGGGCTTGGGTGAGCGGGAATGCTGTCAGACGGCGCGGCACGGGTTACCAATCTGGTGCCAATGAAACACGTGGTGCGGATGACACCCGCTGGGGGCATGCGCGCGCAGGGCATTGAAGGTGACCTTCGGTTGGGACCGTCATAAAAATCGCAAGTTGGCATGCGCGCCGCATGCGGAATATATCAATTGTTTGCGTTGATCAAGTGAAATCCCAAGGGTCCGGTGACCCGACGTGCGACCAACGCGCCACACGCCGAGTCGTGGCANCCGCATCGGACGGCTCGAATGGGGCCGCATCGGGGTTGGCAACCCCCGAGACCGCGAATAGGGACCAATGGCACCCGTTTGTGCATCCAATGCCCCTGAACCGCCGGGCTTCTCGCGGTTAACGTGGCGACGTGAGCCAGTCCAGGGGAGAGCACCTGCGCACGTCGGCTCCGACGGTCGTCGTCGGCGTGGACGGGTCCAAGGCGGCCGGCGATGCGGCCCGGTGGGCGGTCGACGAGGCGGTCGGCCGGGACATACCGCTGCGATTGGTCTACGTCGTCGAGTCGTCGCACCCGGTCGGCGCGGAAGTCGGCGCGGGCGGGCATGCCACCGCCCGGTCGGCCCTGCGCGACGCTCAACGCGCCGTCGAGGCGACCGGNAAGCCGGTGCAGGTCGAGACCGAAATCCTCACGGGGAAGCCACTTGTCGTACTGGTAGAAGAGTCGCGGGCCGCCGCGATGATCTGTGTCGGGGCGCTCGGGCTCAACCACGCACAGCACGGTGTCGGTTCGCTGGCGGCGTCCCTGGCGGCCTCGGCCCTGTGCCCGGTGGCGGTGATCCGGCGGGCGCCGGGCCAGCCGGCGGATCATCGGGTCAGCCGGGTCGTCGTCGAGGCGGACAACGCCGCGCTGCTGCGGTGCGCCTTCGACGAGGCCAGGCTGCGGCGTGCCCCGCTGCGCGCGATCTCGGTGGCCGCCTCCGCGGGGCCCGACAACGCCGACGGCAAACGGCTGGCGCAGGCCGAACTGAGCCGGCGGATCGCCCCATGGGCGCGCCTGTACCCCGACGTGCCGGTCGAGTCCGTCGTCGTGCGCGGGACCGTCGAGAAATACCTGGCCGCCGACGGCGAGTCCGACCAACTGTTCGTCACCGACTCGCGTGTCTGCCGCGAGTTGTGCGGCGCCACCAATGCCAAACANTCCGTGCTGGCGTTCCGTTTCGGAAACCTGTAGGGCGGCGCGATGAATCCCGCGAAGGCCAGGACGCCAGCGGGTCCCGCCGGGGACGCGGCCGACGTGCGGGACCGCGTCGAGCAGATGGTCGAGGGCCGTGACCGCCTCGACAGGCTGGTCGAGGCGATGCTGGTGGTCACGGCCGGGCTGGAGTTGGACGCCACCCTGCGCTCGATCGTGCACTCGGCGACCGACCTGGTCGACGCCCGCTACGGAGCCCTGGAAGTGCACGACCGGAATCGGCGCGTGTCGCAATTCGTCCACGACGGCATCGACGAGGAAACGGTCCGGCGCATCGGTCATGTCCCCGAGGGCAAGGGGATCGTCGGTCTGCTGATCCGCGATCCGCAACCGCTGCGGCTGGACAGCATTGCCGACCACCCCGCTTCGGTGGGGTTTCCGCCGNACCACCCGCCGATGCGGACCTTCCTGGGGGTGCCGATCCGGGTGCGCGGCGACTCGTTCGGGACCCTCTACCTGGCCGACAAGCTCAGCGGGCAGCCGTTCAGCGAGGAGGACGAGGTGCTGGTCAAGGCGCTGGCCGCCGCCGCCGGCATCGCCCTGGCGAACGCCCGGCTCTACGAGCAGGCCAGGGCGCGGCAGTCGTGGATCGAGGCCACCCGCGACATCGCCACCGAACTGTTGTCCGGCACGGATCCCGCGACGGTGTTCCGGCTCNTNGCCGAGGAGGCCCTGGCGTTGACCGCGGCCGACGGTGTCCTCGTCGCGGTCCCCGTCGACGAGGGGATGCCGATCGCCGCCGTCCACGAGCTGCTGGTGATCGAAACCGAAGGCAGCGCAAGGGTTTCGGCGAGCGAGCGAACGCTTGCCGTGGCGCGCACACCGCTGGCCGACGTGCTGGCCGACGGCNGTCCACGGCAGGTCGACCACGTCGATCTGCACGGTGTGGACCTGGGCTCCGCGCTGGTGCTGCCGCTGCGGGCCACCGACACCGTCGCGGGCATCGTGGTCGTGCTGCACGGCGGCACGGCGGGCTCGGTCACCGACGAACAGGTCGAGATGATGGCGGCGTTCGCCGACCAGGCCGCGCTGGCCTGGCAGCTGGCCACCTCGCAGCGGCGGATGCGCGAACTCGACGTGGTCACCGAGCGGGACCGCATCGCGCGTGACCTGCACGACCACGTGATACAGCGGCTCTTCGCGGTCGGCCTGGCGTTACAGGCCGCCGTTCCGCTCGCGCGCGTTCCCGAAGTGCAGCGACGACTCGCCGACGCCGTCGACGACCTGCAGGGTGTCATCCAGAAGATCCAGGCGACCATCTACGGCCTGCACGGAGCGCCGGCGGGGGCCTCGCTGCGCGAACGGATCGACGACGCGGTCGCCCGGCTCGCCGGTGACCTGCGCACCAGCGTGCAGTTCGTCGGGCCGCTGTCGGTGGTCGAGGGCACCCTGGCCGACCACGCCGAGGCGGTGGTCTCCCAAGCGCTCGTCGACGCCGTGCGGAACGCCCGGGCCGGCGCGGTGACGATCCGGGTCACCGTCGGCGACGATCTGCGCATCGAGGTGAGCGACGACGGTTGCGGCACTCCCGCGGGCGGCGCCGGCTCCGGCCTGGCGCGGCTGCGGCGGCGTGCGGCGCAGGCCGGCGGCGAGCTCACCGTCGAGACCACCGCGACCGGGGGAACGGCGCTGCGGTGGACGGCGCCGCTCGTCTAACCGTGGGCGATGCGCAGTAGCTCCGCCCGGTCGGGCAGTTTGACGCGGGGGCGCCCGTGCGCCTCGCCGGCGGCGCGCTCGTAGCGGTCGATGAGTTGCCAGTGGGCGGCGGTGACCAGCTTGGGCTGGCGCGAGGACAGCCACTCGGCCAGTTCGTCGGCACGGCCGGCTTCGCGGCCGGCCGGCTCGTCCGCGCCGGCGCCGCTCAGATCGGCGATCAGGGTGTCGACGGTGTCCTGGGAGTCCTTCTTGTTGGTGCCGATCACCCCGCTCGGCCCCCGCTTGATCCACCCGACGACGTACTCGTTGCGGCGGCCCGCTATCCGGCCGTCGGTGTGGGGGATGGTCCCGCTCCGCTCGTCGAACGGCAGTCCCGGGATCGGCACACCGCGGTAACCGACCGACCGCACCACCAACTGGGTCGGCAACTCCTCGCGCTCCCCGGTGTCTTCGGCCGTCACCCGCCCGCCGGCGTCGGTGACCAGTTTGTTGCGGCCCAGCACGATGCTTTCCACCTTGCCGTCGCCCTTGATCTCGATCGGCGATGTCATGAACCGGAACACCAGGCGGCGGTGCCCCGGGCGGGGTTCGCGGCCCGCATAGTCGCGCAGCGCCTTGATGTTCTGCTTGACCGTCTTGCCCGCCGCGGCCGCGTCCTCGTCGGTGATGCCGTCCAGCTGGGCGGGGTCGACGATCACATCGACCCCCTCGAGGTCGGNGAGCTCGCGTAGCTCCAGCGTGGTGAACGCGGCCTGCAGCGGGCCGCGCCGGCCGACGAGCACCACTTCCCGCACACCGCGGGGCCGCAGCGTCTCCAGCGCGTGATCGGCGATGTCGGTGCGCGCCAGCACGTCCGGATCGGTGATCAGGATGCGGGCGACGTCGAGTGCGACGTTGCCGTTGCCGATGACGACGGCCCGGGCGCCCGACAGGTCGGGCGCCATCCGCGCGAAGTTGGGGTGGGCGTTGTACCAGCCCACGAAGTCGACGGCGGCGACGCTGCCCGGCAGGTCCTCGCCGGGAATGCGCAACGCGCGGTCGGACTGCGCCCCGACGGCGTAGACGACGGCGTCGTAGCGCTCGGCGAGCTCGCCCGCCTGCACGTGCTCGCCCACCACCACGTTGCCGAAGAACCGGAAGCGCGGATCTTCTGCGGTCTTCTCGAACTGCCGGCTGATCGACTTGATCTTCGGGTGATCGGGTGCCACCCCCGAGCGCACCAGCCCCCACGGCGTCGGCAGCATCTCCAGCATGTCGACGTAGATGTCGAAGTCTTCCGACGCGTCGGCCGCCCTCAGCAGGGCGGCCGCGGCGAAAAATCCCGACGGTCCGGAGCCGACGATGGCAACGTGATACGGGTGGGGCGGACGCATGCTCAAGCCTTTGCGCGGTCGGGGATGCAACGAAGCGGTCCCTCGATGCTAAACGTCTGCTCGCCGACGGCGACCTGAGCATTCGCCGCGCGCCGCCGCGCCGGTAACGTGGTCGGCTGTGGAACCCGACCGTCAAGCCGACATCGCCGCNCTCGACTCCACCCTGACCACGGTGGAGCGGGTGCTCGATGTGGATGGTCTGCGCACCCGCATCGAGAAGCTCGAGCACGAGGCCTCCGATCCGCAGCTGTGGGACGACCAGACCCGGGCCCAGCGGGTGACCAGCGAGCTCTCGCACACCCAGGGCGAGCTGCGCCGCATCGAGGAGCTGCGGCGGCGCCTCGACGACCTGCCGGTGCTCTACGAGCTGGCCGCCGAGGAGGACGCGGGCGCGGCCAGCGGTATTGAAGCGCTGGCCGAGGCCGACGCCGAGCTCGAGGCGCTGCGCGCCGACATCGAAGCCACCGAGGTGCGCACCCTGTTGTCCGGCGAGTACGACGAGCGGGAGGCGCTGGTCACCATCCGCTCCGGCGCGGGCGGGGTCGACGCCGCCGACTGGGCCGAGATGCTGATGCGCATGTACATCCGGTGGGCCGAGCAGCACAAGTACCCGGTCGAGGTGTTCGACACCTCCTANGCCGAGGAGGCCGGCATCAAAAGCGCCACCTTCGCCGTGCACGCGCCGTTCGCCTANGGCACGTTGTCGGTGGAGCAGGGCACCCATCGCCTGGTCCGGATCAGCCCGTTCGACAACCAGAGCCGGCGCCAGACGTCGTTCGCCGAAGTCGAGGTGCTCCCGGTCGTGGACACCACCGATCACATCGACATCCCCGAGGGCGACGTCCGCGTGGACGTCTACCGTTCCAGCGGGCCCGGCGGCCAGTCGGTGAACACCACCGACTCGGCGGTGCGTCTGACCCACATCCCGACGGGGATCGTCGTGACCTGCCAGAACGAGAAGTCCCAGCTGCAGAACAAGGTTTCGGCGATGCGGGTGCTGCAGGCCAAGCTGCTGGAGCGCAAGCGCTCCGAGGAGCGTGCCGAGATGGACGCCCTGAAAGGTGAGGGCGGCAGCTCCTGGGGCAACCAGATGCGCTCCTATGTGCTGCACCCGTATCAGATGGTCAAGGACCTGCGCACCGAGTACGAGGTGGGCAATCCGGCGGCGGTCCTGGACGGCGACATCGACGGGTTCCTGGAAGCGGGAATCCGCTGGCGCAACCGAAAAGATGACGACTAACCCCACCGTCAACCCCACCGCCCTCGCCGCGGCCAGGGTCTCCGCAGCCTCCGCGACCCAGCGCTGGCACGACTTCTGGCGCGGCGAGATCGGCGAATGGATCATCACCAGGGGTCTGCGGATCGTCATGGTGCTGATCGCGGCGGTGCTGGCGGCCCGCTTCGTCAACTGGGTGGCGCAACAGGTGACCCGGAAGCTGGACATCGGGTTCACCGAAAGCGACGCGCTGGTGCGCTCGGAGGCCACCAAGCACCGGCAGGCCGTGGCCTCGGTGATCTCGTGGGTGTCGATCGTCATCGTCGGCATCTGGGTGATGCTGCAGATCGCCGATATTCTGCGGTTCTCGGTGGGTGGCCTGATCGCGCCGGCCACCGTGGTGGGCGCCGCGCTGGGCTTCGGCGCCCAGCAGCTGGTCAGGGACCTGCTGAGCGGCTTCTTCATCATCGTCGAGAAGCAGTACGGCTTCGGCGACCTGGTCACCGTGACCGTGGTTGCCTCGACGGAAGCCAGCGGCACGGTCGAGAACGTGACCCTGCGGGTGACCCGACTGCGCTCNGCGGATGGTGAGGTGCTGACCATTCCCAACGGCCAGATCGTCAAGGTGGTCAACCTGTCCAAGGACTGGGCGCGCGCGGTGGTGGACATTCCGGTGTCGATCAACGCCGACCTCAACCGCGTCAACGACGTCTTGCACCAGGAATGCGAACGCGCGATGGGCAACCCGGTGCTCAAGGACCTGCTGCTGGACGCGCCGACCGTGATGGGGGTGGAAAGCATCGCAGTCGACACCGTCACCCTGCGCATGGTGGCCCGCACGCTGCCCGGCAAGCAGTTCGAGGTGGGCCGGCAGCTGCGGGTGCTGGTCATCCGGGCGCTGGCGCGCGTCGGCATCGTCACCGCGGCCGACGCGAAGGTGGGCCTGGTCGAAGACGACCCCGCGGTGCCGGCCGCCAAGGCCGCCCTCGAGAAGACCACGGCGGCCCGGGAGGACACCACGGATGCNGGCGACACGACCACGGACGCGGTGCAGCGCCGGTGAAAGTCACCCTCAACATCCTCGGGAAGCACGGCGCCGAGCAGGAACGTCACTGGCCGGGTTACCTGTTCGGCGGGCGTTTGCGCACGTCGACGCTGGTGCTGATCATCGCGTTCCTGGCGGTGTGGTGGGTCTACGACACCTATCGCCCGCCGCCGCCCGCCAAGCCGCCGGTCCCGGCGGTGGTGCCGCCGGGTTTCGTGCCCGATCCGAACTACACCTGGGTGCCGCGCACCAGGGTGCAGCCGCCACCCACCGCCAGGTACACGCCCATCCCGACCGCGACGGTGCCGCCGGTCCCGTCCACCACCGTGCCGCCGCCCGTCACGACGACGACCACCGCGGCGCCGCCGTTCGTGCCGCCGCAGCTGCCGTGCCTGCTGCCGCCGCCCTTCTGCCCGCCCAGCACCACCCCGACCACGCCACCGCCGCCGGGCCCCGGCCCGGTGCCGACTTCCGCGCCACCGGCCGGTTGACGGCGCCCGCCGGCGAAATCCACCGCTACACTGGCGTGCCGTGATGATCACCCTGGACCATGTCAGCAAGAAGTACAAAGCGTCGGCCCGTCCGGCGCTGGAGGACGTGAACGTCAAGATCGACAAGGGTGAATTCGTCTTTCTGATCGGACCGTCGGGTTCGGGCAAGTCGACGTTCATGCGGCTGCTGCTGGGCGCGGAGTCACCGAGCGTCGGTGACGTGCGGGTGTCGAAGTTCCACGTCAACAAGCTCCCCGGCCGTCACATACCGAAGCTGCGGCAGGTGATCGGCTGCGTCTTCCAGGACTTCCGGCTGCTGCAGCAGAAGACGGTGTACGAGAACGTGGCCTTCGCCCTGGAGGTGATCGGCAAACGCAGCGACGCCATCAACCGGGTCGTGCCCGACGTGCTCGAGACGGTCGGCCTGTCCGGCAAAGCCAACCGGCTGCCGCACGAGCTGTCGGGGGGTGAGCAGCAGCGCGTCGCGATCGCCCGCGCGTTCGTCAACCGGCCGCTGCTGTTGCTGGCCGACGAACCCACCGGCAACCTCGACCCCGACACCAGCAACGACATCATGGACCTGCTGGAGCGGATCAACCGGACCGGTACCACGGTGCTGATGGCCACTCACGACCACCACATCGTCGACTCGATGCGGCAGCGGGTCGTCGAGTTGTCGTTGGGCAGGCTGGTTCGTGACGAACAGCGCGGCGTCTACGGGATGGACCGCTAAGTGCGCTTCGGCTTCCTNCTCAACGAGGTCCTGACCGGTCTTCGTCGCAATATCACCATGACCGCGGCGATGGTCCTGACGACGGCGATCTCGATCGGCCTGTTCGGCGGCGGTCTGCTGGTGATCCGGCTGGCCGACAACTCGCGGGCCATCTACCTCGACCGCGTCGAGACGCAGGTCTTCCTGACCGAGGACGTCTCCGCCAACGACCCGGCCTGCGACGCCGACCCCTGCAAGGCGCTGCGGCAGCGCATCGAGGCCCGCGACGACGTCAAGTCGGTGCGGTTCCTCAACCGCACCGACGCCTACGAGGACGCCATCCGCAAGTTCCCGCAGTACAAGGAGGTCGCCGGCAAGGACTCCTTCCCGGCGTCGTTCATCGTCAAGCTGAACAACCCCGAGCAGCACAAGGACTTCGACATGGCCATGCAGGGCCAGCCGGGGGTGCTGTCGGTGCTCAACCAGAAGGATCTGATCGACCGGTTGTTCGCGGTCCTGGACGGCCTGAGCAACGTGGCGTTCGCGGTCGCCCTGGTCCAGGCGGTCGGGGCCGTGCTGCTGATCGCCAACATGGTCCAGGTCGCGGCGTATACGCGGCGAACCGAGATCGGGATCATGCGGCTGGTCGGCGCCAGCCGCTGGTACACGCAGCTGCCCTTCCTGGTGGAGGCGATGGTCGCCGCCNCCGTCGGGGTGGCGATAGCAATCGCCGGCCTGATCCTGGTGCGGGCCTCGTTCCTGGAAAACGCNCTGAACCAGTTCTACCAGGCAAACTTGATCGCGCGGGTGGACTACGCCGACATCTTGTACATCTCGCCGTGGCTGTTCCTGCTCGGCGTGGCGATGGCCGGCCTGACGGCGTACGTGACTTTGCGGCTCTACGTGCGGGACTAGCTGTGGCCAACGACTCGGGGCGGGCNAAGGCGGCGGGCGACAAACGCGGTGGCAAACGAATCGTCGCTACCAATCGCAAAGCGCGCCACAACTATTCGATCATCGAATTGTTCGAGGCCGGGGTCGCGTTGCAGGGTACGGAGGTGAAGAGCCTGCGCGAGGGTCACGCCTCGCTGGCCGACGCTTTCGCGCTCGTCGAAGACGGCGAAGTGTGGCTACACAACCTGCACATTCCGGAGTACCAGCATGGCAGCTGGACCAATCATGAGCCCCGCCGCAAAAGAAAGTTGCTGCTGCACCGCCGCCAGATCGACACCCTGATCGGCAAGATCCGCGATGGTAACCTCGCCCTGGTGCCGTTGTCGTTGTATTTCTCCGANGGCAAAGTCAAGGTCGAACTCGCATTGGCGCGCGGCAAGCGGGCGTACGACAAGCGCCAGGATTTGGCTCGCCGCGACGCCAACCGCGAAGTGGTCCGCGAATTGGGCCGCCGGGCCAAGGGGCTGACCTGATCGGCGCCGCCTACGCCCAGCTGTCGGCCGTTTCCTACGGCGTCAGCGATTTCGTGGGCGGGGTAGCCGCACGCCGCGTCGCGGCGCTGCGGGTCTTGCTGGTCGCCTACCCGGTGGAGGTCGTGCTGCTGGCTGTGCTGGCCGTCGGCGCCGGCGGGCCGATTCGCCTCGGTGCCATCGTCTGGGGTGCCCTGTACGGCATCAGCCAGGCGCTGGGTATGTGGGCGTTCTTCGCGGCGGTGGGGTCCGGGCCGATCTCGGTGGTGTCGCCCCTGGCGGCCGTGCTCAACGCCGCCGTGCCCGTGGCCGTCGGCGTGGTGCTGGGGGAGCGGCCGGGGCAGCTGGCGTCGGTGGGTGTCGTACTGGCAATGCTCGCGGTGCTGCTGGTCAGCCGCGAAAACACCGCGGAGGGCGGGTCGCCGTACCGGTTCACCCCCAAGGTCGCCTGGCTCACGGTCGCGGCCGGGGTGGCGTTCGGGTTGGACTTGGTGTTCCTGCACCAGGCGCCGCACGAATGCCGGCTCTGGCCCCTGTTCTTCGCGCGTCTGCTGGCCACCGTGGTGGTGCTGGCGCTCGCCGCGACGAGCAAGAACCTGCNACTGCCCCGCGGCAAGACGTTGATGCTGACCGGCGTGGTGGCGCTGCTGGACATCGTCGCCAACCTCACCATGCTCGCTGCGCTGCGGTCATGGCTGCTGTCGCTGGCCAGCATGCTGATCTCGCTGTACCCGGCGGCGACGGTCGTGCTGGCGATGGTGGTGCTGCGCGAGCGGGTGACCCGCTGGCAGGGCATCGGCATGCTCCTGGCCATGGGTTCCGTGGCGATGATCGCTTCGGGGTGACCGCGACGGCTCTACCCACCCAGGCCGGCCGCGTCGGGGAAAGCGCAGCGGCTTACGATCCGACNATGGCCGACCGACCCGTGACCATCCTCCCCAAGTCTGCGGTGCTCGCCGGGCTCTTCGCGGTATGGGACGACCTCGGCGCGCTCCTCGACGGGCTGCCGGACACGCAGTGGCAGGCGGTGAGCCCGCTGCCCGGCTGGGATGTGCAGGCGCTGGTGTCGCACATGATCGGCACCGAGTCGTTCCTGTCCGGCATCCCCGCACCCGAGCCCGACTGCGACGTCAAGACGCTCGAGCACGTGCGCAACGACATCGGAGCGATGAACGAGTGCTGGGTGCGCCATCTCGGCGGGGAACGCGGCGCCGACGTGCTGGCCCGGTTCCGGGAGATCACCGACAGCCGCCGCAAGGCCCTGGCCGGCATGTCCGACGAGGCGTGGAACGCGGTCACCCCGACGCCGGCGGGCATGGACAGCTACGGACGGTTCATGCGGATCCGGGTGTTCGACTGCTGGATGCACGAGCAGGACATCCGCGCCGCGCTGCAGCGGCCGTCGTCCGACGCCGAACTCGACGGGCCGGCGGCACAGCTGTCCCTGGACGAGATCGCCGGCACCATGGGCTTCGTCGTGGGCAAGCGCGCCAAGGCCCCCGACGGCTCCCGCGTCCTGTTCGAGCTGACGGGGCCGCTGGCCCGCAGCATCCGCGTCAGCGTCGACGGCCGCGCGCGGGTGGTCGACGACTTCGGCCCGCAGGAGCCGACCGCGACGATCCGCCTGGACGGGCTGCAGTTCACCAGGCTGGCCGGCGGGCGGCCGATGTGTCCGAGCCGCGCGCGCGACGTCGAACTCGGTGGTGACCGGGAGGTCGCCCAGCGCATCGTCGACCACCTGAACTTCGTCATCTGACCCGCTGGTGTCGGGAACAAAGCTGCGTCGGTGCCGGTTGGTAGCGGGGTACTATGGATTTTCCTGCCGAAAGTTGGCGGGGATGTTCGAAGACATGGGGCTGAACGGTTTCGACTTCGCGCATCGAATCAAGGGAAGCGTGCCGGTGCAGGCAAGAGACCACCGTAAGCGTCGTTGCAACCAGATAAGCGCCGATTCACATCAGCGCGACTACGCTCTCGCTGCCTAAGCGACAGCTAGTCCGTCAGACCGGGAAAGCCCTCGACCCGGAGCCTGGCGTCAGCTAGAGGGATCCACCGGTGAGTCCGGTCGCGGGACTCATCGGGACACTCACAGCGACTGGGATCGTCATCCTGGCTGGTTCGCGTGACCGGGAGATCCGAGTAGAGACATAGCGGACTGCGCACGGAGAAGCCTTGAGGGAATGCCGTAGGACCCGGGTTCGATTCCCGGCAGCTCCACACGGGTGAGGGGCGGTTTTCCGCGGCGCGATTTAGGATTCGGAGCGCATCAGTGGGGAGCCGCAGGGGGTATTCCTCAGCCATGAGGACGGGTTGGCCGGGGCGGCGCCGGGCTGGGTGGGGTCCTCGCAGCTGGCGTTGGCTGAGCTTGCCGCGCGGTGGGAGGCCCGCCACGACCAGCACCAGGTGGCGGTGGACGGGCTGGGGTCGCATGTGGCCGAGGCGATGTTCGGCTACGTCACGAATGAGGACGAGTCGGCGCGAGCTTTCAGGTCGGTGCGGGGGTAGGGGTGGCGCGTGGGGGTGTTGACTCCGTCTGATGTCAACCGTTGGGATCTCGGCGCGATCCAGCAGGTGTTCGCGACGGCCAGCGGGCGGGCTGGTTCGTTGCGGCGGTTGGGGGAGAACCTGCAGCAGGTCGACAACGTTCTCGGTGGCTGGCACGGGGAGGCCGGTGCGGCGTTTCGCGCGGATCTGGGCAAGGTTCGCCGCGACGTCGAGGCCGACGGTCAGGAGTCCAGGCAGGTCGCTGCGGCGGTGTCGCGTGCCGAGGGGGACGTGCGTGCGTGCAAGCGTGAGCTGGCTGACATTCAGCGGGCCACCGACGCCAAAGGCTGGACCATCACGCCGGACTGGCGGATAGATGTCGGCGACACCTGGATCGGGCGCGATCCTGTGGAGTTCGCCGCCCAGCAGCAGGCGCTGCAGGATCGGCTGATTGTGTTGAAGGCGCATGCGGACAGTGCCGATCACGAGCTTGCCGCCGCTGTTCGCGGTGCCGTCGGTGGCCCGGCATCGGGCGGGGTGCCCGATGCCGGCGGCGGGGAGCGGCCGCGGTCGCTGGAAAACATGCTGTTGCCCGCCGGCTCCGCAGAGTCCGGGGGCGGTAACGGCTCGCCGTCGAACGCGCACACTCCGGTGGCTGGCACCGCGGGCAAACCGTCGTCGCTGCAGGATCTGTTGTTGCCCACTGGCAGGCAGCCGAACAGCGGCCAGGGTGACCAGCCGCCATCCGGCAGTCTTTCGGACCTGCTGAGCCGGCTTGATCAACCTGTGGTGCCTGGCGCGCCGCTGCCTCGGCTCAAACCCGCGGAGGTGGACAGTTTCAAGTCGACTGCTCGCCAAACCTTGGCCCGCGATGGTGTGCCGCCGGATCAGATCGAGGCGCGCCTGAATGACATTGTGTGCCGCACTCAGCAGTGGATCGACAACGGGATGCCCAACTATGTTCCCCCCGAGCCGAAGCCGCCCCCGCCGCCCGGATTCGGCGAGGGGTTCGGTGATCGCTGGTTTGCCACCGAACAGGGGATCAAAAGCCTCATCGGGCAAGGCGGACCGGGCGCGCCCGGGGTGCTCGAGTCGTGGCAGCAGATGCTCAAGGGCACCGTCGAGACCGCCCAAAACCCGCTCGGCGCGGCGGCAGGGGAAATCAAGAGCGCGGTCGACTCACCCAGCCCGGCTTACTATTTGGGCGCCAAAGCCTCCGACGGTGCCTTCGCCCTGCCGGGGATGCTTTCGGCGGGGAGGGAGCCGCCGGTGAAGCAGGGCTTCCCGGACACGGTCACCGAAGGTGGTGCTCCTTTGTCCGTCGTGCGCGGCTGGGCCCCTACGGGCGGAATGACATGGGACGAGTTTGCGTCGCAGTTCGGCACCCCGGGTTCGCGGAACTACCCCGTGAACGATGGTTTTCCGCCAGGGCATGTGCCCCAGCCCGCCCGGCCGCCAGAGGGTGCGATCATCGACCGATTCGGGTCGGAGTACGGCCGCTATCTCTCACCCGATGGCACGCCGTTCGCAGATCGCGCATTGGCGCCGGAATCGGTTGGAGGGGACTACAACCGGTACCTGGTGACCGGGAAGCCACTGCCTCCGGGCTGGCAAGTCGGCGAAGGACCCGTGCAACCGTATTATGGCCAGACGCCATCGCCCGAGGGCCTTCAGTACATGATCCTGGGTCCACATGGCGTGGACGTGGGCGTCAAAGAACTCGTGGACAGGGGAATCCTCGATGAATACGGACCGCGTCTTGGACGATAAATCTACGGAACTTCAAGCTGAGATCGATCGCTTGTCGGAAATGCTTGGGGTTCGGCCGATGCCTGTCGGATTGCGAACAAACGACGGTCTGAATATCTACGTAGCCGATGACGGCTCGTATCATTTCACTTTCTACGAGCGCGGAAAGCTCGGTTTCGACCGGGTAGGCAGCCTCGATGACCTTCTTTACTGGTACACCGAAGGCGTCGTCACTCACGAAGCGGCCAAGGCGGTGGGGGATCGCGCAGAACGCTTCAAATACGAGTATCAGGTATTAAGTCAATTCAACGTCGGATGGGCGAAAAGGCGGATGCGCGAACTCGCTGCTATTTTTCGTAATGGCCAGCCAGAGGACATTTCCTTGCTTCCGGACATCGGTGAAGCTTTATGACGCCAGCGCGCGCGGCGTATACGCGCAGGCCATAGTGTCGGCGGGAATGCAGGGTGTTTGCGCGGAACTTCAACTTGTCCAATGGCGCCGACGCTCCAACTGGGGTCATGATGGTCAATTCCCAAAAAGTCGCAGCGGAAACGTGCACACCTCGCAGCCAGATGGCAAGCCACGTCGGACGCATCGGATACGTCCTCGACCTCTCGGATCTATACGGGGGTGGACACAAATGGTGTCTGGCTTTTCTGCAGAAGCGAAAAACAGTAGGACCACCGCTCGCGGAACCCGGTTTCGCTTTGGATCCGGTGGGCGAGAGCCCTGACCAAGGCGGGATTGAACGGCGCGTCGCCTACTCCCGGTGATCGGTGCGGCGGGTCAGCGGTGATGAGGCGGTTGCTCGTCGCGGAGCCGGCCCTCGTCCCACGCCGCGCGCACCTGATCCTCGTCGCCGTACCGCTCCAGGTCCTCGGGGGNGACGCGCACCCGCGGCGGCTTCGGTGCCTCCGGTGGTGGCCGGTGCGGGGGTGCGGTGGACACGAAGCGATTGTCTCAGTTCCCGATGCTCAGAAGGGCATCGGTTCGTTGTAGACGGTCGCGGTTTGGCTTTGGACCGGGTCGGTGCAGGTGATGGTGACGTTCCACAGCGTGCCCGTCGGGAGTTCGGGCGCGAAGTTCAGCTGCGCTTGGCCCCCCTGGTTCAGTTCGAAGGTCTGATTGAGCGGTGCCAGCGGAGTGCCGATGCCCTGGAGGACGTCCATGGTCCCCAGCGTGGGGGTGGCGTTGAAGGTGCAGGACCCGTATGTGCCGGGATTCCCGTTCCCGCCGGTGTCCGTGACGGTGACGCGCAGACTCGGAATTTTGTTGATGGTGGTCGGCTGGAACTGGACGCTGGCGGTGTTGAGACTGGCGGTGTCGGCCCGGGCGATTNCCGTGCTCACGCACAAGGCGGCAAACGCGGCCAGGCCCACCGTCGAGAGGGTCCGTATCTTCGTCGTGGTTGAGGGGTGCACGGGGCGCGTCCTTCCTGCGGTCGCTGTGCCCCCCACAGTTTTGTCGGTCTCAGCGTAGTCAGGGCGGTGATCCGGCAGCGCTCGCCACGCCGCCCGCCGACAAGCTTTTCGCGNGTCGGCGGCCCGGAGTGGGACCCGCAGGCCGACATGGGGGCCCGGANTACCGTCGTCGGGTGTCCTGAACCGTGTCGAACTCTTGCTGGCGTCGAACAGAATTGAGCGCATGACCACCGTTGCCAGGAATGCCGATCGGATCAGCAGGGCAGTTGCCGACGCGTACGACAACCAGAAGAACAGGCGGGGCGGCAAGAACGCCGGTTATATTCCGGTCCTGGCGAGCGTGCACCCGGAACTCTTCGGTGTGTGCGCCGCGACCGTGGACGGGCAGATATTCGCCGCCGGTGACGCCGGCTACGAATTCGCGCTGGAATCGATCTCGAAAATATTCACGCTCGCGCTCGTGATCGAGCAACGCGGCCACCGCGAGGTCCTCCACCGGGTCGGCGCGAACGCGACCGGCCGTGCTTTCAACTCGGTCTCCGCGCTGGAACAGCACAATGACAAACCGATGTCGCCACTGGTCAATGCCGGTGCGATCGCCACGGCCAGCCTGGTGGACGCCGCAGATGCCGAGGACCGCTGGCGCCAGATCCTGCAAGTGCAAAGCGATTTCGCGGGGCGTCAGATCTCGATCAGCGACGAGATCAATGCCTCCGAGCAGGACACCAACTTCCACAACCGCGCCATCGCCTGGCTGCTGCGCGACGGCGGGTCCATCTACTGCGACCCGATGGAAGCGTGCGACGTCTATACCCGCCAATGCTCGACGCTGGTCACGACGGTGGATCTGGCCGTCATGGGCGCGACATTGGCCAATGGGGGGTCCAACCCCCTTACCGGCAAGCGGGTCGTCGCGCACGCGAACGTCCGGTACGTGCTCGCTGCGATGACGATGGAAGGCATCTACACGCGTTCGGGTGACTGGGCCTATTCCGTGGGATTGCCCGCCAAGAGCGGTGTGGGGGGCGGGCTGGTTGCCGTGGCGCCGGGTCAGCTGGCGATTGCCGCGTTCTCGCCGCGGCTGGACGAGGTGGGCAACAGCGTGCGCGCCCAAGCCGCCGTGGCGCAGGTCGCGCGGACGCTGGACCTCGGGCTGTTTGATGTCCCGCGCCGCGGAGACCGGTGATGCTTTCCGCCCACCGACGTTCGCCGTCGCTGGTACAACGCATGTACTCGGTACGCGGGGGAAAGCAGGGGGAAACGCACGCCAAACCAAAATCGCATCTTTGCTGGGGGAAAAGCCGCGACAGCGATTGAGTATTGAGGAGGAAACCGCTGTTGACCGCAGGTATCCACCACGCGACAGCGGCTCAACCAGCGACTGAGATCCACGGCGACGCCCTGCCGGGCGCCGATACCGGTGTCGAGGCGACGTCAGTGGCCGCTGCCCGGAATGCCGCGGCAGGTATACGCCGACGTGTTGTCGTCGCCGTCAGGACGGCCACCCACCGCCTGGAGGGCGTCAACGGGGATGAATCCTCATCAGACCGATCTACCCTGGCGACATGTCGCTGCGCACGGCCGTCGCCATCGGCACCGTCTTGCTGGCACTCGTCGCGGTTTCCTCGCGCCGCCCCACCACGCACCCCGCCCCGGGTGAGGGCGCGCGGGTGACGCCCCTGCCGGCCGCGGCTGCCACCCCCGACCTGCCGGTGCGCTTCGGGCCGCTGGACCCGGCCGCCGGCAGACGGTTCGCGGCCGTCTCCGCGCTGGTGAGCGATGCGGTGGCGGCGGGTCGGCTGCCGGGCGCCGTGGTTGCGATCGGGCATGGCGGCAAGGTCGTCTTCCACCGGGCCTACGGCGTGCGCAAGCTCGCCGGGGAGCCGGGGCTGGACGGGTCACCCGCACCCGCGGAGCCGATGACCGAGGACACCGTCTTNGACATGTCGTCGTTGACGAAGTGCCTCGCGACGGCGACCGCCGTCATGCAACTCTACGAACAGGGCAGGGTCCGGCTCGACGACCCCGTGCAGACGCATCTGCCCGGCTTCAACCCGGCGAACGACCCGCAACGCGCGAAGGTGACCGTTCGTATGCTGCTCACGCACACCTCGGGCGAACCGGGTGACGTCGACCTCGCGGATCCGTGGGGACTGGATCGCCCCGACAAAGCCGAAGGCGTTCGTCGTGCGCTCACCACGCCGCTGCAGTCGGGTCCCGGTACGGGTTTTCGCTACTCCGACGTCAACTTCGTGCTGCTGGGCGCGCTGATCGAGAAGGTCACCGGCGATGCGGAAGACGTCTACGTCGCGCAGCACGTGTTCGCGCCGCTGGACATGAAAGACAGCCGTTATCTCCCGGCGGCCAAAGCCTGTGGGCCGCGCACGATCAGCGGAGCCGCGGTGGGCTGGTCCGCCCCGGCGGGGCGGGCGCCGGCCGCCTGCCCCGCCGGGACATGGCGCACCAGTCTCCTGCCGCGCATCGCACCCACGGCGCGCGACGAGGAAAGCGCCGGCGACCCGGCCAGGAATCCCGACTACGGCAACCTGCTGCGGGGCACCGTGGACGATCCGACCGCGCGGCGCATGGGCGGGGTGGCCGGGCATGCCGGCGTCTTCTCGACGGCGCACGATCTCAGCGTCTATGCGCAGGCCCTGCTCGATCGGCTCGCGGGCCGCCCGAGCAGGTTCGCGTTGACGACAGCGACGCTGGCGTTGATGACGCGCCCCGAACAGCCCGGACAGCTCCCGGGGCACGGCCTGCGCGGCATCGGCTGGGACATCGACACGGCCTATTCCGGCCCGCGCGGGCTGGTCTTTCCCGTCGGCAGCTTCGGCCACACCGGCTTCACCGGCACCTCGTTGTGGATGGACCCGGGCTCGGACACCTACGTCCTTCTGCTGTCGAACGCGATCCACGTGCGGGGCAGCCCGCCGACCACGAGTCTGGACGGAGAAGTGGCCACGGCGGCGGCGCGGGCCCTGCACCTGTACGGCAGTGCGCCGTCGGCCGGCAGCGAGTAGCCGCAACCAGCCGCGGGCATGCGGCGCCGCGGATGGGTTTGACGCTAACGCGGTGCTGTTCGGGGTTCAGGAGTCCAGCAGCCGCAGCGGGTGCAGGCCGTCGACCGCGCCGACGAACGGCGGGTGGATGCCGTAGCCGAGCATCCGGCGGATGTTGTCGGAGACCGTGCGCGCGACGTCGCGCGGCACCGACAGGGTGAAGGCCTCCATCGGCCGCAGCCNCGGCTGGCAGTACTGGGCGGTGATGGCACGGCGATCGCGGGTGGTGGCGTTGGCGCCCCNGCCGTGCCACAGGGTGCCCACGGAGAAGACGCACGACCCCGCGGGCATGACCACGGGCAGCGCCCGGTCGTGCGGGCCCGGTCGGCGCTTGCCCCAGCGGTGGCTGCGGGGAAAGAGCACCGTGGCGCCGTTGTCACCGTGGCGCCGTTGTCGGCGGTGCAGTCGTCGATCGCCCAGATCGTCGCCGCCGCCAAGGGGGCCCGTGGCCGCGTGCCCCAGTCCGGGGCGCACCACGTCACGGATCTGCCCGCATTCCTCGGCGCCGAGCAGGTTCTCCCACACGACCTAGCCGTCGCGGTCGAGGGCCGCGAGGTCGGCGTCGACGATCGCGCCGTCGACCGAGCTGCCGCCGCTCGGCGTCCACGTGAAGCGCTGGGCCGGGTCGCCCGTGAGGTCCTCGGGCGTGGTGACGGACTCGTCGTCGATGTTCAGCGGCACCGTCGCTCTCGTGCTGGTGCTGGGCCCAGATTGGGGCCCACACTAAGCCGGGTTCGGCCCGATCCACACCGAACGTTAGTTTTGCGGTGTGACACCACCGGTGATCGAACGCTGGATCGAGATTCTCGACACCGGCCGGACCGACGAACTGCGCGACCTGCTGACCGCGGACGCCGTCTTCCGTTCGCCCGCCGTGTTCACGCCGCAGGAGGGCCGAGACAAGGCGGTCGCCTACCTGGCCGCCGCGGCGAAGCTGTTCGCCGGCAACGGATTCCGCTATGTCGANAAGTGGTATGGCGAGCATTCCGCGGTGCTCGAGTTCGTCGCCGAGGTCGACGGCATCCACGTCAACGGCATCGACATGATCCACTGGAACGACGACGGCAGGATCACCTCGGTGAAGGTGATGCTGCGGCCGCTCAAGGCCCTGCAGGTCGTCATCCCCGAAATGGGCAGGCTGCTGCAACAGGCCCAGGGCTGAGTTTCTACTGCTGCGCGTCCGGGCAGTAGGCGTGGATCGCGGCCTGCGTCAGGTTCTCGGTGTCGTCGCGGCTGAACTTCGGAGACCATGAATTTCCGTCGGCGACGTCTTTGTTCTCGGCCGCCATGATGTTGTCGACGACCGATTCCAGGGGCTGCGGGGTCGGGGGCAGCAGCGAGAAACAGGTGTGGTGACCGAACTCCATGAACCGCTGCCGAACGGCCTCGGTCCCGTTGTCGACGATGCCGTAGGCGGCCAGCGCCGTGAGGAATGCGCCGTCCGGTCCGTCACTCAGCGATGGCGTCTTGTGCGACGGGGTGACCGTCACCGTCTGCGGGCCCGGCGACGTGGCCGTCTTGTCGCGCAGGAAATAGACGCCCACCGCGCTCAGGCCCACCACGGCGGCTATCGCGATGGACGCGGCGAAGACGAGTGACCCGGCGGATTCGGTCCTGGACGGGCGGCGCCGGCGCGGACGCTGCGGGGGCACCGACTCGGTCGGGACGTCGTTGTCCTCGATGGTCATGCGCGCACTCCTCTGCCTCCCCGGATGGTCGCCACGGCGGCATTCACCGCGGGGACCGCTTCCCCACCCTGTCAGGTCTGTCGAGGTGACGCCAAGTCGCAGGGACGACGACACGATGCGCGGCCCGGTGCCGCCGGGGCTCGGGCAGCGCGGGGCCGGGGGCCGTGCGGACCGGCGAGGGCTGCCGCGACGCCGGCGCCGGCAGGCGCCGCGGGCGAGGGCTGGTTGACTCGGATCCGTAGACGATGCGCCCGATCGTAACGCCGACGCGTGGCGCCGGGTAGCCCCGTCAGCCGCCGTTGACCAGGTTGTCGTGTTGCGGGCAGTAGGCGTGGACGGAGAGGGCCACATACGTGTCGGCGTCGGCGCCGAGCGCCGGGTTGCTCGCGCGGAACTCCGTGACCACCTGCGGCACGGTCATCCCCTGGCCGATGTTGCGGCACACCATCTTGCCGTTGTAGATGGCGGCCTGGGGGTTGGCGAACGAGATCCCGCGGTCGTTGAGGTCCCGGACGTACTTCTGGTCCTGCTCGGGTGTGGAGGCGATGGACGACGGCGCGGCCGAGGCTGACGACGACACCACCGACGACGACGCCGCCGGCGGTGCGCCGGTTTTCGCCGGCGTCGGTGAATCGGACGGGCTCAACANCCAGAAGGCCAGCACGATCGCCCCCGCCACCACGAGACCGCCGAAGAGCAGCACGCCCGCTTTGCGCCAAGTCGCTTGCCACGATTGACGATCCGCGGGCGGTCGGCCCGCGTTCCCCTCGCCGTCCTCGCGGGACCACGCGGGCTCGACCGGGTCCGGACCCGCCGAAGCGGGCGTGGCGACGGTTTCGCCACCGTCGGGTGCCGGTTCGCCGGCAGCCGGTACCGGCTCGGGCATGACGGCCATGCTAGCCATCGCCGACCGATCCGTGCGCTCGGGGCGCGGACGTCGGCGGGGGCGTCAGTCCGCGGCTGGGTCGTCGGNGATCTCTTCGATCGTTTCCGGCGCCACACCGAGGCCGCGCAGGCAGAACCGGATCGCGCGGTCGCGCACCTCCGCGCGTTTGGCGTGACCGGGGGCCCACT
>JGI24721J26819_10002225_pt1 | contig 21540 bp, 20 predicted proteins | sample YelNatPaOPGAMG01_FD_26819 | JGI IMG/M metagenome (IMG submission 26819) | reverse complement strand
AGTTCCCTCTTCAGGCAAATTTGCTTCGTTATTTGGCCCAGTAGCAAATTGACCACCCATAGGATCTAACACCACCGGGTCGTCAGCTCTGGCATAATTAAGACTAAAGCCATCAGCCGGCGGAATGAACCGTCACCAACCTTTAGATAGCAAGAAAATTCAAAGCCTTTTACGACCAAACCATTATCGAAGTCATCAAACACAATAACCGTCTTTTGACTACCTTGCGCTTCTGTGATGATAAGATAACCGTCATTGGCGCCGTCTACACCGCCGGTTGGGCTCCAGTTAGCGCCCACGTTTGAGATGATATTTAAGAAACTATGGGTCTGTCTTAAAATCAAAGAATGCCTGACCGGCATGTAAAACAGTACTTGCACATACCGCAAGTATAGACGCTATACCCACAATTGCTTTCTTAAACGAAAAAATGTGGGACGTTTCGGTCTTTATTGCTCTGCTAAGACCTAGCATTTCGGAGGATTTTTCTTTCATACTCTCTCCACAAACTAACTCTTTTATTACACGCCAAGCAGTTTATCGGAGGCAGGTTAATGACCTCCAACTAACCCTTGGCCCGCTGAGTTTTATTAAATTTCACATGAGTTGCGTAAAATTTGCAAGACTTTTTTTAAAAAATTTTTTTGGGGGGTTTTCATGCCTTTTAATTTTTGTAATTCAAATCCAGGCCATTGATTTTACAGGAAATCCCAAAACTTATTTTTATACTACGCTTTCCATGAGCTGGATGTTCACGTTACCGTTCAAATATTTGCCGATCTGAGTTCAAAACTTAACTTGCGATTAGGAAGTTTTTCAACCTTAACTCGAATGTAATAATTTAAAATTCAATGCCGTCTTGACAAAGCGCCTTGCAATTTCTGAGATTGCTGACCAGTTATTACATTTTATCAAATCCTTAGGCATCATNGATGAACCAACGCCTAGCGCTATACAGCCANCCTCAAAAAACATGTTAGCATTTTCGAGTGTAATTCCACCCGTTGGAACAAGTTTAAGGAATGGCATTGGTGCAAGGACAGCCTTAAAAAAATCAGCGCCTAAAACTTCAGCCGGAAAGATTTTAATAAAATCCGCACCTGCTGCGTAAGCCTGGTAGGCCTCTGTCGGGCTAAAAGCGCCAATCATGATTGGAATTTGAGTTCTTTGGCCCAGACTGACCAATCCTGTGTTACATATTGGGCTTACCACAAACTCCGCGCCGGCGTCGATCACTGCCTCGCAGTCTTTTGTGTTTGTGACAGACCCGGCTCCTATAACAACATCTTCTGGGACTTGTTTACGTAAATCTTTTATAATTTTTAGCGCATTAGGCGTGGTGATAGTAATTTCCACGGCAGACACGCCACCATCTAAAAGAGCGTTTACTAATGGAAAAGCCTTACCAGGATCTCCAATCCTGACAACAGCAATAATTCCTGGGTTTATAAGCTTATCCAAGATTTGATCTTTTGTTCTCATGCAGGCATTATAAAATTATCCAGATACAAAACAATTTTTCTCATGAAAAATGTTGCAGTTGGACTCCCGTCAGAATAGGTTCAGGTATGTGTATATATTGTTTGTGATACTTGGCAGCGGGTCTAATGGTAACTCAGTTTATTTAGAAACTGAGAACTGCCGGTTATTAATCGATGCGGGTTTGAGCAGTTTGCAGATCCAGAAACGTCTTAACCAGATAGGGCGGACACCTGAAAAACTTAATGGCATTTTATTGACTCACGAACACACTGACCATACTGCTGGAGCAATATTGCTAGCACAAAAACACAATATTCCCGTATTCTGCAATAAACTGACCTCAGAATCCTTAATCGAACGCGCCAGGAAACCAATCTCAACAAAAATATTTCAGACCGGTACCGCATTTGAGATCGGGGATCTGCTCGTAGAAAATTTTTCTATACCGCATGATGGCATGGATCCTGTGGGTTTTTTAATCAAATCCGAGTTAGCAAATGTAGGCATTTGTACAGACCTTGGTCATGTAACAAATCTTGTACTCGAACGGATTAAATCAGCTAATATTCTGCTGCTTGAAGCAAATCACGATGTCAAAATGCTTCAACAGGACACCCACCGCCCGTGGCATATCAAGCAACGAATTTTGAGCAAGCACGGACATTTATCCAATGAAACAGCAGCTCAAGCTTTAGAAAAAATCGTTAGTCCAGAATTAAAATATGTTTTTCTGGGGCATTTGAGCAAAGACTGCAACCGTCCGGACTTAGCCTATGAAATAGTTGCAGAACGCTGTTACAAGTTAGGGGCTAATCATATAAGACTCGAAGTCGCCAGACAGGAACATATTGCGTCACCTGTATTTTTGCATAAGTAATTTTGACACCAAATCTTTAATCAATTAAGTGAAATGCAGTTTTATTGCTTTATAATGTGATTTTGAATTGATATAATCGTGCACTGAGTCAGACAACTATGCCAAATAAACGAAATAATAACGGCCTTCATGATATTATCGGACTTGTGTTACTAAGTCTTTCGCTTCTATTATTTGCTGCATTATTTTCTTTCAACAAAGAAGACCTGGCATCAGTAAAACTCCCACCAAACGCTCAAACGCATAACTGGGTTGGACCGGCTGGTGCTATGATAGCCAATTTCTGCTTTTTTACGTTTGGTGCAGCAGCATTTCTGCTTCCTTTTTTAATATTTGTCACTGCACTGGGATTTTTATTCTCAGGGTTGGAATTTTTCAGGCGTCGCTGGATCTGGAGTATTATTCTGGTGCTATCCTCGTCATGTATCCTGGAAATACACAACAAAATCTTCCCTCATGCCTTACAATCTTATCTAAACGCGCCCAGCCCAGGTGGTATAGTTGGGATCTGGTTAAATGATGGCATCTTCAGGTTTTTTGGGATAATTGGAGCTACAATTATCCTTGCAACATTATATTTAATAAGCCTGATGAGCCTGTCCAACTGCATGCTTCAGGAATGGATCCAATGGATCGTCTCATTATTCAAACGGAGCACCGACGAAGCCGATCTATACCAGGAAAAATTGGAAAAACGTAAGCAGGAACTTGAACAACAAGCCANAGAACTTGAAGAAGAAATCCGAAAAACCGGACTGGGTCCAGATCTGCAACCAGTCCCGGAGCCGACTATTCGTGATTTAAGTGTACCACAGCATGCATCAACTCCACCAACACCAGAACCAGAACAAAAAGAAATAACCGCAGAAGAAAAACATGCACCGGAAGAAAAAGCCTCTGGCCCAGCTAAGGTCATGGATATCTTAGGGCATGAACCACCTGCAAAGCCTACCGANGTCAAGCCAACAGATGAGCCAGCTAAAGACAAAGACCAGTTACTGGCAGAGCCCAAAGACCAATCAAACCGACTTAACAACACCGCAGGCCAACCTCAGCAACGACGAACTAAACCACTCTCTGTGGCAATTCCCCCTAAAATCGGGAACTACCAGCTACCGCCAATTGACTTGCTCAATTTGCCCGAGCCAGTCACACGACCTACCGAATCCAAAGACGAATTACTAGCCAATGCCCGGTTGATGCAGCAAACCCTNGCTCAATTCGATATAGAAGTCTCAGTCGGAGATATAACTAAGGGCCCAACAATAACCCGCTATGAGTTACATCCAGCCCCAGGAGTTCGTCTTGAACGCATTGCGGCCTTGAGTAATAACCTTGCTGCAGCCCTTAAAGCTGAAAATGTCCATATTCTTGCACCAATACCCGGAAAAAGCGCCGTCGGNGTTGAAGTCCCAAACGTAGTAAAAAGTAAAGTCATTCTCAGGGATATTTTGATCTCCGACGAATGGAAAAACACAAAAGCAAAGATACCCCTTGCCATTGGTAAGGATGTTTATGGACATCCAATTATACCCGATTTAGCTGAGATGCCCCATTTNTTAATAGCTGGTAGCACTGGTTCCGGCAAATCAGTCTGCATTAATACTATTATAGCATCTTTGCTGTACAAGTTTCCTCCTGACCAATTACGCTTTGTCATGATTGACCCCAAGGTCGTTGAGCTACAACAATACAACCGCCTACCACATTTAGTAGTGCCCGTTATTACAGACCCCAAAAAAGTAGTCCTTGCATTGCGCTGGGTGGTAAACGAAATGGACAAACGCTACCAGATCTTTGCCAGAGTCGGTGTCAGAAATATTAAATCCTTTAACGAGCGTCCAAAAACCGGGAGCCANTCTAAATTAGAACTTTCGGAGACAATAAAAAGTGACAAGTCTGGCACATCAACAAATGGTTTTGCAGTAGAACTTGACGAAGAAATGACCGTCCCGGATCAGGAAGACATAATAATTCCGGACAAATTATCGTATGTGGTCGTAGTAGTTGATGAGTTAGCCGATCTAATGCTTGTTGCACCTGCAGATGTAGAAATGCTCATTGCGCGGATAACCCAAATGGCCCGAGCTGCAGGAATTCATTGCATAATTGCTACACAACGGCCAAGCGTAGATGTCATCACCGGCGTCATCAAGGCAAATATACCAGCCAGAATTGCCTTTCAAGTAGCTTCAAAAGTCGATTCCCGGACAATCCTCGATGCAATGGGCGCAGATAAATTACTTGGCAAAGGCGATATGCTTTACTTGCCGCCTGGCTCATCTAAGTTAATTCGGGCCCAGGGCGCTCTTATTACTGACCAGGAAATAGAAAATATCGTTGAGTTCATAGCNAAACAAGGCAAACCCAGCTACGACATGGAAATACATCAACAGTTATCTAAACCGGAAACCGACTTCACTGCCTCAAACACATGCAATGAAGAAGAAGAGCTTATACAAAAATGTATAGAAGTCATCCGAAGTGAACAAAAAGCCAGTGTCTCACTTTTGCAACGGAGGCTCAGACTGGGTTATACGCGAGCAGCAAGAATTATGGATGAGCTAGAAAATCGTGGAATCGTAGGCCCCAGCAAAGGAGCCGAACCTAGAGATATTCTCATTGATCTGGATGCAAACGATCATCATCAAAACCAGTCATCAGAAGCAGACTAAAGAAGCAGACTAATAAAGACNAAAAAAATGGAGCGGGTGATGGGAATCGAACCCACGTAGCCAGCTTGGAAGGCTGGAACTCTACCACTGAGCTACACCCGCACCAACTGTAAAATATATTAACAACTAAACTTGCCTTGTCAATAGGAGATAATTATTCTTGGGCCTAATGAATGCGATTCTATTTAGTGGCGCTAGAATCATCGACCCTGCACGTGGGCTCGATCAGATAGGAGACATACTTGTGGCCGACGGCAAGGTTCTCGACCCGGGACCAAAGATAACTTCTCCAATCCCTAAAGACACTCAAATTATCAACCTTTCTGGATTGGTTCTTTGTCCGGGATTGATCGATATTCACGCTCATCTTAGAGAACCCGGCCAAACAGCAAAAGAAACAATCGCAACAGGCACGCGCGCAGCTGCTCGTGGCGGGTTTACCAGCATAGTTTGTATGCCAAATACGTCGCCGGTAATCGATAACTCCAGCACCGTCGCTCATGTCCTGGAAACTGCTAGACGAACAGCTGTGGTCAATGTGTTTGTCGCCGGCGCCATTACTAAAGGACTCGCCGGGGAAGAACTCGCTCCAATCGGCTCCCTAAAATCTGCCGGAGTAGTTGCGCTTTCAGATGACGGACATTGCGTGCAAAACAACGAAATTATGCGCCGTGCTGCAGAATATGCCAAAATGTTCTCACTGCCGCTCCTGGACCATTGCCAGGATTATTCCCTGGTCACAGACGGCGTTATGAATGAAGGCTACTGGTCAACATTGCTCGGCTTGCGCGGCTGGCCAGCAGTCGGTGAACAAACCATAGTTGCAAGAAATATTTTGCTGGCAGAATTGACCGGAACCCATTTCCATTGCCAGCACCTGAGCTCGACTGGAAGCATCAAACTCATAAAAGAAGCTAAAAAACAAGGATTACCAATCTCTGCTGAAGCATGTCCGCATTATCTTGCTCTGACAGATTCAGCTCTGGCTGGCTCAGAAGAATTCTGGAAAAACGACGGACAGACTTATTTAAAACCATTTTCCCAATTCACTAAACCAGCTGCCTGGCCAAGATACGACACCAATTTCAAAGTCAATCCACCAATCCGTACAGCCAGTGACCGACAGTCAATACTTGAAGCTGTCGCCGACGGAACTATTGAAATTATAGCTACCGACCATGCACCACATACAAACGATGAAAAAACTGTTGAATTTGACTATGCCCCATTTGGAGTGATCGGTTTAGAAACTGCATTTGCGATCTCGCTTAACATGTTGTATCATTCACGCATGATGGACTTGTCAGACTTGATCGCCAGATTTACCACAGGGCCAGCCAGATTACTCGCTCTCCAAAAAGGTTCATTACATAAAGGCGCTGATGCAGATGTGACAGTATTTGATCCGGATCAAGAATGGATTTATACAAGGGAGTCCTCCTTAAGTAAATCCGCCAATTCGCCTTTCTTTGGTTGGCCGATGAAAGGTAAAGTTCTCGGCACATGGGTAAACGGCAAACAAGCCTGGCAGGCTGAAGAAATGAACAAAAGAATTAAGCAAACAAAATCAAAATAAATAACAAATATGAAAAAACAAATTCTTATTGCGGGTATATTAACTGCAATACTCATTACAACTGCAATAGCAACACCAGAGGGCTGGCTCGAAAATTTCGATACCGCCTTAGCCACTGCAAAGAAAGAAAAGAAACTCGTCCTTGCAAACTTCACAGGCTCTGACTGGTGTCCATGGTGCAAAGTATTAGCTAATGAGGTCTTTTCAAAACAAGAGTTTAAAGACTATGCCAAAACTAACCTGGTATTGGTCGAAATCGATTTCCCCAAAAATAAATCCCAGTCAGATGAAACCAAAAAGAATAACAGAGCATTATTGGAAAAATATAAAGTAGATGGTTTCCCGACACTTATTATTTTTAATGCCGAAGGTAAAGAGCTCGACCGCTTCGTCGGTTACCAGCAAGGCGGTCCCAAGGCATACATAGAAAAAATTGAAAAACTCAAAAAGGAAAGCAAATAGCTCATTCAATAATCTGGCAAAAATTTGAAAATTAACTATGTGCTTATAAATGAATAAACCTGATCAACTCGCCGAAATGTTCCGACTCCAAAAACTATTAAATGAAAGAATTGGAGTCAATACATCTAACATGTCCGATGAGGATAAAATCAAGTGGCTACTTAACTATTCCNGGGCAATGACACAAGAAATCGCCGAATTAGTCGATAGCGTGCCCTGGAAGTGGTGGGCAAAATACCAAAAGTTTGATCAACAGAACGCAAAAGTTGAAATAGTGGATCTTTTTCATTTTTTGATCAGTGCCGCACAAGTATTAGGCATGACCGCAGAAGATGTCTTTGAAGCCTATTGCAAAAAGAATGAGGTCAATTTTCAAAGACAGGAATCCGGATACACCCAAAAAGATTATTCGGACTCAAAACATATCTAAAATGTGTCTTTTAGACCTGTGATGCTGAATTGAGGCAAAACCGCTCGTATTACAGTAAACGATTTATCTCGATCTCATCAAGCCTGCTCAGGTTTATTTCCAGAGACCGTTAATACCCTTAGTTAGGTTTAGAGAAATTCTCTGGGGTCTGTAATTTTGCCTGTTAAGGCGCTGGCTGCTACAGTAGCCGGAGATGCTAAGTATACTTCTGAATTTTTATGTCCCATACGTCCTGGGAAATTTCTATTGGTCGTACTGATACACCTTAATGGCTGGTTCATTCTGCCAAAAGTATCTACTGGCCCACCCAGACACGCTGCGCACCCGGCATTTTCAGTCATTTGAACCCCTGCGTCTTCAAGTATCTGCCAGATGCTCTTACCTTCCCAGATGGTATTCTGAAGTTCTCGCACAACCTCAGGTGTAGCAGGCACACCAAAAGTATCTATTACCACCTTTTTATTTTTAACAATTTTCGCAAAGGCAATAAAATCTGTTAACTTTCCACCCGTGCATGAGCCTATATACGCACGATCCAGCTTGACATCACCCAGGCGACTGGCTGGCTGGCAATTTGCCGGATTTGGATGACACGCCACAAGAGGTTCAAGCCTGGATAAATTGATAACAAATTCTTTTACAAACTTTTCATTCTTATCTTTAAACACTGGCGAATACTGACTTTTGGTATTGTTCAGCGCACACCTGAAATCAACAAAGGCTTTTGTCTGCAGGTCAAATTCAAAGATGCCATTTTTACCACCCGCCTCTATCGCCATGTTAGCGATTGTCATGCGATCTTCAATTGATAACGATGAAACCCCGGGACCATCAAACTGCATAGCCATATAAGTAGCACCATCAAACCCAATCATGCCGATGCAATAAAGTATAACATCCTTAGCCATCACACCTTTTGGCAATTCACCATCCAAAAGAAAATGAATTGTGGCCGGTACCTTTATAAGTAATTTACCTGTGCCCATTACAAAAGCCGCATCAGTATTCCCAATGCCGGTTGCGAATTGATTGAAAGCCCCTGCAGTACACGTGTGCGAGTCTGTACCAAAAAGTACTTCCCCTGGCCGAACATGTCCCTTTTGAGGCAACGCCGAATGGCAAACCCCTGCATATTTAAGACCATACTGCCTCTTTAAATAACCTCTGCTCTCGTCAAACTTCCATTGACCATCCATTTCATCAATCACATCATAAAAATATGGCAGTTCCTGTTCTCTGGCGAATTCCCTCAGAATATCGACGTTTCTGTTAGCCTTTGAATCTTTGGTAAATATATAATGATCGGGTATAATTACTACTCCGTATCTGTCCCATACTTTAGCCTTCTCGCCAAATTCTCTTTTGAAAACACCAATCGTACCCGGACCACAAACGTCGTGAGTAAAAAGAACATCAGCTTTTACCCAAACATTCTCGCCAGGCTCGACTTTATTTTTTCCAGAAGCTCTTGCCAAAATTTGTTCGGTCAATGTCATAACATGTAGTAAATTACAAATAGGCGGCCTTCATTGCAATAATGATTTATAAATTTTGAACAAAACATAATAAGCATGGTCTACTTTTTGCTGGTAATTAGANAAGAGCTGTGTTTCTTTAATACTGGTTAAAAATTTAAATGGTTCGTAAAACTAAAAGTCATAGTAAACAGTCAAAATTGCTGGCCAGCCTCGTAATCCTGGNATTGGTTAAGCTCAGCTTATTGTCTTTAATCGGNCAGGAAAGGGTAATTTTTTCAAGCAGCACTTCTGGATCCTCTATTGCAAACCTAAAAACGAACTCGCAGCTAGAAGAACGGATCTCTCCTTATTTTAATAGGCGCTCAAATCAATCCTCAAAAGAAGACCTCAGTCCTTATTTTCCAGGTTTTCCTGTACAGGATAATAGTATTAANCCTGAAGCTGTCAAAAAATTACTTGATAAACGCAAAAATTGGATTTTTCAACCCACTGATCAACTCATAAATAACTCATACTCTGACAAATCTACACTCGGTGCTAACAGTCAGTTCTTTCCTGCACTTAAAGACGGAAGACCACAATCNTCTGTAGAAAAGTTTATCGCAGGTGATAAATCTGAAAATTCGGTCAATAGAAAAGCTGATAATATTGAGAATCTTGAAGACACTGATTCCCGTGATGCTTCAGCAATCTCACCAATAGATTCAGGCCTATTTTCAAAGGCATTAAAAAACTCACAAGTCCCGGACCTGCCGATTCAAAATGCAGCCATTATAGATAACCAGCCGTTGTTTCAAAACCCGCAAATAGGTGTGCCAAAATCGGTTTCACCGTTTGCCCCATCATTCAACAATATAATACCGCCTGTCTCAAGTTACAGTAGTTTCAGCTCATTGAGAAACAACCCACTGGAAGAACAAAGACAAAGAATTGAGCAATTTCGACAGAGCCTGCGCGGTCCTGACCTTATTAATGGAGCCAGCGATCTAACACGCCAGCCTATGCAACCTGTTTTACCATTCAATTCTGGTTTAGATTTAGGCAGTAAAAACCCAATGGATATCCTCGCTAGAACACCCGGCAACGCTNTACCATCGACNATTAATATCGGTTTGAACCCGCAATTAAATCTGCAGCCATCTGCCTTCAATCCAGTAATGAATTTACCACAAACTGATAATAGGCAAATTACTCCACAGCCACCTGTCTTAGAGATCCCAAGGAGAAAATTTTAGATCCAGTCTATATTCAAATTCAAAACCGCTATTCAAACATAACAACCAGAAATTGAAGCTGGAAATACTAAACATACATACGAATACTGGAACGCGATCCTAACATCTAAAATAAATGCCCAGCCTTAGTCTGGAACTTTGACAGAGCCGCAAAAAATCTAATAACGCTGGACTTTTCAGCAAAGAGTCAGGTTAACTCTCTTTCAAAAGTCTGTACTCAATACTATCTATGAGCGCCTGTAAGCTGGCCTCGATGATATTATGGCTTACGCCAACAGTACTCCATTCATCTTTCCCATCAAATGACTCAATAAGTACACGCGTTTTAGCTGCTGTGCCGCTCTTCGAATCCAGTATCCGAACTTTATAGTCCGTCAACTGAACGGACTCCAGAACAGGATAGAAAGAAATGAGCGCTTTTCTCAGTGCACTATCAAGTGCATTTACCGGACCAATACCCTCTGCTACAGTATGAGCGTATTTATCTTGCACCCTGACTTTAACAGTAGCTTCACAAATTGAATCTCTGGCAGAGCCACGCATAGAAACATGATAAGCTTCCAAACTAAATCTGGGCTCGGTCTTACGTAAACATTTCATTATCAGCAAAGCTAACGATGCCTCGGCAGCCTCGAACTCGTAGCCNTCGTATTCGAGCTCTTTGATTCTATTAAGGATCGCTCGCAGTTCTGGTGTTTCATTTGTAATTGGCAAACCTAACTCCTGGGCCTTGAGAACAATATTACTGCGGCCAGCCAGATCGCTAACTAACACCCTACGACTGTTCCCAACGACTTCTGGGTTTATATGCTCAAATGTTCTTGCCAATTTTTGAACGGCATTAACATGCATACCGCCTTTATGAGCAAAAGCTGCCGATCCGACCCACGGCTGTCGTGGATCATGACGCACATTAGCCACCTCATCAATAAACTGCGAAAGCGCCTTTAACTTTGGCATTGACGACTCTGGCACGCAGCTTCTTTTCATCTTGAAGGCCACATTCGGAATCAATGTAGTCAAGTTACAATTGCCGGTTCGCTCACCGTATCCGTTTATGGTGCCCTGGGCCAAAACCACACCAGCTTCGATAGCAGCCATTGCACTGGCTACAGCCAGACCAATATCATTATGCGTATGAATCCCAAGTGGCGAGGTAATTTCCTTGCGAATCGTCTCGGTAATCTTGAAAACTTCGGATGGCATACTGCCACCATTCGTATCACATAATGTTATATTATCTGCTCCAGCCTTTTGCGCAGCTTTCAGAGTCGCAATAGCATAATCCGGATTATCCTTAAACCCATCAAAGGCATGCTCTGCATCGTAGATTACAATCTTTCCATGATCCTTTAAATACCGCACGGTATCATAAATCATGGATATATTTTCATCAGGCGAAGTCTGGATTACTTCTTTGACATGTAATAACCATGTTTTACCAAATACAGCAATAACCGGAGTCTCGGCATCCAATAAAAGCCGTACCTGTTCATCCTCTTCTACCCTGATTTTTTTTCGCCTGGTCGAACCAAAAGCTACAAGCTTGGAATTTTTCCAGACTTTGTGCCTGGCCTGATTAAAAAACTCTATATCTTTGGGATTAGAACCAGGCCAGCCGCCCTCAATATACTGAATACCAAAAGCATCAAGCCTTTCTGCAATTCTTAGTTTATCCAAAACTGAAAAATTTATNCCTTCACCCTGACTCCCGTCTCGCAGGGTAGTATCATAGATTTCAATTTCAAAACGCATAATCCAAATCACTACACTATTAAACCATTTTACAAAACGCGCAATTTTAAAATAAACCAGACACCGAAATTAAATTACGAACCCTTTAATTGATCGATTCTCTTTAATATGTTGGTTGGATCCGGACTGAGTGGCATTAATTTTTCCCAATAATTAATAGCAGACTCCTTATTTCCTAGCTTTTCTTCAATTAAAGCAAGCCTGCTCAAAATTTGCATGTAAAGAAGTTTGTCGTCGTACGGCTTGAATTTTGCGGTGAAATTTTTTAGTGCTAACTGGTAAAGCGTCCGCGCTTGCAAAAGATTAGTTGTTCCACTTTCTTTCAACCGACCTAGCTCATATAATAGTGCTGGATGCTGTGGNTTCGCTTTAAGACCTTCTCTGAGAAACATCTCGGCCTCATTAGTCATTTTTAATGCGGTCCTTAACCAATATGCTCCGATTACATACGCATCTACGTTTTGAGGGTCCAGTGCCGACGAAAGTTTTATCCAGGGCATGATTTCNGCCATTTGATTATTTGAAGCTAAATGAACATGTATTGTGGGCATAAAGTTTCTGCCAAACCTCTCCAGAAAATCAATCGGCGGTTTCAAAAATGAGTGCAATTCAGCATGGTGCTCAGATTCTTTATTTTTTTCTTCTGTTTCTGCAATGTGCAACTCTTCATTCAGGCTTTCGTCAAACACTCCAGGATATGCCCCCCTATGAAAATAAGCATCAGCCTTTTTTATAAAATGNACACCAAATAATCGCCGACTCTCACCAAAAATAACCTGTAANAGATTATCCGATTGACTTCTCTCTCCAAAAGCGGATGAGTGAAATGAATCAAGTTCTATAGCCAAAATGAAGTTCAATTCGAGTAATAAAACTATTGCACCCACCCCTGTCCAAATTGAATTCATAAAATTAGATAAGTTCCACGCCGGCATAACCAGTCCCTTCATTTCATCTGAAGTCTTCTAAACAGAAGACAAGCAATAGCTAGAAAAATAATAATATACAGAGCAGCATATCCACAAGCTGCAAAAAAATATCGCCATAAAATAGGATNCCAGTTATGAATCACTAATTCCCTGACATCATAAAATTCCAGGTGAGGAATCAAATAATAAATTATTGTAACGATTGTCTGCGCTGGTTCAGATATGGTGATTGCAAATCTATGAAGATACCTCCCTAAGATCATTATCCCTAAAACTACAATTGCATTTATAGTAATATTAGATGATGGCGCAGAAAATAATAACGCCCCAGCTATCGTCATGGAAATAATAATACCAATACCAAAAATGTGAAGTNCCAAAGCCTGAAAATAACTAGCCAGTATAATGTCACTGCTTCTGGAAATCGATATTACATATAAAAAAGCATAAAATACCAATAAACAAAAACCAGTCGCTATCCAACATCCGAAAAATTTTCCAATAATTACCTCNGACTTGGTAATAGGCTTTGACAATAGCGAATATAACGTTCGTTTCTCTAACTCAACGGGGATCTGACGGGCAGCCATAGGCAATGCTATTGCAATTGAGGAAACCCAGATTAATAACAGGCAAATTTCCTTTAAATAATTGGTAATATTGGATATGTTGAAGATATTCTGAGCACCTAAAATCAACACAATAAGCGCCGTAAGAATAAATAAAACATAAAAGTCTTTGCGTCTATAAAGCTCTTTAATTACTACACTTGCTACTGCCATTATGTTATTTGCGCCCATACCTCAAAAATCTTAATTTGTTATTCCTGAATCTTTAGACAGAAACGGTTTTTCAAATAAATNAGTTTACTCATGCCAACCAACAATCTCCAGGAATGCCTTTTCTAAATTACCATGATATTTTGTAGTAAGCTCAGCTACACTACCCATTGCACGTAATTTACCCTCAGCTAAAATAAGTACACGGTCNCACACGGTCTCTACTTCCCCCAGTTCATGAGACGAAAAAAATACCGTCCTGCCTTCGTTTTTAAGCCGTTGAATTATCTGACGGACTTTCATGCGCCCGATTGGATCCAAACCACTGGTCGGTTCGTCTAGAATTAATAAATCAGGTTCGTTTATCAAGGCCTGAGCAATTCCTATACGCTGTTGCATGCCCTTCGAATATGTTCGAATCAATTTATTGCGCACACCATCAAGCTCAACAAGCTTTAAAACTGAGTCAATCCTTAAACGCGCTTCTGCCTTCGGGATTTTGAATATCTTCGCATAAAACCAGAGAAGCTCCTCTGCTGTTAGAAACTGATAATAGTCTGTCTGCTCCGGCAAATAACCAATACGTTGCCGCGCAATCGGCTCTTGAGTATTAATACCAAAAATCCTGGCTACACCCTCTGTAGGTTTTATAAAACCCAACAATACTTTGATAGTCGTGGTTTTACCAGCACCGTTGGGACCTAAAAAACCAAATACCTCGCCCCTGGCTACATCAAACGATAAACCATCCACCGCCTTATGAAGCCTGGTTTTTATGCCTTTAATCTTGTATAGTACCGTCAAATTTTGTATGGAGATAACCTGTTCCATAAGTATGGCTGCGGCTAAATTTATAAAATCACTCAGTTCATACCACAATAACCACAATAAATATTATACACGAAACACCTGAGCTCAAACCACGCTGGCTCATTAACAAGTTCTTAATCAATCCTTGTCAATCTAAATATCTCTCAGACTGGATCATTCCCCCATTTAAAACCCCTTTAATCCAACGGATGTTTACCTAATACATATTTTCCAAATTATTCTGCTGTTTGACAGGTTGCCAGTAACTTTGAATGAAATAATTGCGCCTGGTATTTAAAAGGTCCTTTCCAAACAATTTCATCAAAAAACCAATGGGAATAATTACACCTATGTAAAGCAATACCAAAAACACGTAGCCAACAACACTGCCTATATAAAACCCAAGGGTAATACCAATCCTGTAAAAATTCCTTGCAAACTTATTCGGACTGATTAGTGCCAGAGTAAATATTAGTAACCCGAAAATTACAAGAAACAAAGGCACCCCAACTAATGATTTATGACGAATAACAAACACAATCCCCAATAATATGAACACCAAACTAAAAGCTATTGCGTGTTTAAGCCAATCCTTTTTATTTTCTGATAATTTTGGTTTTATCATACTCAACTAATCCGGTACAGGCTCAAATGTCCTTGCCGGCTTTTTAGCCGGCTGTTGTAATCTATCCAAAATAAATGAACCAATCACTAGATAATCCATCTCCGTATTCACAAAGCATCTATAAGCATCATCAGGAGAACAAACAATCGGCTCACCCCGCACGTTAAACGACGTGTTCACCAGAACACCACATCCAGTCCTGGCCTCAAATCTTTTCATAAGCTCATATAACAATGGATTTTGCTCTTTTCTGACGGTTTGAATCCTTGCAGAATAATCGACATGCGTCACAGCAGGAATGTTCGATCTTTTTACTTTCAGCTTTTCTATGCCGGTGAGCCTGGCATCATCACATACTATACGTTGGGACTCATTAACTTGCGCAACTAATAGCATATAAGGTGACTCCACCGGTAACTGAAAATAATCACGAATCCGCTCTAGCAAAACCACCGGTGCAAATGGCCTAAACGACTCCCTGAATTTGACCTTAAGGTTCATAACCGATTGCATCTTTGCCGAACGCGCATCTCCAAGAATCGACCTGTTTCCAAGTGCCCTGGGCCCAAACTCCATTCGGCCTTGAAACCAACCAATTACCTTTTCCTGCACCAACAACTCCACCGTCTCATCCAGTAATTGGTCTACTCCCAGTTTCCTGTAAACAGCACCATGCGCCTTAAGCACTTCTTCTATCTGCTCATCTGAATACTCCGGACCTAATAAAGCCCAATGCATAAGATCCATGCCATCGTAAGTTCTTAATTGAGCCGAATCCTTCGAAACAGCATGCCAGGCCGCTAATGCCGCACCAAGTGCACCACCCGCATCTCCAGCTGCTGGTTGAATCCAAATATTATCGAAAATGTTCTCTCTTAGAATCAACCCGTTAGCCACACAATTCAATGCCACGCCACCAGCCATACATAAGTGGTTCAAACCTGTTACCTCTCTGGCATGCCGGGCCAGCTTAATCATTATCTCCTCTGCCACTACTTGAATTGACCGAGCTACATCAGCATACCGTTGATCTAGAGGCGACTCCGGTTTTCGCGGGGGACCACCAAAAAGTGCATTGAACTTTTCATTGGTCATCGAAAAACTATGCGTGAAATCAAAATATTCAATGTTAAGCCAAAACGAACCATCCGGCTTGACATCGATCAGATTATCATAAATGACCTTCACATATCTCGGCTCACCATAAGGCGCTAAACCCATTAGCTTATACTCGCCAGAATTAACTCTAAATCCACAATACGCCGTAAAAGCCGAATATAATAAACCCAACGAATGAGGAAACCGTATCTCTTTAATTAATGTTATATCATTGCCGCTGCCCTTGCCTATTGTCGTGGTCGCCCANTCACCAACCCCGTCTACTGTCAATATTGCCGCACTCTTAAAAGGCGACGGATAAAACGCACTCGCTGCATGAGCTTGATGATGCTGAGTAAATAATATCTTACAGTCATCACGTAATCCCGAAATCTCACGCCTTATTGTTGAGCGAATGTCCAGTTTTTCGGATAACCACGAGGGAAGCACCTTTGGAAAAAAGGAAATCCCAACAGGCACAGTCGCAAGAAATGTCTCTAACATCCTGGCAAATTTCACTATGGGCTTGTCATAAAACACCACTATGTCCAGATCCCCGGCTTTTAAACCCGCCCTTTTTAAACAAAACTCAACCGCATGAACAGGAAAACGCTCGTCATTTTTCCGCCTCGAAAACCTTTCCTCCTGTGCCGCGGCAATTATGTCCCCATCAATCACCAACGCCGCAGCAGAATCATGATAATACGCTGAAATTCCTAAAATCTTCATCATCAAAAATCACATAAATGGATACATAAACGGCGCAAGCGCTGGACTGGAAGAAAATAATATTACTAAGCCCAGCAAAATTAACATAATGATTATGGGTAATAACCACCACTTCTTTTCAGCTTTCAAAAACTGTAAAAATTCTTTAATTAGTCTCCACATGTGCTGAGTTATATTTAAATCTCAGCCTTAACTAAAACACACCAACCCAACANGCATCAAGAAAAAATATTTGCCAGTTAGCTTTTTTAAATACACCATAATAATAAGATTGATGACTTTATAAAGTCGAACAATCTGAAGATTTAAATTTTTAATTAATATGAACAACCAAACACCAATGATCACATCAGACTTTATACGCGAAAAAGTAGCCGAAGACGTCAAGTCCGGAAAATTNCCAGGTAAAGTTATAACCCGGTTCCCACCTGAACCAAACGGCTACTTGCATATTGGCCACGCTAAATCTATCTGTCTTAACTTTGGTATAGCTTTGGAATTTAATGGACAATGTAACCTGCGCATGGATGACACCAACCCCACTAAGGAAGATACTGAATACGTCGAATCAATCATCCAGGATGTGCATTGGCTAATAGATGGTTGGGCAGACCATGTTTTAGGCCCAAAAGTTTTTTATGCTTCTGACTACTTCGACCAATTATACCAATTCGCAATAGAATTAATTAAAAAAGGTAAAGCCTACGTTTGCGACCTCTCAGCAGAAGAATTAGCTGAGTACCGCGGCGCACCAGACCGCCCAGGCAGGGAAAGCCCTTACAGAAACCGAAGTATTGAAGAAAACCTCGACCTGTTCCAGCGCATGAAAGCAGGAGAATTCCCTGACGGCTCTAAAACCCTGCGCGCTAAAATCGATATGGCTTCTCCAAATATCCATATGCGTGACCCGGCCCTTTACAGAATCCGCCATACNCCCCACCACCGCACAGGTAATAAATGGTGTATCTACCCGACTTACGACTATGCACATTGCCTGAGCGATGCCATCGAGGGTATCACCCACTCAATCTGTACCCTGGAATTCGAAGTCCATAGACCGTTATATGACTGGATCTTAGAGCAACTCGTACCAGAACCTAGACCACATCAATACGAGTTTGCCAGACTAAACCTCGGTTATACAGTAATGAGTAAACGCCGCTTATTGGAACTCGTAGAAGGTAAGTTCGTCTCCGGATGGAACGACCCACGCCTGCCAACAATAGCCGGAATGCGCCGACGNGGATATACTCCAGAAGCAATTAGAAATTTCTGTTCTACTATCGGCGTAACTAAATACGAAGGAATTACTGATTTTGCACTGCTCGAACATTGCCTGAGAGACCATCTCAATAAACACGCATTGAGAGTTATGGGCGTTCTTAACCCGCTGAAAGTTGTCATCGTAAACTACCCTGAGAACCAATCAGAAGAACTTGATGCCATCAATAACCCAGAAGACCCCTCAGCCGGCACAAGAAAAATACCATTCTCAAAAGTAATTTACATAGACCGAGACGATTTCAGAGAATCACCACCACCCGGTTACTACAGACTTTCACCAGGCAATGAGGTCCGACTAAAATATGCCTATATCATTAAATGCATCGAAGTCATTAAAAATCCTGAAACAAATGAAATAGTCGAACTTAAATGCGTGTACGACCCAGATACAAAAAGCGGCTCCGGTAAATCTCAACGTAAAGTCAAAGGTACTATACATTGGGTCTCGGCAAATCATGCTATTCCAGCCGAGGTAAGACTTTATGACAGGCTTTTTACAGTAGAAGACCCATCTGCAGAAGCCGCTAAACAAGGAAAGGATTTTAAAGAATTCTTAAACCCTGATTCTTTAAAAATCCTTAAAAATTGTATGCTCGAACCTAGCCTGGCTAAGGCCCAGCCAAATTTGCGCTACCAATTCGAACGTGTCGGTTACTTCTGCATCGATTACGCTGACTCTAAACCCAATCACTTAGTCTTTAACCGAATAGTAACGCTTAAAGATACATGGGCAAAACTGGAAAAAAAACTATAGCCTAACCATCGTTTTATGTGCCTTTATTAATAGCCCCTAACCAACACAAGATTTGAGCTATACCTAACATAAATTTAACCTATATGAAAATCGACCTTTAAATAACCAGGTTATACTCCCATCCTGAACCTGGTCTTGAAACATCAAACTATAAAAAGTCAATTATAAAAAGATTATTACTAAAGCGGATTAGATTGCATCAGTTAAGGCTTTATTTACCCATAAACTGATCCAGTTCCCAAATTAATTCCGCAAATGTTGCATCTGATGTTTTATTCATGAACGCTTAAATTATTAATCAGATTTGAAACACTTACCCTGTTTGCTCCCTCTATCGATAATCCACTTCGCAACCTCCCAAACAAGAATAGCCAGACTAATAATAATCCCTGGTTTTGTTTCTATTCCCGTCCCTTTACTTACATTTGCGTCCATTTGCGGATCCATTCGTGGATCCATTCGCGGACTGAGCCTGACTCCAAACAAAAGTAAATCCGAGCCAGCTGGTTTCATGCCTCTTTGAGCCATACGTCAGAGATTTAGTCCCTCTTATCCCATTGCTATAAACTATTACACCTCGCTATTAACAGAAGCTAAAGTCTTCTCTTTCTAAGTGCAAAATTGGGGTAGAGTAATCAGCATCAGTGGATCAAACGAAGTTCATAAAATCGAAATTGTACTCAGAAGTTACTTGACCAAAAAACGAGTTAGGGTTAAACAGATGCAAAAACACTCTTATGAAGCTTGGATTTGTCAGTGCAATATTGCCAGAATTATCATTTCAGGAGGTAATAGAATTTGCCTCTTTGAGTAGTTTCGACTGTGTTGAAATCATGTGTTGGCCTGTCGGTAAAGCCGAACGCAAATATGCCGGGGTTACACACATAGATGTAGTNAATCTTTCGCAAAAACAGATTGATGAGATTAAGAGTACATGTGAAAAAAACAAGGTCTTTATTTCCGGATTAGGTTATTATCCTAACCCTTTAGATCCAGATGCACAGGTATCAAAAAGTGCAATCGATCACATTAAGAAAGTGATTTTAGCTGCAGAAAAGCTTGGGTTAACTAACGTAAACACATTCATAGGAAGGGACTGGACAAAGACGGTCGATGAAAACTGGCCGCAGTTTATAAAAATTTGGAAGCCGTTGGTAAAATTTGCCGAAGATCATAATGTTAAAATTGGCATAGAAAACTGTCCAATGCTGTTCAGTAGAGATGAATGGCCTGGCGGCAAAAATCTCGCCACTACACCAGTCATCTGGCGCCGGATCTTCAATGATATTCCGTCAAATAACCTGGGATTAAACTTTGACCCATCGCACTTAATCTTNCAGCATATGGACCCAATAAAACCTTTATCAGAATTCAAAAACAAAATCTTTCATATCCATGCAAAAGACGTTCTCATTCTTAAAGATAAGAAAGATGAGCATGGAATATTTGATTATCCATTGACATGGCACCAACCACGCATACCAGGGTTTGGAGATATAAATTGGTCAAAATTCATGGCTGAGTTGTATCGTATCAATTATAACGGTCCCGTTTGCATAGAGGTCGAAGATGATACTTTTGGTAAAAGCCTTGATGGTCGAAAGCTCGCAATAAAAGTGGCTGGCAATATCTTGCGACCATTCTTTGGATGCTAAGGCAGGCAAATTGATATAATATACTGTTAAAGGGAACGTAATCATTATGGTTTAGCCACAGTGGCCAGCACGCTCTGATACTCCTTTGATCATCACTACTAAGCCCACTATCCTTTGTGCGAAATACTGTCTAATCTTCTCGCGGGCCTTGCGAAAAAAATCTGCAGGAGGCATTCCTTCTCAGGGTTTGTCCCAGCTGCATCAAAAAACCGCCTGGCCAAAATCGTCTTCGACGTTCGTTTTTGCTCCTGCATTAATAAGCATCTTGACGATTGTAAAGTTGGTGTCCACAACATCAACCGACAACATGAGCACACTCATTCCATGAGCATAAAGCGCCTCAAGATCAACACCATGCTTTNGGAGATATGCGATCACATTGGACTGCCCAGAGTACACTGATGCCATAAGCGATGTCCATATGAACTTTCGCTGATTATGATGGTTCAAGCTTATTCCCTTTTGCTGCAACGANTGCAGCAATTTAAGGTCGTCCGCTAATGCTGCTCACACTGTCGATGGTTGCATAACCCTCGTCCACCAAGCACGCAGAAAGAGCCACGAACCAATTGCGCACAAAGCGATNAGGGGTAGAACGATTAACAGAACTCGCTTCTCCTTTCTCATAGCTCAATCTAGTTTATTGATTCGCTCAACCTCAACATCGAAGTCAATCGAGCCAGCGCTTTTGCGTTTCTTTGGTTTGGGTCGGAATGCAATAAATGGATTGTAACGCAGGATGAGTACCTCTTGTTTGGGAGAGAAGTTGACGATGATAGTAATCAGTTTCTTATTTTTGATCGTTACCGCTTGACTGGCAAGCCTGAATGTTCAGGATTGGCTCAAGTTGACTGTGAACCAACGACAGCTGGTCCTGAGCCTCGACGCTCAAGCGCTCCAGGCCGCC
>JGI24721J26819_10002215_pt1 | contig 21610 bp, 15 predicted proteins | sample YelNatPaOPGAMG01_FD_26819 | JGI IMG/M metagenome (IMG submission 26819) | reverse complement strand
CTACCGGATTAAACGTAAGCTTTGCCTTCGTAGATTAACTCCGCCGGACCAATCTGAAACACCCGCTCCTTTTCCCATTCCACCACCAGTGAACCCATGCTGGTCCAGACCTTGACCTTGCGGTCAGTTAACCCCTTGAGGATAGAAGCCACGGCCGCGGCACAGGAGCCGCTACCAGAAGATAAAGTTTCTCCCACGCCTCTTTCCCAGAAAAGAACTTCTATTTCCTGACGGTTCAGCACTCTGATAAATTCCACGTTGGTTCTTTTGGGGAAGAAGGGATGATTTTCCAGCTCCTGACCGACCTGATGCCACTCTATTCGGGCCGGGAAAAACCTTTCTACAAAAATATCACAGTGGGGATTGCCAACAGAAACGCAGGTTATGTAATAAACTTTACGGTTTATAGAAAGCGGATAATCAACGATAAACTCATGTTCCGCGCCGTCATCAAAGGGAATATCCCGGGAAGAGAATTTCGGTACGCCCATATCAATTTTAATCTCAAAGCGGTTGCCCTGGCGGCTGATTAACTCGCAGGTTCTTTCGCCCGGGAGCGTCTCAAAACAAACAGAAGTGGTGGGTATACGCTGGTAGTGGAAAAGATAAGCGGCCGCACAACGAAGGCCGTTGCCGGATATTTCGGGCTCTGAACCATCGGCGTTGAAGATGCGGAAATTAACCCGGCTCTGGGCTGGGTCTATGATACGGATGAGGATAAGTCCGTCGGCTCCAGCTCCCGTATGCCGGTCGCACAGCCGGCGGACTATCTCCGGTATTTCTTCTTCTTTAAATTTCTGTCCGTCTTCAACGACCAGAAAGTCATTACCCAGAGCGTGAAATTTAGTAAAGTTCATCAGGGTACCCTCAAGGTAACGATGAAATCAATTTTCTGGCCATCTCCTTCGCGGCGCACCAGTAAGATAATTTCCTCACCAGAAGGAGTNGCTTTCAAAATATCCTTGAATTCTTTTACTGAAGTAACTTTGGCCCGGTTAGCTTCCAGGATGATGTCGCCAGGTTGCAGCCCGGCCCTCTGCGCGGCGCTGTAGTCTTTGACCTCGGTTACCAGCAAGCCTTCAGTGGTGGTCAGGCCGTACCGGCGAGCCACCTGAGGGGTCAGAGGAGTCAGGCTAAGACCAACGTCCTTGTCAGTCTTTTCTTCGCTTGGCTGGCTGGTTTCAGGCTCNAGTTCATCAACTTTAGCNTTAACCGACATTTCCTTGCCTTCGCGGACTATTTTCAGGGTCACGGTTTGTCCGGGCTGGATATCGGCCACTTTGAAGCGGAGGTCTTTCCAGCTTTCAACGGGCTGGCCGTTAATTTCCACAATCACATCATANTTTTTGAGACCAGCTTTCTCTGCCGGGCTGTCCGGTTCCACCTGAGAAATAATCACTCCCCGGTCGACGGTAAGGTTAAACCGCTTCTTTATGGATTCGGTGACATCCGTCCCGCGGATACCCAGTCTTCCTCTTACCACNCGGCCCTTTTCTTTGAGCTGAACGACNACTTTTTTGGCCAGGTCAGAGGGAATGGCAAAACCGATGCCGATGTTTCCGCCGGAAGGGGTGATGATGTTACTGTTGATACCGATGACTTCACCTTTGAGGTTTAGCAAAGGCCCACCGCTGTTGCCGCGGTTTATGGCTGCGTCTGTCTGGATGAAATCTTCGTAGGTGGGCACATTGCCGCCAAGGCCGAGCTGCCGTCCTTTGGCGCTGATGATGCCGGCCGTCACTGTTCTTTCCATGCCAAAGGGGTTGCCGATAGCCAGCACCCATTCGCCAACTTTAATGGCGGAAGAATCACCCAGAACAGCGTAGGGAAAATCTTTGCCTTCTATTTTAAGCAGAGCCAGGTCGGTGGCCGCATCCCGGCCGACCAGTTTGGCTTCGTATTCTTTCTCTTTGTTCGTTCTGACGGTTATTTTTACGGCTTCCTCCACAATATGATTGTTGGTTAGGATGTAACCATCGGGCGAAATAAAGAAGCCCGTGCCCTGGGCCTGACTCCGGTATTCTTTCTGGCGGTCTCGGGGCCTCTGCGGAGTGCCAAAAAATCTGTCCCAGAAATCTTCAAAGGCCAGCCTTCATCCAGGCTGAATTCCGGCATCTTCTCTACTTTTTCGGCGGTAATGCTAACCACCGCCGGGCTGACTTTTTCCACTATCCGGACAAAGTCCTGGCTCAGGGCCTGCTCCAGACTGGGGGCTGCTTTTTGGTCAGTCAGCAGAGGTCCGGAATTGCTTGGTATGGAGAGTGATTTATCAGCAGAAAGATAACTGGCTGGTTTTCCAGGAGAAAAGAGCAGGAAACCAGCCAGAAGGAATCCAACCAAAAAACTAATTCCACCGATCCACAGATACTTTTTCATGGTTTTCCTCCCGCATTAGCTATTTTATTTTTTATCACATAAAACCATAAAATTCAATTAGCTTAGCTTCAAGGTCTATAAAAACCTGTTGGCCCAGAAAAAAGTTGCAGAAACCTCAGCCGGCCGGTAAAATCTGATAACAGGTAGGTAATGAAGGCTAAAGACATGCAGGAAAAAAAGGGTCTTTTCGTAGTTTTTGAAGGTCTGGACGGCTCGGGGAAATCCACCCAGGCTGAACTTCTTTATGAGAAGTTGAGGCAGGTTGGCCGCCCGGCGGTGAAGCTAAGAGAGCCCACAGAAGGGAAATGGGGTAAAAAAATCAGAGAATGTGCCCGGGAAGCTGGTTCTCTTTCTCCAGAAGAAGAACTGGAGCTTTTTATAAAAGACCGGAAAGAAGATATCCGGAAAAACATAAAACCAGCCCTGAAGCAGAACAAAGTTGTTATCCTGGACCGGTATTTTTATTCCACCCTGGCTTACCAGGGAGCCAGGGGCATACCCCTGGAGGAAATAAGGGAAAAACACCAGGGTTTCCTGATCAAGCCTGATGTGGTCTTTATAATTGATGTGCCAGTTTCTGTGGGTCTGAAAAGGATTAAAGACCGGGCCGTCATCTACCGGCTTTTTGAAGAGAAAGATTATCTCAAGAAGGTCCGGAAAATATTCCTGAGTTTACCCGACCCTGAATGCCGGGTTATTGATGGACGCCGGACTGTTTCGGCCATTGCCCGGGAAATCTGGCGTTACCTCGAACGAAACTTCCCCGACCGGCTAAGAGTATAACTTTTGTTCAGCTCCGTAATCTGCTATATTGTTAGCTTAAGTGGCGGAAGAAAAGATGGCCAAAAAAGTTGTTTTTAAACTGAAAATTCCCCGATTGTCCCGGAAAAAATTTATCAAATACTTCCTGCTTTTGCTGGTGCTGGGCGTAGCTCTGGCTCTGGGTATAATTTATGGGGCCTGGCTGGTGGTCAGGGAAAACCTTCCTTCTGTGACCGAGCTAGAGCAGCTAAAGCCGAAGATAATTTCAGCAGTTTATGCTGATGATGGCCAGCTGGTAAAAGAGTTTGCCGCAGAAAGGAGAATCCAGGTTCCTTACGAGAAAATTCCTCTGGTCTTAAAACAGGCTATCATCGCCACTGAAGACCCCAGGTTTTTTGCCCACCGCGGAGTTGATTACCGGGGGATTATGAGGGCCATAAAAGAAGATGTTTTCCGGGTGGTGCTGGGCAAAAGACGGCTACACGGTGGCAGCACCATAACCCAGCAGCTGGCCAGAAGCCTTTTCCTCTACTCTCAACAGACCATAAGAAGAAAACTTAAAGAGATGTTTCTGGCCGTGGAGATTGAAAAAAGGTACAGTAAGGAAAAAATATTTGAGCTTTACTGCAACCAGTTTTATTTAGGGCATGGTGCCTGGGGTGTGGAATCAGCGGCCAGGCTTTATTTCGGAAAAAGCGTGGACCAGCTAACCCTGACCGAGGCGGCCCTGATAGCCGGCATTTTCCGCGGGCCCAGTATTTATTCACCTTATAATAACCCGACCGTTACTCTTAACCGAAGGAATCATGTGCTGACCCGGATGGCGGAAGAAGGTTTTATCACCAGAGAGCAGGCAGAAGAAGCCAAGAAGCAGCCCCTCAACGTTTTGCCCCTGAAAAGAGAATCTACCGAAGTGGGAGCTTATTTCTTTGAAGAAGTAAGGAAGTACGTGGAGAAAAAGTACGGGGATGAGGCTCTCTATCGTGGCGGCTTAAAGATTTATACCACGATTAACATGGATTATCAGCGGTATGCAGAAGAAGCTCTCTCGCGCGGGCTGAGGGCTCAGGATAAGAAATATGGCTGGAGAAGAGACAAGCGAAACCTCTTAAAGGAAAAAAGTGTGGACCTGAATTCCGTCTGGCTGGACAGCTGGGATACGGCGGGCTTGAAACCAGGCGAGGCGGAAGAAGCTGTGGTGCTGGAAGTGGGGAAAGCAGAGGCCAGGGTAAAAATTAAAGACTATGAAGGAGTCTTGACCAATAAGAATATAGAATGGACCAGGGCCAGGTATCTGGATTCTTTGCTAAACAGAGGAGATGTCATCCTGGTCTCGGTTGATTCAGTAGATGAAGCTGCTAAAAAAGCCCGGGTCACGCTGGACCAGGAACCGCTCCTGGAAGGCGCGTTCATGGCTGTTGACCCGGCTACCGGTCAGGTTAAAGCCCTGGTCGGAGGATATTCATTTAAGAGAAGTCAGTTTAACCGGGCCACGCAGGCTCTCAGGCAGACCGGTTCGGCCATCAAGCCCATTCTTTATACGGCAGCCTTAGAAAAGGGCTTTACTCCGGCCAGCATCATTGTGGATGAACCAACTGAATTTATTGATAAGTGGACAGGCCAGCCCTGGTCTCCTAAAAATTATGATGGCGAATATCACGGGGCAGTTACTCTGAGGACCGGTCTGGAAGAATCAAGAAATGTGGTCACGGCCAAGCTGCTGGACTACATTTCTCCTCAAACTGGTGTTGAGTACTGCCGGAAATTCGGGATAACTTCCACGGTTTATCCCTACCTTTCCCTGTCTCTCGGAGCTTTTGAAATAACCCTTCAGGAATTAGTTTCTGCTTTCAGTGTTTTTCCCAACAAGGGGGTGAGGGCCAGGCCCTACTTGGTGACTAAGATTGAGGATAAGGATGGAAATGTTCTGGAAGAAAACCTGCCTTCCACCGAAGAAGTGATTTCCCCGCAGATGGCCTACATGATGACCTACCTGCTGCAGGGGCGTAATCCAGAGAGGAACAGCCAAAGCTGCGGCGGCTCTCAACTGGCCGTTAGCCGGTAAAACCGGTACCACCAACAAATTTACCGATGCCTGGTTTATCGGCTTTTCACCATCACTTTGTGCCGGCGTCTGGGTAGGGTATGATAGCAAGGTCACCATGGGCGACCGGCAATCTGGAGCGGTGGTGGCTTTACCTATCTGGATTGATTTCTTCAGCCGGGTTATAGAAGATAAGAAAAAGAAATTCGCCGAAGACCTGGTCTCCCGGCCAGCTCCTGAACAGACGAGTGAGAATGTTGGACAGGAAGCGGGTCAGGCGCCGGAAATGACCTCTCCCGCGATTGAAGATTTTGAAGTGCCGCCCAACCTGGTTTTTGTCACCATTGACCGAAAAACCGGACTGCTGGCTTCCCCTATCTGCAAATACCCTTTCCGGGAAGTTTTTCTCCCCGGTACGGAACCCACGCGCTACTGCACACCCCAGGACCATTTGAGAGTCCTGGATTATTACTCAGAAAAAGAAGCCCGCGAAGAAAGGCACTGAACTTTTATTTTTTCCGGTGAAGGGAACCAGACCTTATAGAAGAAGANCCCGAGCTTGAATGAAAGCTTGGAGATTTAAAGCTGGAACCAGAGCCAAAACTCGGTCGGCTGATTTTAGGCGTGGAAAGGCTGCCAGAAGGCCTGGAGTAGGGCCGGATTAAGCTTGAACTTCCTGAGCTGCTGCTTCTACTAGGAGAATAGGTTTCGCTCCGGCGTGGGATGTAGGTGGGATAAGAGCGGTTCAGACTTTCTGTAGATTTCTGGCGTGGGTAAGAGTTGTTTCGGTAGGTGTCTGCAGAAATCCTGGGAGAAGAAGGATACATGGGAATGGTGCTCCGGTTGCTTTCAGAACGATAAGAGGACTCGGGGGAATACGGAGCCTCTTCTTTTTTCTTGATTTGTTTGGGAGTTACCTTGCCAGAGGGAGCTGATTTAGGAGCGCTCACCCTGGAACCGCTGTTATCACGAGCTGCTGGTTTTATGGTTTTGGGTTGTTCGGAGCTTTTACCAGGATTTACTGCCTGAGGATTATTACCTTCTCTGGAAATCACACCCCGGTTTACTTTCCCCTCGGGCTTGAATTCTCGCAGACCGGTAGTCTGACTATCCTGTCTGAGGATGACCTTTTTGCCGTCCAGCTTTTCTACGGTAATCCTGTTGCCTTCAGGACGGAAGGGCAACCTGGTGGAAGAAAGAGTAACCTTGTTTTCCAAGTGGACTGATTTCAGAACCTCTGGTTTGAGGGCTGCTCGCCTGATGTCTGGAGCCCGGAGCTGGTCCTTTCTGACCACGACCAGGGCCCGGGAATGAACGGGGTAAACTCCTGTATACCTGTCATAGAAGACATTATTGATGATGACCACCGGGTAGCCATACCAGCTGAGTGGAGCCCAGGCAAAATAGTCAACATCCCACCACCAGCTCACCCAGGCAGGACCCCAGATGGAAGTGGGAATCCAGTACCAGCCAATGCCCACCGCCCAGTGCCATCTGCCGTAGTGGAAAGCCACCCAGCCCCAGGGTTCGTAGGGAACCCAGGTCCAGCCGGTGAGAGGTATCCAGGTCCAGCGGCCGTAGTAATAAGGTCTCCAGTCCTCATCAACATTTCTGGGTACCCAGACATATCCATAAGGTGGCACGTAAACCCAATCTCCGTAGGCTGAAAGTTCAGATTCAAAATCTTCCAGTTCGGATGGCAGGTATCTTCTAGCATAAAATTTGTTGGTTTCCTGATTGCGGGATTCGTTCCAGCGGTCAAAGCTGTCCTCAGCCACGGCTCTAAAAGAAGTTGGCCGACCAGCAAACCGGCCTTCAGCTATTTCTAACCTCTGCTCTCCCTTGACCAGATAAGAATCCTGTTCCCCAGAAGCTTCCGCCAGTCCCCTGAAGACTAGGATTTCTGTGCCTTTGTTTTCGTCCACATCAAAGCGGTAAACACCTTTCTCCAGGATGTAAAAAGAAGAATCAGGAGTATGTATTTCTATATTTTTTTCTTTGTCCAGGTTGTTAACGGTGAGGTAGGCGTGACCTGACCACAGACGAAACCTGGTTAGTTCGCTGTTTTTCGTGGGAAGGTTCAGAACATCTATCTTTGTGTCGGAATCCAGTCTTAAGTAGTTGCGTCGGCCGAACTGAATCTCCAGACGGCCATCCATCGTGCTGATGCGGTCTCCTTCAGCTATCGGGTCGTTGATGACCGCTTCTTCATAGCCCACATCTGAGGCTCTCTGAACGAAAGCTTTTCCCTCCAGAAAACTCAGACGGGCCACGGAATAATTATTGTAGGGCCGGTTTTCCTGTTCGGTTTCCTGTGCTTTTAAAACCAGAGAAAATAAAACCAAACTAAACACTAGGCTTAAGACCAGAAACATTTTTTTTCTCATGGCTCACTCCTTAATCCACCCATTTATATGCATATTTTGTGCCAATTTTATCTCCTCTGGCTATGGGGAAAAACAGCTGTCCACCCCCGCCGGGCTGTCTATTCTGGATGACGGCTGTCATCTTTCCGGGATAAAACCCCAGTATTTCTGGAGAATGGGAAACAGGGGAGTTAATTCCCTGAAAAGTTCCTCAGAGCAGCTGGCCCGGGGAATTTCTGCTTTAAGCTGACCTTTAAGCCTTTTAATGACTTCGGCCACCCCTTCTTGGAGTAAGTTAAGATTATAGCCGCCTTCCAGGAAAAGGAGGAGACGGTTCTGCGCCCATTTTCTGGCCAGGTCTACGAGAACCTGAGTAAGGTCTCCGCAACCTTCCACCGTGAGCTCCATTTTGCCCAGCGGGTCTCCGGCCAGCACATCAAAACCAGCTGACACCAGGATGAACTCTGGCCGGTATAGGTCAGCCAGGGGCTGAATTATTTTCTGGAAAATATAAAGATAATCTTCGTCTTTTTTCCCGGGTTTTAAGGGCAGGTTCAGGTTAAAACCGGCCCCTTCTTTTTCTCCGACTTCGCTCAAGGACCCGGTTCCTGGGAAGAGAGGGCTCTGGTGAAGGGAAATGAAGAAAACTTCAGGGGTGTAGTAAAAAGCTTTCTGAGTGCCGTTACCATGGTGCAGGTCCCAGTCTATGACCATAATTCTCCGGAGGCCAATTTTCTGACGGAGGAATTGCGCCGTTATGGCCAGGTTGTTGAAAAAGCAAAACCCCATGGGCCGGGCACTTTCGGCATGATGTCCGGGTGGCCTCACCAGAGCAAAGGCATTTTCTATTTCTCCGGCTAAAATTTTCTCCACGGCCGTCAAGCCGGCTCCGGCGGCCAGGCAGGCCGCGGCAAAGGTATGCGGTCCAGCTATGGTATCAGGGTCAAAAGCTGTATAGCCGTGGGCTGGGGTTTCTTTAAGATAGTCAACGTAAGAGGGGAGATGTACCAGAGAAATTTCCTGTTCTGAGGCTGGCCGCGGGGAAACAAGAACCGCCTTTTCGTCCAGCATTTCCTGGACTACTCTTTCCAGAACCCTGATTCTGGCCGGCGATTCTATATGACCGGGACCCATCTCATGAAGGGCAAACCTGAGGTCAAAGATGATTCCGGTTTTCATTCGGGCTGATTTACGATTTTTTCGGGAAAAAGGTTTGCAGTTCTTCTTCCTTCGGTGGTTTGGTCAGCAAGCTGACGATGATCAGGCTGGCCAGGGAAACAAAAAGAGCCGGAAAGATGAGCGGTATGCCCCAGGGGTCGCCTTCGGGTACCTTTTCTGGCGGCAGAACCTCAGCCAGGATTTTCATGATGATGCAGACCACGGTGCCGGAAACGATGGAAGCCAGGCCACCTGCTCTGGTAGCTCTTTTCCAGGCCAGGGCGGCAATCAGAGCCGGAGTGATGGCCACGCCGTAGATAGTATAAGCGAAATAGCTCATCTCCAGGACCGACTTTAAGCGGAGAGCCAGAAAGAAAGCCAGCACGCCGATGATGACGATAAAAACTTTCTGCAGCGCTACCAGCTTGCGGTCGTCAGCTTTCGGGTTAATGAACCTCTGGTAAACGTCTCTGATGAGGTTGCTGGAAGGCGAGAGCAGATAATTCATGCCCGTGGAAAGAACTACGGCACAGGCTGCTCCCAGGAGCAAAATACCGATGGGCGTGGGAACGAGGTTTTTGGCCGCCAGAAGAACTACTTTGCCACCTTCTTTGGGTATGCTCAGGTTTATCTGGTCTTTGAATTTGCTGTAAGAAAAAACGGCAATGACTACGACCATGGTTTCTACAAAGATGGTGCCAATAGTCCAGAAGACCACCGCCTTTTTGGCATCTTTGGGGCTGCGAGCGCTGTAGAACTTCTGGTACATGCTCTGTACCCCAAGCAGAAGAAACATAGTGGAGAAGAAATAGCCCAGGGCTTTTAGCGTCGGGTGCGCCCCGAATTGTTCGTTAACCACAGCAAAGTAGCCGGGCGGAAGCACGGCCTGGGCACCTTTCAGGCCACCGGCGGCAGCATAAACAAAGGGAACCGAGAGCAGACAGGCTAAAAGAATGATTATGCCGTTGGGCAGGTCGGTGTAAGCCACAGCTACCATGCCCCCGAGAGCGGTAAAAAGTATGACAAAAGTGGCTGCCAGATAAATGCCAAATTTATCGGAGATGGCTCCGTCTGTAGCCACGTTGAGAATGAAGCCACCNGCCACGAACTGGTAAGAAACTATGGCCGTAAAGGAAATGACCAGGGCAAAAGCCCCGAACAGCCGGGCCAGTGGTCCGTACCTGACCTCCAGGATATCTCCGATGGTGTACTGGCCAAAGGTCTGGATTTTTCCGGCCAGAAAATAAATGAGGATAATACCCAGCCAGGCGCCTGCTGATAGCCAGAGGGCAGAAAAACCGGCCTTAGAAGCGAACTCGGCGCCAGAGATGAAGGTGCCGGAGCCAATCCAGGTACANATNAGGGTAAAAACCATCACTGACCATTTGAGTTTTCGTCCGGCGACCATAAAATCTTCCTGGCTTTTGACCTTGCGGGCTCGGACAAAGTTTATGACGGTGAGAACGAGTAAGTAAGCCAGAATTACGTAGAGGTAGAACGACATGTTATCCTCCGTCGGGCTTTATTTTATATTCAGGTAAATAATGAGATTATCGGCGAAAGAAGATAAGAAGCTTNGTCTCTGTTTTTTTATTCCAGTCATCAAACTTGATGATATATCAAATATCAGCCAGCAGTCAAAAACTTTTTTGCCAGGAAAAAGTTCTTCTCGCTGGAAGAGTTAATTGCGGGAAAGGGAAGAAAACTATGGAAAAATTTTTTGGCTTAAACTATTCGGTTGAAGCGGTTAATTTAGCTCTCTCGTTAATTATTTGCCTTGAGTGTGGTAAGCTGATTTTGGCAGGATGAAAGATGATGAAATTTTCCCGGTTTTCTGTTCTTTTGCTCAGCCTTTGCAACCTGTTGTTGCTGCTGGCCAGTTGGGTGATGATGGCGTATGCTTACCCGCGACTGCCTGGCCAGATTCCCCTCTGGCTTAACCTGGCCGGTCAGCCCGTTTATAAATTTCAGAAAAGTTTAATAATTTTCATCTACCCGTTAACCCAGACTGTTCTAGGCCTGATTTTCTGGCTGGTTGGGTGCTGGGTGGCCAATAAGCAGAGGGAAGCAACGGGTGCGGCTGAGTCTGAGCGTCAGGTCCCAGCGCCAGTTTCCGGGGATTACCAGAGATATCTTAAGAAAGAAATTGTGCTTCTGGCTCTGATTTTTTTAAACCTCATTTTCATCCATCTGGAGAGAAGTTTAATCTGGCTGGCTCATGGCCTGGCGGCCGGGGTTAATAAAGTTTATTTTTTCAGCCTGATTGTTATCCTGCTGTTGATGATTCCGTATTACCGGCTACGGCTAAAAATAGCCGGACGCCTGGCCAGCTGGAAATGAAAAAAGATGATATAAAAGAAGACAGAAATAGCCAGACTGATTGTTTATTCTGTCTGGCCTGAAGCAGAACCAGGGTTCTCTTCAGGTTTATCCTTCGTTGCTTTCCCACTATCTTCTGTTTCAGGAATTTCTTCTATGATTTCTTCTGCCGCTTTCTGCTCTTCTTCAGGAGCGGGAGTTTTTTCCTCGGCCGTCGTTTCTTCTTTAAAGGGCAGGTTTTCTGTTCCGCTGGCTTCTTCAGCTTCAGGTGTTTCTAAGGTGCTATCTTTCCTTTCCATCCGGACAGAGTAGATTTTGGTCACGTTGGGCTCTTCCATGGTGGTACCGTAAATGTAATCAGCCACTTCCATGGTTTTATAGTTGTGGGTGATGATGATGAACTGAGTCTGGTGTTTGATGGTTTTCATCAGGTTGAGAAAGCGGGTGAGGTTGACCTCGTCCAGGGCGGCATCAACTTCGTCCAGAATACAGAACGGTGAGGGTTTGTAACGGAAAAGAGCGAAGAGGAAGGCTAAGCTGGTGAGTGATTTCTCACCGCCCGAAAGCAGGGTCAGGTTCTGGACTCTTTTGCCGGGCGGCTGGGCGATGATTTCCACGCCGCTTTCCAGAGGATTATCCGGTTCCAGGAGCTTTACTTCGGCGGTGCCGCCGCGGAAAAGCAGGGCAAAAAGTTCCTGGAAGTTCTTGTTGACTTCTTCCAGAGCTTTTAAGAANTGGTTTTTGCTTTCCTCATCAATCTTCTTGATGGCCTCCTGGGTGGAGTGGATGGATTCCCGCAGGTCCTGACGCTGTTTGATCAGAAAATCGTATCTTTTTTTCTGTTCCAGGTATTCCTCTTCGGCCATCAGGTTTACCGCCCGGTATTTTTGCAGTGTTTCCCTGATGTTTTCTAGCTCCTTTTCCAGGTCTTCATCAGATAGGTCCCGGGCCGGGATAAAAGGCTTTACCCGCCTTCTCTCCCGCGNCTTTTCTTCAGCTTTTTCCTCCACTTTTTCTTCCTGTTTTTCTTCAGTTTCTTCTTCTGCTTCTTCTCCTTCTTCTGACAGAGCCCGGGCAATTTCTTCGTTTTCGGCCGCCGGCGCTTCCGCCGGTTGTTCGGCTGCTTCCATTTCCTGTTTTAACTCCACCAGATTTTTCTTCAATTCCTGCCAGCAGGTTTCTTCCAGGTTGATGCGGTCTCTTTCAGCTTCGGCCTTTCTGATTTCCAGCTTGACTCTTTCCTCTCTGGCTTCTTCTTCTTTCTTCCTCAGTTCCTGGAGTTTGTTTTCCAGCTCTTCCAGGTCTTTTTGTTTGGTCTGGACCTGAGCTTCAAATTCTTTAAGCTTTTCTTCTTCGGCTATAGCTTCTTCAGACAGCTTTTTTCTTTTTTGTTCCAGTTCTTCAATCAACCGGTCGAGGTTGACCTTCTCTTCCTCTCCGGTCAACAGGTCCATTTCTAACTGTCCAATCTTGGTTTTGATGCTCTGGAGCCGCTTTTCCAGCGAATCGGCCGAAGCCCTGGCCCCGTTTATTCTTTCCTGCAGAAGGTCCCGTTCGGACCTGGCCTGGTAATATTCCTGTTCCTCGGTCTTTTCCCGGGCTTTAGCCGTTTCCAGGTTCTCTTCTTCTTGGCGCATCCTGTCCCTGATGTTTTCCAGGCGGGCTTCAATTTCACCGGTGATGGCTGAGGCTTTTTCTTTTCTGGCCAGAAGCTCCTGTCTTTCCTGTTCCTGGATTTTTCCTTCTTTTTCAATGATTTCCAGCGAGGTGTTAAGCCTGGCCAGGTCATCTTCGGTGTATTTTTTTTCTTTTTGTAAATCGTACAGGCGACGTTCGCTGGCTGATAATTCGTCTCTGAGTTTCTGGACTCGGTCCTGTAATTCAGCCCAAGCCTGTCTTTTTTCTTCCAGGGCCTGGAGCAGGGGAGAAGTTTGTGTCTGCCTTTGCTCTATTTCCTGTTTCAGTCTTTTCTTTTCCTGGGCCAGGGCAAAGAGCCCCTCTTTTTTCTGTCCTGTTTTGAGCAGGCCGGAAGAATACAGAACTTCACCGGCTGGGGTAAGATAATTAAACGCGGGAAAGCGCTGCCAGAGCTGTACCGCCTTTAACAGGTCGGAGACGATGACCGCGTCTTCCAGGGCTTTTAAGTATTTTTCCAGGTTGTCCTTTACCTTAATCTTGTTTTTTAAAAGCCCGAGTACGCCTTCTTCTTTAATGAGCTCCTCTGGCACGTCTGGAGAATTAGTTTCGGACAGAAGAAGGAGATGGCCCCTGATTTCAGCTGGGTGCTGCCGCAGAAAGTTTTCGGCCAGGATGGCCTGGGCTTTGCCTTCTTCTTTCCAGAAGAGGTCAAAAAGCGGGGCTTCCTCCGCCGGCACTTCCACCAGGTCAGAAAACCAGCCCAGAGCCTCTGGCAGAAGGTCGGTGCTGGAAGAATCCCTTTCGGCTTCCGTTATTTTTTCCAGTGCCTGGAGCTGGTAGGTGATTTCGTCAATTTCCCGGTTCAGGGTCTCAAGTTTTTTCTCCAGCTCCTGGATTTCGCCCGATACTCCGGAGAGTAAGGAAGTTTGTTCGTGGAGTTGCTGTTCTAAACGGCTCCTGTTTTGCTGGAGTTCTTCAATTTGCTGGTTGATGGTCTCCAGCCTTGACCGCAGCTCTTCTCTCTGACTTTCTGCTCGGCTTTTTTCCTGATTCAGCTTTTCGGCCTGTTTTAAAAACAGTTCCAGTTCTTTTTCTAAGCGGAAATAATTGTTGCGGGCCTCCGTGTTTTCCTGAATGGTTTGCAGCTGTTCCTTTCTAACTTCAGCCAGCCTGGCTTCGGCTTCTCTAACCTGCTTTCGGGCTTCTTCTAACTGAGCTCTTTTTCTTTCTGCTTCCTGGACTTTAAGGACCAGGTTCTGTTCCAGGTCCTGAAGTTGCGAGAGAATTTGGTCCCTTTCCGCTTCCACGGCCTTTATTTCCTCTTCCAGGTCTTTCCGGTCAGCTTCAGCCTTTTTGCGGCTCAAATCCAGGTATTCTAAATTTTTGCTTTCTCTTTCAATTTCGCTTTCCAGCCGGGAAAGCTGGGATTTAAGGGAGAAAACCTTCTCCTGTTTTTCCTTCAGGGCTTTTTCCAGGTCCCAGAGTTCTTTGCGCTGGCCAGCCAGGATTTTTTCTTCTTCTTTAACCTGAGCGCTCAGGAGCTGTTCCCGGTTCCAGGCCTGGTCTAGCTGGGCTTGTGCTTCGGCCAGCTGCTGGTCCAGGTATTTCATCCGGCGGTAAAAATGGTGAGAGGTAAGCTCTCGCAGCCTTTCTCTCAGTCGGCGGTAGCGGGCGGCGGCCAGAGCCTGGCGGTAGAGGGAATTTTTAGCCTTTTCCACTTCTATGATGATATCTTCCAGGCGGATGAGGTTCTGCTCGCTTGATTCCAGCTTGGATTGGGCCTGGCGTTTTTTGTCTTTGTAATAAGCAGTGCCAGCCGCTTCTTCAATCAGAGCTCTTTTTTCCTGCGGTTTGGAGGTGACAAAGGAGCCGATGGCCCCCTGTTCTATGACGAAGTATTCTTTTTCTCCGATGGAATGTTTCCAGAGCTCATCCTGGATGTCTTTCAACCTGACGGCTTTGCCGTTAAGCCGGTATTCGCTTTCACCGGAGCGAAAAACGCGGTGAGAGATGACCAGCTCTTCATCGTTACCCAGGGTAATGACCACATCAGCCATGCTCAGGGGAGGCCTTTTGGTGTTGCCGTTGAAAATCACATCTTCCGTGCGGTCTACGCGTACAGACTTAAGCCGCATGCCCCCCAGTCCCCAGAGGATGGCGTCCACAATGTTGCTTTTTCCGGTCCCGTTTGGACCGACGATGGCCGTGATTCCAGGATGGAATAGAACTCTGGTTCTGTCGGCGAAAGATTTAAATCCCTGAACTTCTAATTTTTTTATGAACATGATAGCCAACGCCTCGGTACTTAATATTCACCGGTTAATCATGAGGAAGCCAGGATAAGTTGCCTCCCACCGGCCAGGCATATTCAGATGGGTATTGTAATTGATTAATCACGGTTTGAAAAGAGATGAGGCTTAATTTTTTTTACCAACGGAAGGCGGAAAACCAGGGTTAAAAGGTTAAACCCGAGCGGCCGGAATATTGTGAATTTTCGTCCTGGTATGCTATAATTTTTAAAAATTTTAAGGTAAAAAACTAAGCCAGCGTAGCTCAGACGGCAGAGCAGCTGATTCGTAATCAGCGGGTCGGAGGTTCGATTCCTCTCGCTGGCTTTTTTATTTTAAGCTTTGTGAAATAGCCGTTACCCCCCGCGATGAGGACCAGGTGAAGATTTATCCCCCCTAAAATCACCATCTTGGGGTATTGTCTAACCCACCGCTCAGATTTATCAATAGAACAGAAAGGAAAAAAGAAAGGGAGTCCTCTCATGGGCAAATTTTCAGTCAGGTTTCACAGGCTTTTAACACTGGGGGTGTTTTTAATGATAGTTACGACGCTGGCTTTCCCTCAAACGAAAAAGTACCAGGTCATAGTACCCAGGGCCAATCTCTATCTGGAACCGAGCGAGAAAAGTCCGGTTGTCACTGAAGTCCCNACGGGTGAAATACTCGTTCAGGCCAGTGCCCTGAAATTCAAGCATGAGTGGGTTTTTGTTTACTACAGGTCAAACGAAAGCGGGAAAACGGTGGCCGGCTATGTNAAAGAACAGATGATCCGTAAATTGTTTCCTGAAGTTAATTCTATTCTACTCTACAGCAGTGACCAGACTCTGACCCCCAGAGAAATTGATTTTAACCAGAAATTTGAGCTGCCTTTAATCTGGGGCATGCCGNTGGAGAAATTCTTGGAAGTGGCCGGCCGGCCCTTAAACAAGGAAACCTCGGGAGAGCTTGAAGTCTACCAGTATCGTCAGAATTTAATGAATAAACCCTGCCTGGTAGAATACATTTTCTGGAGAAACGAGCTGGTTTCCGCCCGTTTTCATTTACTGGAAACCTATTCGGATAATAATTANTACATCTCTGATTATCTCAANCTTAAGAATTATCTGGAAAGCCACTTTGGCCAGCCAGCCTATGAACAGGTGGANTGGCTGGACCCCACCTATAAAGATAAAAGCAATTTCTGGGGAAAAGCTCTTGGTTCCGGACAGCTGGAATTCAGGTCATCCTGGATTGCCGGTGATACGGAGATAAAAATCATTCTCACGGGGAGTGATAACAAAGTAGCCTTTCTGGCCGAGTGTGCCGGCCTGAAGTATAAAGGACTTTCTTATTAAGGACCCCCTTTATTCCCTTTACCCCCTCCTTTCTCAGTCCCATCTCCCAAAAGGGGTGGGACTGCCTTTATTCAGGTTTCTCTCTGGGTAAAGGTCAGGCTTACTTTGTTGCGGCCGCGCCATTTGCTGTGCAGCATCAACTGTTCAGCTCTTTTTACCAATGATTCCACNGTATCAAAACGCTGCACCAGGGTGGCGCCCATAGAAACAGTAGCGTTGAGTAATCCGGTTTCCACAGTAATGTAAGATTCGGCCACCAGTAACCTGAGCTTATTGGCCACAATATCCAGACGGTTTTCGTCNATGTTCAGGAGGCCAACCAGGAATTCTTCTGTATCCCAGCGGGCCACGACGTCAAAATATCTTATGTTTTTGTAAATGGTCCTGGCCATCATGCGCACCAGTTTGGCCGCGTTAAACCGACCAAATCTTTCCTGAATCTTGGCAAAGTTATCTATATCCGCATAAATCAGACCAAAAGGTAGGCCATATTTTTGATATTCTTCAATCTTATTTTTCAGGTAAAGTTCCATGTACAGGCGGTTTGGAATCCCGGTGTCAACGTCCAGGAGCTGCATTTTTTCCAGTTCGTTGATTTTTAAGGGGATGGCAATAGACGGAGTAGCGTTGACGATTATTTTGACCACGCCCACCGCCTGGCCCTCGGCATCAAGCACCGGGAGGGCTCTGAGGACGGCTGGGATACGATAGCCATTCTTATGCTGGACATAGACATCAAGAATCAACGGCTTGCCATCTTTTAGAACCTGAGCACAGATACAATTTTCTGCGCAGAGATTTTTTCCGGTGGGGTCAGCCAGTAACCCTGGTTCTGAGGTGCAGTTTTTACCCACCATCTCTTCTTTTGTGAAGCCGGTCAGGTTCTCAAGAGACTTGTTCCAGTAGATATAGTTCAGGTCCTTGTTGACCACTACACACCCGTCTGTAATCTGCTCCAGAAGACGGTTTAAAAAATTTACTTCCAGATTGTTGAAAGCTTTAAGAAGGTTGGTCTCCACCATACTTGTCATCCTTTTTTCATTATTGCCCGACATGTTAAAAATTATATACTACATTTAACTCGTTCTTGTCAAAAAAATTAAGCTAAAAATGGGATAAAAATATGAGAAGTAAGCTAACTTCTGCTTTTTCCCCATTTACACAACCAGGTTGTCTTTCTACAGGGGTCGGGCGTAAGAATAATATTGTTTGGCGTAGTAACCGTCCTGCTCCAGGAGACTCACTCCATTGATAATTACTCCCAGCAGGTTAATCTTGTGGGCCTCAATTTTATTTTTGGTCTGCTTCAGGGCTGAGATTGGCGTCTGGCCGGCCCGGACCACCAGCACAAGGCCATCGGCCAGGCGGCTCAAGACCAGGGCATCGGAAACAGCCAGTATCGGGGGCGAGTCAAAAAGCACATAGTCAAAGTTTTGTTTAAGGTGGGCACAGAAAGCTTTCATCTTTTCAGAGAGCATCACCTCAATCGGGTCTGAGGGCATGACGCCTGAAGGCACAATGAAAAGGTTGTTAAAAGAAGTGGGCTTGATTATTTCTGAAGCATCTACTACNGAACTCAGGAAGTGAGACAGCCCCCAGGTATAATCCAGGTCGAATATTTCGGATAATCTTGGTTTTCTGAGGTCAGAATCGACCAGCACTACCTTCCTGCGAGCCATGGCTAAGGACAGACCCAGGTTGGAGATGATGGAAGATTTGCCATCCTTACTCAAGGGACTGGAAAAAACCAGAAGTTTTTTAGAAGTTTCTGGTAAGGAGATCAGGAAGGAAGTTCTGATGGACCTGAAGGCTTCCGCCTGTATTGATTGTGGTTGACGGTGGACGATTAGTTCAATTCGGGGAGTCTTCCCGTCGTCTTTTTCTTTGCTCGGACTGGGTTTAAAGTTGATTTCTTTAGGTTGAGACCTTTTCTTTTTTGAGCTGGTCAGAATCGGACCCCCACGCAGAAGATTTTTCAGTAACCTGAATTCCTCCACTGGACCGCGAGGTTTAATTTCTTTTTCAAAGGCTGGGATGGTGCCAATAACGTGATAACCAGTAGCCAGGATGATATCTCGAGATGACCTGACGGTGGCCACCAGATGATTGACGAACAGGCTGGTACNAGCTCCGGCCAATAAAGCGAACAGTAAGCCCAGCAGTAAAGTTTTTTTCCGGTTGGGAAAAGCGGGGTTTACCGGGACAGAAGCCCGGTCCACAATCCAGACGTTGAGTAGCTGCAAATCCTTTAGCCGGGAAGCCAGGTCAGTTTCGCTTTGCCTTTTGGTCAGGGCTTCCAGCAGGGCTTTTTTGTTTTCAGTTTCTATTTTAAGGCTGTTATAGAGAATGGCGTTGCTGTTAGCTTTGTAGACCTGAGCTTTGAGTTCATCCAGCAGTTTCTGCAGATTTTGTTCCTTGGCTAAAGCCCCTAAATATTCGGCGTAGGCGGCTTTGATCATGTTGGCTTTTTCGTTCTGGAGAGCTTCGTAGGTAGCGTCAATTTCTGACTTCAGTTTTTGCATTTCCGGATATTCTGGTTTGAGGGTAGCCAAACGTCGGGCGTATTCCCGGCTGAGAAGGGCATACTGTTCTTTCAACCTGGAAATGGTCGAGTTGGCTGGAGATTCGGAAATGTCTTCCGGCCGCATAGCTTTAAGCTGGTTGTAGTAAGAAAGCTTGTTGACCCTTTCCAGGGTAGCGGCCGTGAGAGCGGCGTTAACTTCGGTAATCTTGCTGATAAGAGGGGCTTCAGCCGAGCTCAGAGGCAAGATACCCTGAGAAGAGCCAAGTTCAGCCAGTTTTTTTTCGGCTTCTTCAATATCCTTCCGCAGGCTGGCGATCTGGCTGGCTAAAAATTCGGTGGCCTGCTCTGAAGCAGTGTATTTTCTTTTGACCAGCATTTCTATGTAGGAATCAAAAAGGGAATTCAGGATGGCGGCGGCGGTCTCGGGGTTTTTGTGCTTGAAAGTTACTTCAAGGAGTTTTGTCCCCTGAACGGGAGTCACATCTAAAGATTTAAGAAAAGCATCTATTAATTTTTCCCGGGCTTTGGAAGTCCCGGCTGAATTGGCTGGTACAGTAGGGGCGGCGCTGGATGGCTCCAGGTTTTCATCCAGCTTTAATTTGTCTATTACCTCGGCCGCTAAAGACCTGCTTTTAAGCAGCATGGAATGACTTTGAGAGGTAATTTCCCCTGATAAACGGTTCAGTTCTTCAAAGGGAGAAGGTTAGAGCTTTCTTCCAGCCAGATAGTGCCTTTTGCCTGGTAGATGTGGGGGAAAAGCAAGATTATGGCAGCGGTTATGATGATTACTAAAGAAGCTACGGTTATCCCTGTCCATTTCCATTTAATCAGAGCATTCCAGTAGTAAATGAATAATTCCAGAATGTTTTGTTGAGTAGGCTTTGATTCGGTCATGTGTTTTCCGTCCTGATTTATCATTTTATTTACTTGACAATTACAATATCTCCGTCCTGCAGGTAGATGTCCGGTTTTTTACCATCCACTATCTTTTTCAGGTTATACCAGAGATTTTTTTCCTGGCCCGTCTTTGGGTCCTTCCTTTTTACCATCACTTGAATGCCGCTGGCCCATTCTGTCAGACCACCGGCTCTGGCAATAGCTTGAAGCAAGGTGATTTTTTTTGATTCCTGGTAGGTGATGGCGCCCGGAGTTTTTACCTCGCCGTAGACATAAACGGTCAGAGTCTGGTCAAAAGGAACGATGATTTCATCACGAGGTTGAAGCATGATGCTGCTGGTCTGGCCGCTTTTAAGAACTTCGTTGAGGTTAAGAATAATTCTTTCTTTGTTTCCTGGCGTGGTCTCTCTGAGGATATGAATTTCCTGGCCGGCCTGAGGAGTTAAGCCACCTGCTTCAGAAAGAATCTGGAAAAGGGAGGTCGGGCCGATCAACTCGTAAAGGCCCGGCCGGCCAACAGCACCCAGGATAGCGACTTTCTGATGTTCCTTGATCACTACCGTCACATGGGCTGCTTTGGTGTATTTCTGGTTTAAAATCTCGCTCAGTTTTTTTTCCAGCTCCTGGGCCGTGAGACCATTGACCTCAACTTTGCCTATAACTGCCAGAGAAACCGTTCCATCTTCGGCCACCCGGACGGTCTGGTCCAGCTCTGGTAATTCGTAGACTTTTATTTCAATCAGGTCTTTGGGGCCAATGCGGTAATCAACGCTCTTCAGGTTGGTTTCAGTATTCTGATTTTGCTGGGCGAGGGTGGCATTGGTGCTGAGGATTATGATCAATAGAAAAGCCAGAGAAAGCTGGAACAAAATTTTAAGACGGTCAGCCATTCCTTTTCTCCTTAGTTCTTATGTGGTTTTTGTTTACTTTTTCTTTTGTTTTCATAACTTCTTGTCTTAATACCGGTTATGTTAATACCAGGAAAAATCTGGTTTCATTCTTACTCCGGGCACAGAACCGTAGGTCAGACCGAAGCCGATAAACTGACGGCTATTCTTGATTCCTGAAGGATAGATTATCCTGGTGCCCAGGTCCATCATCAGATTCAAGGAAAGGTCCCGGCTGGCTTTTATGCTCAGGCTTGAGGAAAACATGAAAAACTTAAATCTGTTAAAAGAAGACACCCCCTCGGTACGGAATGGATAGCTGCTTATGCCTTCCATAAGCTGATTAGTCAGGGTCATTTTGCTGTTCAGGTTAAAGTTTAGCCCCAGGCCGAAAGACGTCTGAAGATAATACAGAAGGTCGGAGTAAACAGAAACGCTATAATCCCGGTTATAATAGATCTGCCAGGTGAGCAAACGGCTGAGGTTTACGGCCATTAATCCGCTGCCAACCAGAGCTTTTTTAGATTTCAAACGAGCGTCTTCTGGCTGGAGGTATTTAAACCCAACGTTTATGTTTCCGGTAAATTTTCTTCTTTCCGGTGCCGTCAGCGGAATGAATTCCAGCCCCAGGTAGGCGGCCCACTGCCTGGTATCTTTAAACCTGGCTTCCGGTTTTTTGAATTTATAAAGTCCGCTCTGTAAATTCAGATAGTACTGCCATTTGGGGTTGGAGCGGTAGAATAAAAAGAAATCGAAGTAGTACTGAAATCTGTTTAATGTTTGATCAATATAACTATTTCCTACCTCCACGGTAGGATAATCAAAAGAAGTAGCTTCTGCTTGCCAAGCTACGGAAAAGGAACGGCTCAGATGAAACATCAGAAAGCCATTCCAGCTCAGTTCTTCGTGCCGGACAATTCTGGGCATTTCGGGGGAAAACCGGTCTCTTAAATTGGAATAATTGAGGCCGGTACGCCCATATAGCTTTTTGGCCAGGAAGTGGACCTGATTGTTAGA
>JGI24721J26819_10002199_pt1 | contig 21670 bp, 20 predicted proteins | sample YelNatPaOPGAMG01_FD_26819 | JGI IMG/M metagenome (IMG submission 26819) | reverse complement strand
GAAGTAATCTTTGATGGTATAAACATTTATGATAAATCTGTTGACGTTGTTGAGCTAAGGAAAAAGGTAGGAATGATTTTCCAGAAATCTAATCCCTTTCCGAAATCCATATATGACAATATTGCTTACGGTCCAAGAACCAACGGCATACACAACAAGAAGGAACTGGACGAAATAGTAGAAAGATCACTGCGACAAGCTGCATTATGGGACGAAGTAAAGGATGACTTAAAGAAAAGCGGTTTATCTTTATCCGGCGGACAACAACAAAGACTATGCATTGCCAGAGCACTTGCGGTGCAACCAGAGGTCTTACTTATGGATGAACCTGCAAGTGCATTAGATCCAATTGCAACCGCAAAGATAGAAGAACTAATATATGAGCTAAAAAAGACCTACACAATTGTTATAGTAACTCATAACATGCAACAGGCAGCCCGTGTAAGCGATTACACAGGATTCTTCTATATGGGTGAATTAATAGAATTCGACGCCACAAAAAAACTATTTACAACACCATCAAAGAAGCAGACTGAGGAATATATAACTGGTCGATTTGGCTAAAACGATAAAGGAAGAACTGTATGAAACGGCATTTCGACAATGAGCTTGAAAATTTGAAAACGCTCATCGTTAAAATGGGTAGCTTAGTAGAAAATAATTTTCTCAACGCTTTACAAGCATTACTGGAACACAAAGAAATTTTGGCGAAAAAGGTGCTTGAGCAAGAAAATTATATCAATTCCCTTGAGATAAAAATTGACAATACTATTGTGGATATCTTAGCCCTTTATCAACCTGTTGCCGTCGATTTAAGATTCATAATAGCTGTTCAAAAAATAAATAATGACCTCGAGAGAATCGGAGATCATGCAGTTAATATTGCCGAATCCGATCTTGCCTTGTACTCTTCAACAAACATATTAGACAATTTATTGCAATTACCCAGAATGGCTGTTATTGCCAAGCTTATGCTACGTCAAGCCCTCGATAGCCTTGTAAATCTTAATGCCGAACTAGCACAGGAAGTTCTAAAATTAGATGATGAAATTGACGAATTAAATAGAACCATGGCAGACGAGGTCTCAAAACTGATAACCTCCGACATCAAAAACCTGAAATTTGGATTAGAACTCTTGAGAATAAGTCATAATTTGGAACGTATAGCAGATTTATCTACCAACATTAGCGAAGAGATAATCTATTATTTACAAGCAAAAGTAATAAAACACCAAATACACGAGCAAAACAAGCACCTTCCCTCATAATTAAAGACACAACGTTTCTTTTCCCCCTTCAAATACTTTCCAAAAATTTTTTATATTTAAAAAAATAATATTAAGCAAAACCCGAATCAAATTTGGAGAAAACGTCATGTATATTGTTCACGTTCACGCTCATGTAAAGCCAGAATGTGTTGATGAATTCAAAAAAGCAACTATTGAAAATGCACAAAACAGTGTAAAAGAACCGGGCGTAGCTCGATTCGACGTAATACAGAATCAGGATGATCCAACCAGGTTTGTTCTGGTAGAAGTATACCGTTCCGTTGAGGACTCTACTAAGCACAAGGAAACTGCACATTACCAGAAATGGAAAGATGCAGTAGCTCCAATGATGGCAGAACCGAGAAGTAGCGTCAAATACAACAATGTATTCCCGGACGATAAAGGATGGGAATAAAAAGGATTAACTACTAAATGGAAAATATTGCATGGAATTTGAATTCTCAACAACAAAGCATATTATTTTTGGAAACGGTGCAATTCAAAAGCTTGCAGACTACACAAGTGTATTTGGGAAGAAAGCTTTCGTTATACATGGCAAAAACCAAACCCGATACAAACCCATTCTAAACCAACTTAATAACGCTGGCATCGAAACTATTATATTCAGCATACCAGGTGAACCAACTACTACCTTAATAACTGAGGGTGTTAGAATGGCTTGCTCAAATTCTTGCGATGTTGTGATTGGTATAGGAGGCGGAAGTGTAATTGACGCAGGTAAAGCTATTTCTGCATTAATAACAAATGATGGAAACTTAACAGATTATCTTGAAGTTATAGGCAAGGGAAAAAGTATAGACCAGCAACCTGCTCCGTATATTGCAATTCCGACAACCGCCGGCACAGGTGCAGAGGCAACCTGCAATGCTGTACTTCTTTCACCAGAACATAAGGTTAAAGTAAGTATGCGAAGTAAACTTATGTATCCACGGGTTGCTATAGTAGACCCTGAATTAACATATTCCATGCCTCCTACGATAACTGCAAGTACTGGATTGGATGCGCTGACACAATTAATCGAGGCTTACGTGTCAAACAAAGCTAATCCACTAACCGACGGTATTTGTTTAGAAGGATTGAAAAGAGCCGGACGAGCACTCTATCTTTCCTATAAGACTGGTGATAAATCAGCAAGGGAAGACATGTGTATTGCAAGTCTGTTTAGTGGGATGGCGCTTGCAAATTCAAGATTGGGAGCAGTACACGGGCTTGCAGCACCACTGGGTGGTAAGCTTTCTGCTCCTCACGGTATGATATGCGCAAGACTTTTGCCTTTCGTAATGGAAATGAATATCAGACTACTACTTGAAAAAAATCCAACCTCCAATTTTTTAAAGCGATTCGAGACTATAGCAATAGCCCTAACAGGCAACAACAATGCAGTCGCAATGGATTCAGCTATATGGGTTAAAAAGATATGCATGGAGATGAAAATACCAGCATTAAGAGAATTCGGTTTAAGGAATCACGATATAACTGAAATTGCCCAGATGGCAATGAAAACAAGCAGTATAAAAGGTAATCCTGTCGAATTGGGCATAGAAGAATTAATCCAAATATTGCAATTAGCTATTTAGCGAACATTAACCCTCACAAATTGCAAGATGATTCTCACATTAGAGACAGATTATGAATTCAGCTCCTCACACGATTTATGATTACGTAAAAAATTGCATACACACATAATAAGGGAACTATACGTCGAATATGTTTAATTCGCCATCATATTGATACCCCATCGCAATGTCTAGTAAGCTTTAGGTCTTTACGAGCGTTTTGTGCGAAGTAATCTCAACTATTTGGTGGAAATGTGCTTTTCCCCAAAGCAGGGATTTTTCGGGTACTACTTTTCTTTGAAGGGTTACTTCGAGAACCTCAGTAACCGTTCTCAGGTTGTTAGCTCAGTTTATTGAAATGCTGGTTGAGGCTCTCGAAACCAGCATCTAAAAAGTTATCGAAGTGTTCGCTGAGGCTCTCGAATCGAGCTCCATGAGGCACTCGAAGCCAGCTGGAAAAGATAATTAGGTAGCCGCAGACTTTGCCTAGGGCATGACATAACTACGATCTGCGACATAAAAATTATAGCGGAATTGTAAGGGAAGATCATCAAAATGCTGTTGTAGGATAATATCTTGCCCTACATTTTTGCGCTCGAAACACCGGCCGAATACCGCTGACTTTGCTAACTCCACAGCATAGCCATAGTCTGCGACTTTAGCCCTTTGGCGCATCCCCGTATGAGGGAGCTCTGCTTCCGAACCACCTGATTAATATCAACTCAAGAGCAGTGACAAAGTTCCACCGAGGGAAGTTGATTCACACTTTGGAGTAAGCGTGTGGCAAGCAAGTCCTTCAGAATAAAAAGAAATTTTGCTATTGCTTCTTATTTCGGGAGAGCATATCCATCACAGCTTGGATTCTAATTAGTGTTTGTGAAGGTTTCCTGTTAAATCATAAATATTCATCATCGTTACTCAAGGGTTTTGAAAGCAAATGCAGGAATATTCAATGGTTTTTGATTCCGATGCAATGCTTGGGTTACCGTAGACACCTGGTAAGGAATCTCCAATTGGCGTATTTTAACATTACAATATCCATCGAAATAGGTAAGTAAATTATATTTAGAAATCTTACCGGATCATCACATACGGCACCGGCTCCGTTTGCAAAAAGAATTCCATTTCTGTAATAGATCTCATTGCGATGGATATGTCCATGCAAAACATATCGCACACCGATCGATTGAAATAGCTTCAGTATTTTTCTCCGCTTTCGCATCCGCATAGTATTGGATTCGATACACATCCAGAAGTTGCCAAATTCACAATCTGATTGAGTAAGATCGATAAAATGATGATGCAAGACAACAATGGTGGTACGATTCTCCAAAAGTGAAGAACATTTCAGTTTTTCAAGCACCTCCATCTGTTGATCATCGAGCCCACCGTTTGTACCAAGCGGATTTCTTCGTAGTGACCAAGGCGGAACAGAGTTTAAACCGATAATGTTGAAGGGGCCAGCTACTTTCAAATAAGGAAATAATGTCGTGGGATTCAACCGTTGCACGCCTTCAAATGTTTCTGCAAATGCATTTTGGAATAACTCTTTGTTACGCATGTAATCAACTCTACGGATATACTGCGGAAAACTCAACATGTCTACAGCACGGTGTGATCCTCCGAAGACATCATGATTCCCAGGCACTACCGTCAATCGTCTACTGTCTAGTAAACCAAGGTTTGCAAGGATCTCCCCAGTAAGAATATAGTCATCTTTGTTTCCAGTGCTCACAATATCACCGGATATAATAATATGATCTGCTCCTGCATTCAACATTGACCGCAAAAGCATTTTAAACGATTTAATATGCTCACGATAATGCTGACGACTGAGATGTGGATCTGAAATATGTGCAATTCGAAATGTTGAATTCATAGAAATTTTTTACGCTGCCTTGTGAGAATGTAGATAATGGAAGTTACTAACATTGTGAACCCTTAATTCCTCCAATATTAGACTTGTAGGCAAAAGAGTGCGCTCAACATTATTATAAAGATTCCTTGACATTCTCCACGTCAAATCTTCAAGCTTGGTCAATTTATAATAACGCGGATATGTAGAAAAATGTGTGTGATACGTCGCTACAATCGGAACAGCAAAATGCTTTGCATATTTCACAGCGGCGAATCCGAGCGTGCATGGACTATTGATATGCAAAACATCTGGCTGAAATTTCTGCAGTATGGCCGAGAAAGATTGATATCCAGGCAATGCAATTCTAAAAGCCTTTTGAAGTGAAAGAACAACAGAAGGAACCTTATACATCGGAACAACTTGTTGGGAAGCATCCGGTAAAGTTGATGTAACGGCTATTGCTTCATGATTGCGTTCGAGCGTTCCCTTAATCATTTTATAGACAACGCGGGTAACACCATCTTGACCTACTTTTAAATTAGCATTGAAATATGCAATACGCATATGGAACTCCTTTTATAATCACCTTTAAAATAAAGAACCTATATTACCTGAAGATGATGCAAAAGTTATGGATTTGTTATGAAAAGGAGTCTGAAAAGTGGCAAAACATAATTACTAAAAGAGAATCAAAAAGACTGTTAGGAGAAAGTAAAAAGTCTGCAACATCAGCTCTCCTTGTCGTAAATTATCACAATGTGATGGCTTAGCCAAAGCTTGCAGATACCCTATGATTTACTTGCTTTAGTGACAAGGTGCTTTTTCCCAGAAGCAGTGATGCTTCGGGCACTATTTCCTTGAACGGTTACTTCAAGAAGCTCAGTAACCGTCCTCAGGTTGTTGTCTAAGTTTATTGATCTGCTGGTTGAAGTTCTCGAAGCCAGCTTGAAGAGATAATTAGGTAACCGCAGACTTTGCATAGGGCATGGCATAACCACGGTCTGCGGTATTAGCAATTAGAAGCATACCCGTTAGGAGGAAGCACAGCTTCCGAATATCAGCCCAGAAGCAAAGACAAAGTCTTCCCTTGGAAAGTCGATTCACAGCCTGAAATATTAAATACTACTTCTTATCCCTTAAATAAAACGACCTCGGCACAGCGCCAAACTCAATCTCATAATCATACCGAAGTGTATCTCGAAACTCAAAATGATAATCCTTCTCAGCACCCACACAATACATCCTCTTGTATACCTCATCAAGCCATGGCTTGAAAACAGCTAAAATCGAATCCCCCTTCTGAAGACTCATCTTGTATTTCCCAGTACAGACACTGTCCGCTTTTCGATTAATTTCTTCATAAAGGGTATCAAGTGATTTCCCGTAATGTGAAGTATACAGAAACCAATGTATTGTATCAACACTCACTTCAATATTCAATACTTTATATCCATGCACTTTGTTGTCCTTGGTGACATTGCATAGGAGGAGTATAATACTTCCTAAAAGGTGCTTACCTCCCAATAAGTCAGGCACTGCGGGTAACGAATCTACCTTTATCCCGAATAATTCAATAGAAATTATTAAATTAAGATAAGTATATAATAACGAACGAAATACAAAAGAGAAAGCTGACACTAAAAAGATGCAAAGTATAGAGTATGAATATAGCAAAAAGTCAGTAAGTCCTTGGAGCGGGATGCGAATTGTAAAAGAGTTGATAGATCGCATAGGATTAGAAAATAAATTGCAACAACTACCATTGCCTCAACCGGGCTCAAACCGAGGACACAACCCAGTCAGTTTAATAATGGGATTTTTAGTAAGCATCTGGATAGGTAGAAATCGGTTTGCGCACTCCGCATCATTACGTCAAGACGAGGTATTACGAAGCATATTTGGATGGAAAAGAATAGGTTCAGAAAGCACGTTCAGCAGTTTTTTCAGGAAGTTTAGCATAGAAAAGAACAATAAGATATTTCCATTGACACAATGTTGGATGATGAGCCAATTTAAGAAGATGAAAGTAACAATAGATTTAGACAATACAATTATAGAACGTTATGGGAAAGAAGAAGGCGGTAAGCGAGGTTATAATCCACGCAAACCTGGGCACAATAGTCATCATCCGCTTATAGCGTTTATATCAGAGATAAAGTTGGTAGCGAACGGCTTGTTGCGACCAGGCAACAGTTCATGTGGAAACAACGTAATAAGTTTTTTGAAAGAGACATTTTACATACTCGAAACCATTAACTGTAGGTTTAATACGGGCAGATAGTGGTTTTTGTAGCCTTAAAAGATCATAAAGCACGGCGTATGGCAACATTACATCTCAAATGCATTGCATTAGGAAGTTGGGTCGTATCTAAAAACCGCAAAAAGATCTTAAAACTCTCTGTCCCCGAAACAAAACGCGTATGGATAAATGGTATATTCCATAATATTGCCAATTTTTCACCCCCTATCTCTATATTCTATTGCATGATTAGGGGATAAAATAAAATATAACAAGAAAGAAAAATGGTAAAGACAAAGGGATTTTTCTAATTCATTAAAGGTATTTTCCACAAAGACTTGAAAAATTCCAATGAATGGAAAGAATTAATATACAAAGTTATTAATATCAAACTGGACAGCGACAGCTATGAGTTGAGCCAAAGATTTAACACCTATAGTGGATTTTATGTGATTACGGGATAGCTCAACTTTTTTTAGTGATATACCTAACTCAGCAGCAATTTCTTTCATAGATTTACCTTCGATTGTAAATTTAAGAATTTTAAATTGTTCCGGAGATAATTTTTTAAGAATACTTTCGCGTAATTTATCATCTGTAATATCAATTTGACTGCCCCATACGCGAATAAGATGACCTTGTTCTACAATACCAAAAACATCATTTAGAAAGTACTTCGGAACACAATTCTTACCGATCTCGATGGTTTCGATATTTTGTATAAAATAGTTATTTATCAGTAAAGTGCGGAGATTATCCAGGTTAGAATTTTTTGAGGTATCAAATAGTTGAGAGAACCTTACTCCTATTAGGTTGTCTGGATTATCATAGCCATACATTTTGACGAAAGAAAGGTTACATTCAGCAAGATATGCGTATTTAAGGATGTGCTCTACTTGAAGTTCTATAGAGATATGAATTGGAAGTGGTTTATCAAGAATTTGCGAGCCAGATTCCAGATTCTGATTGATGGAAAAATATTTTAAAGAATTCTTCTAATTTTCTTTTTTGTGTATAATAAGTCCTTTGGCTTCTACCTGTTGAATACATTTATTCTCCCTTTTAATCATAATTTCAGAAAACAAGTAGGAACTAATTGGCGCCACGGATTCTAATTAATATTTAAGGTTGAATTTCTTCAATGATAAATTCTATAGTAGCTGGTGTAACATTTGTATTGATGCGTGCAATATCTCTTTGGTTACCTTTAAGTTTTTTAGTTTGAATTATAATAATGCCGGAGTCAATGATCGCCCTGATGTTACCGTATGAATTTAGCAGTACCTGTTTTGTATTTTTAGAAACTGGGGTTGGTTTACCAAAAGGAATGCGTATTCGTTCAAAATCTTTTAGAGGATCCATTGAGTCCCTTTCTATAGGCGTTTATAAATGAAAAAACCTAAGCAGACAACAAATGATTTTGTTATCTATTGCTTAGGTCTCTTTAGACTCAAAAATGGTCTCTGGGACTCTAGACATTATTTAATGCAAAAATATAGTGAAGAGTGGAAAGAAAGGCAATTGTTGGGAAATAAAGTAAATGAAAGATAATTACTAGCTGTTAGTATCAATTTAACATCTATAAGTATTTTCTAATTTCATTCCATTCCGTGTTTTCTATAGACTTAGGTATTATGGAAAAATATTTCTTTTGAGAATTTTCGAAAACAGAACGGCGAATTGCCGGACGCGTAGAACGCCTAAGATTGTTAGGACATGGATGAATAATAACTATTTTTATATCTTTGTTCAAAACTTCGGAAACAGATAGCCAATCAATAATAATGCTATTAATGCCTTTATCATTAAAACTTGTCCCTGTTATTACCAAATAGTCTGTTATCTTCATAGACGAATAGAAAAAGTGATATAAATCAAGGTATACTGGACGTGTATATTCCAAAATTTTGTTAAAAGTACCTATAAGCATTTCAGGATGTTCGTTTATAGGCAAACTGTAGTTACCGTTCTCATTTCTTATATGATAAATATTACACGTTGGAATAGCAAGATAAGGATATTGTAAGTGCATAAATCGGAACTAGTTTACTGAACCATGTAATTTGAAAAGACGTGGAACATCTTCAGGGGTGTCGTTATAGAGTTCCGGATTCCAAGTGCGGAGATTATTATTTTTTTCTGAGAATCCATCAACGAAGGAAATATTTTTATCATTAAGATACTGTTCAATAATTGTATCATGATTTAAGGTAAAGATGTCTATGTTTGCAAATTCACCACTTTCGACACAATCCTTAAGGAAATCGAACTGATCAATTCTGGTTGGCTGTCGGGATAACATATACCAAACAGTATCTCGAATATAGTTCATAGATTCTTCACAAATTCTGTCAATTGGCCAGGAGAGATCATCTAAATAAGGAATGTGAACTAATTTGCTTTTAATAAACGGAAGAATTTTATCAATCAGCGGCTGAACAGAAGGATTATCGTATTCACCGGATTCTGCGTCATAAATTTGGCTTGCCATGTAGTAGATATCTTCATAATTAACGGTTCGAGAGCAATGGTTTGAAAAATAAGAATTGATTTCTTCTTTTAACAAATTCAGAAATGGGATAATCGCTTTTAAATATGCATCGTTCAATTCATTAGAATGATTGTTAAAATTATAACTACCGTCAGTATGCCTGAAAACATTCTCATCCGTTAATATTTGGTTGGTTATGTCCTCGGTTGATGGAACACCAGAATAACGAGACACACCTGAACCTATAATAAATGAAATTTTCTTTTTCATATTGTTAACACTTTAAAAACAATATGATAGTGATATATAGATTGATAATAAAAAAATCAGAGGTATTCAATAGATTATTAAGGTAAAAAATTATTAATGGAAGTATGGCAGAAGAACAAGCAAGGACAAAGTGATCACTTACCTGTTTGCTTGTGGTTCATTGAGGAGGTGATAAAATATTCCGCCGTATACTTCCATTCTCAGGTGTATTTATTATCTATTTTACTATCTTACATGATATCAGATATTCATATAATCTATACAAAAGTAAAATTTATTTTTAGTTCACTGAACTGAGGTTACAATAGAAGCCAGTGTTATTTGTACCCATAACTCAAGCGGCTCTGACGAGTTGGAATCCCTTTCAGCGCTTCTTCCGCCTGGGCCACCATATCCGACTCTAGGTCCTTCAGCACTTGGTCTATCGCCTTGCGGCGGTCCACCCCCACCAGGACCCCTACCTCCAGGTCCACCTGCAGGCATACCCATTCTACTCATAGAAATATTCTCCGTTTTAAATTCAACGCTAATAATATTTTTCCTATTCGTTGGAACAATTGTAAATGGGAAATCGTCCGTTCTATGTAACGGCACTTTAAGTTCATATACAAAAGCTCTATCAGTCATCCCAATATGCACTTTGATTGTCTTTAATTCGAGTATTGTTGCTAGTTGTACATCTTTCTCTTCAGGACCAAGAAACTGAATTTCATTGAACATCGATAACATTTTATTCTGCTTGTCTCCAAAATCACTTCGCCAAGACAAAGAATCCATATTATCCGGCATTGGCGGTGGCATAATGTCATCAACTTCAGTATCATTACGTCCAGGCATTTGCGGCGGACGATTATCATAGTCCACATTCATTGTCCTATTTTTCCTTGGACGACCCACTGGAAATTTGATGCCATATTTTTCATCGGTTCCCCCTGCTGGATCAAACCAAACAGTAAATCCCCCATCCAAAATTTGACGCCTTACGTTTCGGTCGTACGAAATAAGGCATATATACAGGTTTTCTGTATCGTTAAGAACACCAATATTTATGTTTGTTTTTTCCAAATTATACAGGCTTGTTTCCCAGTCGTTATGGTTTCCGTCTATTGTGATCTCCGCAGTCTTCCAATCACTCGTCAATTGTACAACACTAGAACATCCCATCAGCAGTATTGCACAAATAACTGCACAGAAATAAGATAGTGTTTTCATTGATTCAAGTATGTGGTTACTCATAAGGGCTCCTTTATTAGTGGTTATGGTTAAATATTAATTTAAGTTTATAAGGAGGCATTCGAACGTATTGTATAGGTTATCGTTAACATTACATAATTTGTCAACATTTTCGATTGTTTATCTTCGATATAGGTTGACGTAACTTCATGCGATATTGACTGATTCTGATGCAATATATCATATGCACTTAGTGCAATTTCAAGACTTTGATTCTTCAAAAACTTTTTTGCGACACCAAGATTCCAGAGTAAATAATGCCGATCTTGTAATGTACCTTCCGTATTATATAATTGATGAGTCAGATCTGTACGCACAATAATTCCATTCCATATATTTACATTCATCCTGAAGTTTGCATTTTGCTGATAATAACGGCTATTCAAATTAGATTCTTTACTGTTTTTAGAATAAGTCAATGTGTGACTATAAATCAATGTAAAATCTATATCTTCATTGATATTACTGGCAAGCACAATTCCCTGGTTTAAACCGTATGCCTGGGAATAATTTACTACATCATTAGTTGCAGCAGGTGTGCGTGTGTACGATAAACCGACGTTAAGGTTAAAATTACATCTAATCCAATCAATAGAAATGCCATAGAAGCACATAGTATTGATATTATAATAGCCATCTATATTGATAGGCTTTATCATTTGCGTTCCTCTTGACAGACTTATATCGTTACTTAATGTCGTGTCGTGAGAAAAGAGGTATGTCGATGACGCTATATAATGCCTTATTGTCCGGGCATTTAGCATAACAAAAAATGAACTTCCGTTTAATATATTACTGAAAGAATAATTCATCATAAGCTCGTGCGAGTAACTCTGTGAAAGGTTCGGATTTCCTATTGTCAATATTGTAGATTTTGTACTATCCACCACGCTTTGCAATTGGTTGATCGATGGTGTTTCAGTCGATGTACGGTACATTAGATGAAATGAATTATATGACGAGGGTCTGTACATTATTAGCGCCATAGGGAGAATATTTGAATAATGTTTGCTCAAAGAATAAATTGCAGGATATTTATATTTTCCCTCTAACGATGCTTGCTGAAAAGAGACATCTGCTATAATATTCATTTTTTTTGTTTTTCCTCGGTACCCGAAACCGACCTGATGGGCAACATATTCACTGTTAAAAACATTTGACAATGAATCTCTTAGAATACCATATTCTTTATTAACCGAGTTATAACCGTATACTTTTTTATCGAATTCCGTATTCATTGCAGAGATATTATAACTTAATTGAAATAAGTTGCGTTCGCCAAAGGGCTCTGTATAAGCAATGCCAGAAGTAATTGTATAGCCAGGAATAACTGANATGATTTTTTGATTTAAGGAATCAGTTTTGGTAATCGCATCTTTATAATATGTAGTGATAGATTGTGTTAATCCGTCTGATTTTTTTTGATTTGTATTGAGGCGCACGTTTGCGACAAATGTCCTTCCCTGAAGGTCAAATATATGGCTGTAAAGTATTGAAGTTTCAAGGTTATATCCCTTCGAATTTGTTGATGACTTTATTTGCGCATTATAAATCTGGCTTCCATCAGGATTATTCATATTAGCAAATGAAAGGGCTGAAACATCACTGGTCTGCATGCTTATTCGTGGATCGACAATAATTGCATTTAGCGAATCGATTTTGTACTCCAACCGCATCTGGAATCGATGGTTGTAGTTATTATTATTCGAGATGCTTTTTTCATGATAGAATTGATTATCATTCAAACCTATTCTATACTGGCGATCCAATGCCGTTTCATTATCGTTTTTAATGACATTACCGAAATAGTGACTCGTTGCATATAAATTCTCCGTTAACTGGTTGCTATAATTTATTCCAAAAGTATGGATGGTGTTAATTCCGCTCTGTTGTCCTATAGAGTTTGATCTTTTGCTTGATGGATTTCCCAGTTCATCACCTGAACCTTTACCACCTCCACGATCTCCACTTATAGCCCCTAACATATCCTGTATGGTAAAACTCTGCTGGTTAATATTATTGCTGGAAGCAATAATCGAATAGCGTTCATCTCCATTAAATATATTAAGCATACCACCTGCAAGGTATTTTTCATTGCCCCATCCGCCGAAAATTTTTCCGAATTTCGCATGCCTACGATTTTCTTTTGTTATAATATTCATGGTTTTGATTGATTGTCCGTCGTCGAATTTAGTTAGTTCTGCCTGATCACTTAATTTGTTATACACCTGAATTTTATCAACCATATCTGCCGGCAGGTTGCTTAGCGCAATCATAGGATCAGTTCCGAAAAATTGTCTGCCATCAACAAGTACTTGCTTAATTTCTTCACCTTGTGCTTTTACGGTCTTATTTTCTACTGTGACACCTGGAAGTTTTTTTACCAAATCCTCAACGGTTGCATCCGGATTCGTTCGAAATGCTCCTGCGTTAAATTGCACAGTATCGTGATGCTGTTCTACAGGAGGTAGATGAGCTATTATATCCATGCTTTTCATCTGAATTGGCTGTTGCACCAACTTAATCGTTCCAATATCTTCAAAGTCCTTTCTGATTGCAATATTTTTCTCTAAATCTTGATACCCGATGCGAGATATCTTAAGGATATAGTTTGTCCGGAGCACATTCTTGAACTGAAAACATCCAAATTCATTTGTAAAAGTTGCATTCTTATCCGTTGTATCGGTTCTATTCATCAATATAATTGAAACTCTCTCCAACGGAATTTGACTTACACTATCAATGACACAACCTGTCAAAGATGCTTTTTGAGCATACGTTACTGTTGATAATATCATTATTTCTATGGCAATGAGATTATTATGAATCCGCTTTATCATTCGACAGAGAATTCTGCAACCATTATCTACATCTACATTATTTCAATTACTAAAATCTGTTACTTAAATATATCGTTTACAATAAATTATGAGTTAAGGATAGGATAAATTTTTGTTAAGGTTGTAAAGAGTTTGTTAAATATGTTAAAAATACACACTCACTCTTGCAAACAAGTGGAAAAACAACATATATTATATCTAACTAAGTTAAATAACATTATTAATGGTAGGTTTATTAATAATTAAACGAATATAACAATATAGATGGTGAAATATTGAAATTAACAAAGAAGAGTAAAATCATCTCATTAATATTATTTTTAATAGTATCTGTCATCCTTTTTTTCATACTATTTATTCCTGGAAAGAATACATCCACAGAATACTTATTTACATTCGTAAAAAGAGGAAATATTGAAAGCATAATTTCTTGTAGTGGTACTATTAATCCGGTTAAGGAAGTTTTAGTAGGAACTCAGGTATCAGGTACAATCGAGCGGGTGTACGTGGATTTTAACGATAAGGTAAAAGAAGGACAAATTCTTGCTGTTCTGGATACTTCTCTATTACGAATGGCAGCAGACGAAGCCCAAGGCAATGTTCTAAAGGCTGAAGCTCAACTCGAAGAAGCACAAGAAAATTATAATCGGAGCAAAATGCTATTTGAGAAAGAATTATTATCCAATTCGGAATTTCAAACCGTAAAAACATCACTCAAGAATGCTCAGGCAGGAATGATTGTAGCTAAATCTGCATTAGAACGTGCAAAACGCAACCTTAATTATGCTGTTATCAGGGCACCAATTAGTGGAACTGTAACAGCAAGATACGTAGAAGCAGGGCAGACAGTTGCTGCTAGTTTCTCAACGCCAACATTATTTATTATTGCGCAAGATTTGTCCAAGATAGAGATTAAAGTATCGGTGGATGAAAGTGATATAGGCCAAATTAAAGAAGGACAGAGTGTCAGGTTTACAGTCCAAGCTTATCCTGAAAAAAAATTCCAGGGGAAAGTTAAACAGGTTCGTATACAACCTACTATAACCGCCAATGTGGTTACCTATACTGTGATAGTCTCTGCAGAAAACAGAGATAATTTGCTTTTACCAGGGATGACTGCCACCGTTGATTTTATCATAGAATATAAAGCCAATGTTTTAATCATTCCGAATGCAGCGCTACGTTTTCAGCCTACTGAACAAGAAATGATGGAAGTTCAAAAACGTATGCATTCATCCGCACCACCTGTTGGAATAGATTCAATAAACAATGAAGGTGAATTAAAACGATTGTGGTATTTGGATAACGATGGAAAATTAGCATTTATTCCAGTTAAAGTTGGAATAAGTGATGGCACAAACTCAGAAATATACGGGAATATCTCCGAAGGTTTTAAGGTCATAATAGGCAAAAAATCGGGTTCGATAAATAACAATAGGGGAAAATCTAAATCAAATTCAGGCGGCCCCCCACCCCCGATGATGTAATAATGAGTGATAAACTATTTGCGATTAGAAATGAAAAAAGTGATTGAGACGGAACAGTTAACGAAAGAATACAGAATGGGAAATGTAATAGTCCATGCACTGCGTGGAATAGATGTAACCGTTGAAGAGGGAGAATTCGTAGCGATAATGGGCGCATCTGGATCTGGTAAATCTACTTTAATGAATTTGCTTGGATGTCTCGATCAACCTACTTCCGGCAAGTATTTGCTTAATGGAAGACTTGTTAATAATATGAATAGGAATGAATATGCACGCATTCGGAACGAGAAAATAGGTTTTGTTTTTCAAGGATTTAATTTACTTCCAAGGACATCTATTGTAGAGAATGTTGAATTACCATTGATATACGATCATACTGGACGAATAAAGGATACAAAACTTGCAGCAATAAATGCACTTAAACGCGTTGGACTGGGCAATAGGCTTGACCATGAACCTAATCAGCTTTCAGGGGGTCAGCAACAGCGTGCTGCAATTGCAAGGGCATTAGTTAATAATCCGACGATGATTCTTGCTGATGAACCGACTGGTAATTTAGATAGTAGAACTTCCATTGATGTAATGGCTCTTTTCCAACAATTAAATAATCAGGGTATTACAATCATTCTTGTCACTCATGAATCCGATATAGCACTCTACGCAAAACGTATTATCGAAATGAAAGATGGGCTCATAATAAATGATTTGAAAATTCGAAACAGAAAAAATGCAGAAGAAGATCTGAAAATCCTGAGTAGTGTGTCAGCTTCAAATGTTGTTGAAATTGTTGAGAGAAACGACATACGTAGGAAAGGGTAAGGACAAAACATTTATGCATTTTTTCATGAAAATATTAAAAGTTGCACTTCGTAGTATTTTGAGAAACAGGATGCGTAGTATATTGACCGCATTAGGTATTATTATTGGGGTTAGTGCTGTAATTATAATGGTTGCAATTGGACGTGGTTCTTCTCAGAGAATTCTGGAAAATATCAATTCGCTTGGCACAAACTTAATTACCATTTCACCGGGAGCTGCAAAAAGCAGTGGTGTCAGCCAAGGAAGCGGGACCATAAATAAGCTTACCTTTCGAGATGTTGAAAAACTGAGGAAAGAAGCGACATTGATTTCAAGTGCATCTCCTGTTGTAATTGTTTCTGCTCAAGTAATTGGTGATGGTACAAACTGGTTCACTACAATACAAGGCGTTTCCACTGACTACTTTACAATTCGTAAATGGGAAGTTGAAAGTGGAGGCGAATTATTTACAAACCGGGATGTTATAGCAAATAAAAAAGTTGCTCTTTTAGGTAAAACAGTGGCAGACAATCTATTCCCCTACAGTTCAGCGGTAGGGAAACAAATTCGTATCCGCAATATACCATTTAAAGTGCTAGGCATTTTAAAATCGAAAGGACAGGGCGGTATGATGGATCAGGATGATATCATATTAGCACCCGCCACAACAGTACTCTATCGTCTCAAAGGAGGCGAGTTTATCGATATGATCAATGTAAGTGCTGTTTCAGAGGACAAAGTAACTGATGCACAACAGGAAATTGAATTGCTAATGCGAGAATCACATCGTTTGGGAAGTACAGAGGATAATGATTTTACTATTCGTACACAGGCAGAAATGCTTGAAACGATATCTTCTGTAACCGGTGTAGTTACACTTCTCTTAGCTTCCATTGCCGGAGTTTCTCTTGTAGTAGGTGGAATAGGTATTATGAATATTATGCTTGTATCTGTTACCGAGCGAACACGGGAGATCGGAATTCGTATGTCTGTCGGAGCACGTGGACGTGATATACTTATGCAATTTCTGATCGAAGCGGCGGTTTTAAGTGTAGTTGCAGGTATCATAGGTATTTTGTTTTCCATAGTAGTGGTAGTCTTATTAAATTATTTCACTGATTTTCGAGCATCCATGTCTATTGATATAGTTTTAATTGCATTTCTATTCTCTGGTGTTATTGGTATGTTCTTTGGTTATTACCCAGCGCGTAAAGCTGCAATAATGAATCCAATTGATGCATTAAGATACGAATAAGTAAAAAGCATTTGTATAGGCAATATATGTCACATCTTGATAGAAGGAAAAGAGATAAAAAAAAGGTAAGGCAAAGCATCATCAATGCAGCAAGAAAAATTGCTAACGACGAAAGCTGGCATGCTGTTACAATCAGAAAAATTGCTGATAAGATAGAGTACACTCCCCCGATAATCTATGAATACTTCGACAGTAAAGAAGCACTTTTCAAGGAACTAATCTATTCTGGCTTTAATATCATCCATAAAGAAATTGAAAAAATAAAATTATTAGAAAGTGAACCGAAAAAATTACTGCTTAAAATTTCTCTTATATATTGGGATTTTGCCCGAAAGAACATGGATTTATTTCAATTAATGTTCAGTCTTGAAAGACCAATTCCAAACAAGGAAATGATTGATATCTTTAGACTAACCGAAAATATTTTTCTAAAACTTGCTAAAAATAATAAAAGGTTATCACAAGAATTACTTGTAAATTGGATATGCCTCATTCAGGGTGCAATATCAACTATTTTAAGATTTTCACCACCTCGACATTTTATAAGAAAAGACAATAGGAAAGTGTACATCAAAGTCATAAAACGATTTATTGACAATATTTAATTTTTTCTTATGTAATAATGTAAGATGACATTATAGCATTTTTATCTTTCAGATTATTCCTCCTCAGATACCTTTACCCATAATTCCTGCAAAGAGACATTTAAATAAAACATCCAGTAACTATTTTTTATCAGGCCTTTTTTGAACGTTCCTTCTTCACCGTATTCCACACATATATTGAACGTGCTCAATTTTTGGAAGGGAATACCAACACCAAAATTTATTCCGTATGAATTAATTCGAGTTTTAGCTATTTCAAGGTATGTTCTTTTATAATTTACGCCTAATCTGTATAAAAAGCTTTTAAGCAACGCTTCATCCTGCTTATTTTCGGCTGGAGCATATTCAATGCCAAATGAAAACTTATTACTATTTCGTATTTTAAGGGAACCATTTAAAGATTTTAAGCGAGACCATTCGTTCCATTCGTAATCGAAACCGACTCTAAAATTATCACCATGCTTTACAGAAACCCCCAAACCAAGTTTCTGTGGAATTATTATATCTGATTTCTCAGTTTGTTTGAGAGAATCAGTTGTTCCATTATATGTAATTACGAGGCTACTGATTTTATTTAAATTGTTATTTGCTCCGTAGGTCAAACCGACGATGTAAGACCAATCATTTATATCTATGATATATTGTAATCCATAGTCTAAATGGATGTCACTCACCGAATATTCAGATTTGAGTTCGTATCCTGTAAAATCATCGCTTTGAAGTGCGATCTCTGTATTCGTAATTGAACCTACTATATAAGAAATGTTAAGCCCCGCATTTAATCCTTTATACACTTTAAATGAATTTCCCAAATAGAGACGGCTCAAACCGCCTCTGCCAGTAAACTCCTTTTCATATGACAAAAGTGAACCATTAATCTTATCTTCTGTAATAATTTTATAATCAACATGACTAAACGGAACAATCCCTGCACTCAACCCCCATCCATCTGCAATATATAGATTCGCTGAGAAATAGCTAAGATTAATATCTCTCCCAGTGATCGAGAAGTGTCTATCTTGGGATCTTCCACTTATGCCATAAACTCCTAATTCAATTATGATTGAGTTTGGGAGTAATCCTATATATGATGCGGGATTTAAATAATTAATTGATCTTCCCGATTGGAAAGCTATGCCCGTACCACCAAGCGATTTATTTACTCCCACCTCATTATTAACAAGTTCACCGATTCCAAACATTGAATATACCGAATTCTTCATTTGTGCATTTGATAAAAAAGCATATAACATTACACATAACACAATTTTAATAACGACCATTACTTTGTTCATAAAGAGTTAATATGATAAATAATAAATTTTCAACTTTGGCTTTCGATTACGTGCATCCATTATAGCACGATAGAATGTTGTCTTCATATAATTACTAGAAAGTGTTATAAGAAGTCCATTCCCAGGATTAACATAATAATCCGATAATTCATTCTTTATATATTCCGATATGTCAAATGAATAGTTCGTTTCTTGCTGATATAATTTATCCTCAGTAAGTACTGACGAAGCATATGCCCATGAGCTAGTTATTTTATTTGATTCATTTACTCCGTAAATATCCAAATTAGGTGGAAGATCAAAATCTCTGTAGCTATTCTCTTTCGGATAAATGAACAATTGAGCTTTACTTATAATAAAGCCTCTTTTAACCATTAGCAAAAAATCTGAGAGAGATGGAAAATCCACTCGTATTGCTAATCCTATGCCTCCCTGAATGTAAGAAACGTTTCTACTTAGATTACTTTGGAGTGCATTCCGCTGGTTTGCCAAAAGATTTAAAGGCGTGGACGAAAAATCGTGCGTAATATTATTGAACTGTCGAGTAGTATCAAGCAATGGAAACAGGTAACTGATACTCTCCGTAATTTCATCTCTTTTTCTGCTTGTAAACAAAATTAATCCGACATTAGTATTAAATCCGATAATGGCTCCCTCCTTAGTGCTATCTGCAATAAGCGCCAAACCGTGAAAATAGTTAATGAAACTCTCATTATTTAAAATAGGTTCCAATTTATTTTTCAATTTCGTGAACAGATCAATACCGACGATGTCATCTATTCTAATGAATAGCGTATCTGTGCTATTGGGCTTTGGGGTATATGTAATAGAGCCGATCGGGGCATAATTATAATTAAAAGCGATTTGGCTGCTAATGCCACCATCATCTCCCAACTTAATATTCTCAACTAATTGATGTACAAATATTCCTTGATACTTAACAGTATCACCAAAGTAATAGTTGTTGTAGCACAAGATCAAAACTAATGAATCGTAAGTATCCTCTGTTTCAATTTCATAGTATTCTGGAATTCCAATTTGCAGAAAGCTATTAGATTTTATTTTCCCGAATACTGTATCCCGGAAGCAACCTATTAATATACTTCCCGTTCCTGACGTACTCATATCATCTAAAATTACTGTTGATAGATCTACTGAAAAAGTATCAATTAAGTTCATTGAAACTTGAGAACCAACAAATTGCTCTCCCAAATTGAATTCTCCAGGGCTTTCTTTGCATGCAGGAAAGATAATTATTATAAAAATGACAACTATAATCTGAACAAAAGAATAAATATTTTTGTTTAAATACATATTAATCAGGGCCCAACAATTGATGATATTTTATCGAGACTTACTTTTTTTGCATCTGGTTCAAACCCCCATAAGTCATCAAAATAAGAACTGCCATTTCTTCCGGTAGTTATATAGCCAGAATTCTTGATTGTAAATGCAACTGCTTCGATACGTCCGGATGCTTCAAGTGAAGTTTTTTGTGTCCATAAATCAGATGTCGGATCATACTCCCAAACATCTGCTCCTGCTGTACCTTGTCCACCTGTCGCAACATATCCTTTCCCATTGACTGAAAATGCAACTTTATTGATTCCAATAATGCTTGAATAACCATCATCGTAGTCCTCATCAGATACATTAGAGATATAACGCTTCTTACTCCACTGATCAACTATCGGATCGTATTCCCAAAAATCATTTACGTATGCACCATTATTTATACCAGTGCATATATATGCTTTTCCTGCAATTACAAAAGCTACAGCATCACGGCGTTTTTCACCGGGCATACTGACTTTTTGAGTCCATTGATTTGTTGAAGGATCGTATTCCCAGATATCTTTTAAGTAATTGCCATCATAACCTGTGCCGACATAACCTTTATTATTAATAGAGAAGGCTATTGCACCGTATCTTGCACTGCCTGCAAAATCAGCTATTGTATCCCATTTATTGGTAATTGGATCGTACACCCAAAAGTCTTTTAGCTTGTTACCCATACCATCATAGCCAGTACCGACATATCCTTTTGTGCCAATCGTAAAGGCAACTGCCCCGGATCGTGCTACACCGGGGAAATCTGCCCTTCGTGTCCAATTGTTCAATTGAGGATCGTATTCCCAAAAATCATTTAATCTATTCGTACCGTCATAACCAGTACCTACGTAAGCCTTGTCTTCAATAGTAAACGCTACTGCATCTGATCTAGCATATCCCTCAAAAGTTGCGAATTGCTTCCAATTTCCAATAAGCTCAGTGTCATCACTGCCGCTATCTTTATCTCCACATCCGACCATTAATAAAATTAGAATTGAAAAAATGAATATATTCTTTTTCATATTATTTACTCCTATGATACAAGTGAAAAATTCTACTCAAATTAGTTAATTAAGTTGTTTTTAATACAAAATTTGGGAAATCTTCAAACANNNAACGATT
>JGI24721J26819_10002192_pt1 | contig 21741 bp, 18 predicted proteins | sample YelNatPaOPGAMG01_FD_26819 | JGI IMG/M metagenome (IMG submission 26819) | reverse complement strand
TTTGCACTCCCTTTGGGCCGCATCCTACCATCCTCCCTACCTGTGATAGGTGGGATATATTCTATACAAAAGATGTTACTATGGCAAGGCGAAGATCAATATGACTTTCAGTCCACCCCAGTCAAATAGTATTCTTAGATATTTCCGCTTTAACCAGTTGGCATATGACATCAATTTCGCCTCCCTGAAAAGATCTCTTCGCTTCATTCATGGAGAAGTGTTAGATGTAGGATGTGGAGATAAACCCTATCAACAGATGATAGAGCGCTACTGTACCCGATATATTGGTATTGATTTACCTACTACTCTGCACCTCCAACATAAAATTGACGTCCATGCTGATGGGTGTGCTCTGCCTTTTCGTTCTAATTCATTTGACACAGTTCTAGCCCTCCAGGTTTTGGAACATGTTCCAGAACCTTGCCAAATGTTGAAAGAAATGCACCGAGTGTTGAGAGTCTCGGGACACTTAATCTTGACTACACCCTTTATGTGGGGATTACATGAGGAGCCAAGGGACTTCTACCGTTACACTAAATATGGCCTGGCCTACTTGCTTGCTAAAGCTGGCTTTCAAGTTCTCAAAATTGAGGCCAATACAGGATTCTGGACAATGGCTGGGTTACGCCTTAATTATCATTTGAACCGGTATGAGGGTTGTATCCTTAGATGGATTCTGCGCCCTGTTTACTTTATGGTGCAAGTCATTGCTAGTGTGGCAGACAGGATTAATTGGGTGGAAACTGATACGGGAAGTTATATAACCATAGCTGTCAAACCTTGAATGGATTACACGGCTGAGAACCTAACCACAAAGACTGTCTCCGGGGCCACGTGGTCTGCCGTTGCCCGGATAGGGCAGCAGGGGGTCTCTCTTCTCGCCACAGCGATTTTGGCCCGCTTATTACAGCCAAGCGCCTACGGATTGCTCGGCATGGCCACAGTTGTCATCGGATTCATTGAAATTTTCAAGGACCTGGGAACTTCTTTGGCCCTTATTCAACGCAGAGAATTGACGAACGAGGTCATCTCCAGCGTTTTCTGGGTCAATGTCCTGTTTGGCTTCCTGGCAGCAAGTGTGACGGCGGGGATTGCACCATTAGCGGCGATCTTCTATGGTGAACCTCAGGTCACCCCTGTGATGGCAGTGTTATCTATATCATTTGTTGTTTCTAGTCTAAGCATTGTTCAGCAAGCCCTTTTAACCCGTGAAATGGCATTCAATAAATTGGCTCGCATTGAATTGACTTCATCGGTTATGGGGGCCATTGTTGGTATTGCAATGGCTTTTTCTGGAGCAGGGGTGTGGAGCCTGGTCGCTTTATCCCTTACCGGTACCATAACAGGAACCGTCCTGTTATGGATAGTTTCGCGCTGGCGTCCCCGGCTATACCTGGGTTGGAATGAAATACGTTCCATCGGTTCGTTCGGTATCAACCTAACAGGATTCAACGTTGTGAACTACTTCGCTCGCAACGCCGATAACCTGCTTATTGGTCGTTACCTGGGTGCTACCGCGCTGGGTTACTACGCGCTGGCTTATCGCTTAATGCTTTATCCCCTTCAGAATATCTCAGGAGTTCTTGGACGGGTGCTTTTCCCGGCATTTGCATCCATTCAGGACGATAATGCCCGCTTTCGTCGCGCTTACCTGCGCGCTTGTGCGATAATTGCGGCCGTCACCTTCCCCCTGATGCTCGGAATGCTGATTACGGCTGAGCCTTTGGTTGCAGCCATTCTCGGCTCCAGGTGGATGCCAGTTGCCCCTTTGTTGATGATCCTGGCGCTGGTAGGTATGGTTCAATCCATAGCTACAACGGTGGGGCACATTTATATGGCGAAGGGCAGAACAGATTGGATGTTTCGCTGGGGGATGGCCGCAAGCACTTTGGCCGTCGCATCATTTGTGGTAGGCTTGTCGTGGGGGATAGTGGGAGTGGCTGCTGCCTACGGTATCGTTTCTCTCCTGTTGGCATATCCTAACTTTGCTATTCCATTTCGTTTAATTGATCTATCAGTGAAGGATTTAGTGGTTTCTTTGTGGCCTGTCCTGAGAAGTTCTCTAATAATGCTGTCCTGCGTTGCCATATTAAGGATTGCCTTGAATTGGTTGGGAATAACACAGCCATGGGCAATGTTAGGAATTATGGTGACAGTGGGAATAATAGCTTATGTGGTGGCTTTGGTTGTGAGTAGGTCACCAGCATTGTTAGATGTGCTGGAGCTTTTACCCTTAAGGCAGGTATCATGGTTGCAATGGATAGTCGCAGTCATGGGACTGGACACCTGCCATGGGAACAGACTCTGAGCAATTTAACTGTTGGACAACATAACATGAGCAAGCAGTTAGGCGACCAACTCACTGTAGCTCATTATACAGATATCTTTCTATGGGCTCATGGCACCTGGATCTATCCGCAGCTAACGCGTTTGAGGCGATTTCGCGCGATCGTGCTCTGCTCTAAAACTCAGAACTTGAATTGGTTTCCGTTTGAACCGATCTATTCCTACCATGACGCTGTGCCCTTGCTGATACGGTTGATGGATCGCATACTCCATAAAGTGGGTTTTAATGCCATTTATCCATCTTACTTTTATCGAGTCCTGTCAACTGAAAAGGTAGCTCTTATTCATGCTCATTTTGGGCCAGGTGGCGTGGCAATGTTGCCCTTCGCGTGTAGATTAACGCTACCTCTCGTTACGACTTTTTATGGATATGATATGTCACAGTTGGTCAGGGATCCGTTTTGGTTGGCCAAATATCGGGAGCTGTTTGCCCGAGGCGCGGCTTTTCTCGTCGAAGGCAATTTTATGAAGGAGCAGCTGGTCAGGCTGGGATGTCCAGCCGATAAGGTAATTGTTCAACACATTGGGGTAGATTGCGCAAAGTTTAAGTACAGAGAGAGGAAACTGAATCCTGGCGAGCCTGTAAGAATTCTTATCGCGGCAGCCTTTAGGGAGAAGAAAGGAATCGAATACGCTCTGAAAGCCTTTGCCCAAGTATACCAAAAGAATCCGGATATCAGATTAAGGATACTTGGCGATGGGCCTCTGCGCGCTCGGATAGAGCGGTTGATTAAGGAGTTAGGAATCGCAACGGTAGTAACCATGCTTGGTGAACAGCCATACGCCGTGTTTCGTGACGAATTAGAGCGCGCCCATCTCTTTCTTTCTCCAAGCGTAACCGCCAGCGACGGAGATACAGAGGGAGGATGTCCTGTGGCCATCATTGAAGCACAGGCAACTGGCTTACCGGTATTGTCTACCTTCCATGCCGATATCCCTGAAGTGGTGATCCACGGCAAGACAGGTCTGCTGGCTCCAGAGAAAAACGTCGCTGTTTTGGCTGACAATTTGTCTTACCTTGTAACACACCCAGAGGTTTGGGCTGACATGGGTAGACGAGGGCGCGAACACGTAGAAAGAGAATACAACGTCGTGCATCAGATAGCGAGGCTAGAAGATATTTATGAGAGCATTTTGGACCGGAGCCAGTGACGATGAAAGAAGACGGGAGGGGGTGTAAAATGGCTAGGCGCAAGGTATTAGTAATTGCCTATTACTTTCCGCCCAGCGGGACTGCCGGCACATATCGAACGCTAAAATTCGTCAAGTACCTGTCTGAGTTTGGATACCAGCCGATTGTGCTGACGGCCAAGGAAAACTCATATGGACGATTGGATTATGATGTATCCCTGTTAAGGGAGGTTCCTCCGGATATAAAGATTATACGCACACCGACATTTGAGCCAAGATTCGTACTAAAATTGTTAGCCAAGCTGGGAATGAGCCGGCTAGCTCGTGCTACGTTTGTTCTTGATCCAGATGTATTGCTGACTTGGGTCCTGCCAGTCATATGGGTAGGATTGAGAATTATCAAGCGAGAAAATGTTGAGCTTATCTACTCTTCGTCCTCTCCTCACGGCGTTCACCTGGGTGCGTTAGTCTTGAGCAAACTAACACATAAGCCATGGGTGGCCGATTTCCGCGATCCCTGGACGGGTCACGAATATTTCGATGCATTAAACGCGTTATATGAGAAGATAGCGCAAGGTGCAGAATTATTGGTCGTGAAGACCGCCTCCCGTACGATCATGACATCATCAGGACACAAAAGAATGCTCCTGTCCCGGTACCCTGATGTGGATCCATCAAAAGTTGTAGTCATTACAAACGGCTATGACGAGGAGGATTTCTCAGGAATTGTTCGCGATGGCCATAAAAAGTTCACAATTGCCTATACTGGGTGGTTTTACGATGAGTATGTGCCTGTTAGTAGGCAGAGCTCAGCTCGATACAGAGTCAGACGGTTTATTGAGGAGCGCGTTTTTCGACTTAGGCCACCCAGGCCGGCAGGAGATACGCACTCCCCTGCATATTTCCTGCGAGCCTTGCGTGCATTGTTAGATGAACGACCGGAAATAGAAGCCGAATTGTGTGTGAATCTTGTGGGAAAAGTTAGTCATAGAAACAGGCAGTTGATCTACGATCTGCATCTGGAGAGAGTAGTCTATATACTAGGCCATGTTCCTCACCGGGAAGCAATATCCTATCTTATAAATGCGGATGTCCTTTTGCTCGTGTTGGGGTCAAAAAGAGGTCACAGTTGCTTCTTGCCCGGCAAGTTGTATGAATACATGGGAGCGGGAAAGCCAATTCTCGCCTTGATCCCTGATGGTGATGCCAAGGATTTGATATTGGCAACAAATACGGGGGTGGTCGTGAATCCTAGAGATATTAATGCCATAAAGGAAGCAATTTATGACCTATATCTAAAATACAAGAGCGGAGTACCAGCAACTTTTCCCAACATGATGCTAGTGCAACAATATGAGAGGCGAAATCTTACACAGAGGCTTGCCCTCCTCTTTACGGAAATCCTCGATGAAAGATCGCTCTAAAAGAAAAAACTGGATTCGCTTGATTTATACGCTAATCGCGTCAATGCTTATCTTGGCTGCTTTTTCCAGCGCAGATCTGGTGCAAGGCGCATATGTGAACATTGCCAGCATTGAAATCGCTAAGGTGTTGACCGGAACCACGATAGATCTCCTAGGCAATATTCTCGAACTTCAAGAAGATAAGCCTATGGAAGTTAATCTTTATCAAAGAGCACTAGCGTTAGATTCGGGCAGTGAGCTAGTTACTGGACTTTGGACTAACTTGCCATGCTGGATTTTATAGAAATTGTTTGGGTATACATATGGGTGATTTATGCTCATCTGAACCCATATGTGGGTGTCTACACTGGCTCTTTCCATTTTGTCCAAAGTCCAATAGTTAAAGAGCGGCTGAGGAAATTGTGTGGAGAGAGATGTACTTTTGAATCCGGAGGGAATCTGACTGCGCCGTAGGAGATTTGGGCTAAATGATGTTAAGTACACGCAACAATAAATCCTTGCAACAGCAATTTAGGGTAGTGCTGATTGTCCTATCAATGCTGTTAGCAACGCTCGGGGGATGGATACTCTCGTCAGATCCCAGAATGGCAGGTTTTCTTTTATTGGGGGTACTAACCATCGTCATCTTTGTTTCCCCTTTTGTAGGGTTATTGATGTTTGTCGGGTCACTTCCCTTTAGTACTCTTATAGGTGAAACTTTCTTCCAGGGACTTCCCGGATTCAGGTATTTCGGTCTAATAGTCGCGGCGGGTTGGCTATTGATGGATATTCTGCTCAGGCGCAAGCCAATGAATCTGAAATTACCTCAATGGTGGAGTTCTGCTGGGTTTGTCGCTTTTTCCTTGTCGTCAGGGTTGTGGGCTGCTTCTTTGTCCGCCTGGGAATACCGCACGCAGGTTCTGATTCAATTGCTTGTCTTGCAGCTGATGATTGCGCACTTGATAAACTCTCAAAAAAAGCTTCAGCTTTTGGTGTACATATTGGTATTATCTTATGTGGTTGATGCAGTCGTAGCTGTTCTCCAATCCATTCTCAACCAGCAGAATAGAGCTGTAGGCCTTAATTGGGATCCAAACATCTTGGCCGCTGAGATATTGACGGTTTTTCCATTTGCATACTTTTTATTCTTGGCGGCAATTAAGTGCTGGGCAAGATTAGGATTTGGACTCTCCCTGATGGTAATGAGTGCGGCAATTTTCGCTTCACAATCGCGAGGTATCTTCTTTGCCTTCGCGGTGTTGGTACCTTTTCTAATCTTGGGTTCACATAATTTTGCAGGATTCCGGAAGATCATCCTTTTTGCGATGATCATCATTGTTATAGCCGTGTATATGGTACCTTTGGGGCTAAATATTCGTCTTCAGGAAACTTTTGAAGGGGCTGACAGGCACTTAAGCGGACGATATGATGTTTGGAGGATCGGATATGAAATGTGGAGTTCACGCCCCCTGGTGGGAGTCGGTTACGGAAACTTTCCGACAGTATACCTTTCATTCCTTCAAGAATTTCCGTCTCCGTTTTTGTTGCTGGGAGTTCCCAAAGCTGCCCATAATATGTTCATAGGAATTCTTGCTGAAGTTGGGCTCATAGGATTTGGTCTTTTTGTAGTCATGTTAGCTACTACGGCGTTGACTTGGCACGAAACGGTACTTACATTGCAGAGAGTAGGCTTAAGGAACGAATATCTGCTTGCTATGGCAATTGGTTATGCGATTCTTGCTTATCTCTTAAGCAGCCTTTCTGTCATGAATGAGTACCAGAAGATATTCTGGGTCCTTCTAGGTCTCCAGACAGGTATGTATCGCCTGGCTCAGAATGCAAGGACGGGAAGGTAACAGGAGGACCAAAATGGCTGGGGATGCTTCTACATTGCGGCTTTCAGTCATAATCTGCACCAAAAATAGGCCGTCTGAATTGGTTGGGTGTCTATACTCAATACTGAAGCAATCCCGTTTGCCCGATGAATGCGTAATCGTTGATTCAGGCGACGCTCCTTTAGAAGAAAAGCTAAAAGCCGTTTTTGAGCAGCAAGACGAAGACAAGCCGCGCTTGATATATTTGCGCAGTGCCCCGGGATTGCCTCACCAAAGGAATGTGGGTATTGCAGCTTCGTCTGGAGACATCGTATTCTTTTTTGATGATGACGTGATCCTAGAGCCTGATTATATTGAAAGGGTGTTGGAGGTTTACCAAGAATATCCTGAGGCAATGGGAGTACAGGGGACGTTCATAACGCAGTCGAAGCCGAGTCGGATAGGTGTGTATCTAAGAAAATTATTTCTTCTGCCGCATACGCATGGAGACGGGAAAATGCTGCCGTCTGGATTTCCATCTTACTCTTTCAACTCCGCTCGGATTGTCCGCGTAGAGGTAATGTGCGGGGGGAATACTTCCTATAGGTCAGAGGTTTTCAGGAATTTCAAATTCGATGAAAACCTGTCAGGTTGGGCTTTCATGGAGGATGATGATTTTTCATACCGCGTGTCAAGGATGTATGCCCTCTACTATACTCCATTTGCTAGGGCAACGCACTTGCAATCGCCCCATGGCCGGGACAAGCAGGATAAAATCGCAGAGATGCAGGTGGTCAATCATTACTACTTCTTTAGGAAGAATATGGCTTATTCGTCTAAAAATTGTTTGGCTTTCACATGGTCTGAGATTGGGGGACTATTCTTTGATGTAGTTCATCTGAATTGGGCCGCGGTAAAGGGGCGGCTCAAAGGGGCCGCTCGGGTGACAGCGAGCCTCTTCAGGGGCGATGAGTGGCGACTTATAGTTAGTGACAAGTAGCGATTGGCAGCGGTGGGTATATTGAAACGTATTCGGTTCTAGCTCAATTGGCTATTGCCCTCATAGGATGGGGTACTTGCATAGTGGTCGAATTCGGGAACGAAATTTTCGGGGGTAGCGGTCGTTCTGCGCGCATGCCACGCTCGGGGGCTTATTTCATGAGACGCACTTTGGTGAGATTGCTCTTGCTTCTTTTCAGACACACTCCTGCATATACTTTCCCCCTCTTGCGAAGATTGTACTGGAATTTGCAGGCAGAGGCTATTAACAGCCGCTGGGGGCGTTCGGAAGCGGACTATGTTGTTATTGGCAGGATCATAGCGTTGGTCGCTCCAGAGCGAATACTGGATGTTGGATGCGGAAGTGGCCGCCTTTACCCTTTATACCAGAGTTTCCCTTTTATAAGGGAGATATGGGGGCAAGACATCGCACGGAGTGCACTTGAATTGGCAGCGACTTTGCATGGATGGCCCAAAGGTCGTTTGGTTGATACGCCCATCCCGCAACTCGCCTTTCCAGACCGCTATTTTGACCTCGTGATTTCTCACCGCGTTCTTCAGCATATTCCTCCTGGCGAAATTGTCCAGACGGTAAGAACACTATGCCGCATAAGCAGATTTGTTTACATCAACGAACTTCAGGACTCTGATCAAATGCCGCCCACTCCTTATATGTTCAAACATGATTATGTGCCCATATTTACCCGCTTTGGGTTCAGGGTGAAAGAGAGCGGGCACTTAGGTAAACAGACATGGTTCTTGTTTGCCGCTCAGCAGGCTTAACATGTCGGTCAATCCTGCTTGAAGCCTGGGATTGTGACGAATACCTTTAGAGTTGGACGGCTCTTTAGGAGTCGGTCGAAAGGCGAGATGGGCCCATTATATTGATCTGGCGGCATGAACCCGTCGGCTCGGAATACCAGAGAAGTTCGGCGGACCATGCCAGTTGTCACCCGCCTGAGAAAATGGAATGCGTGATCCAACTTAAGTGAGGACGCGATGGATCCAGTTCACGATAAAGCGCTTCGCGGTGAAGAGGCGAAAATAATTAGAATTGTGCACGTTGTGTCTAGCTTGGAAATAGGAGGGACGCAAGAGTTATTGCTCGACCTGATACCAAGAATGGATAAAACACAGTTTGATAACATCATATGTACAGTTTCGTGGAAAGGGTTGTTAGCGAAGGAAGCCGAAGCGAAAGGAATTGAAGTCTATGACTTGGCAAAGGGGAACCGTCAGGATATTCGCGCGGTTTTCAGGCTGGCTGCATTTGCCCGGCAGCGGAGGGTAGATATCATTCAAGGTTATAATTTTTCCGGAAACTTCTGGGGAGGCTTGGGAAGCAAATTAAGCAGGGTCCCTGTATTTCTAGTAACTTGGCATGCTCCTTATACAGATCTCCCATCCTACAAGAAGGCAATCAGCCGTATGCTATCGAGGTTGAGCAAGAGGATTATCGTAATCAATGAGGACATTTGGAAGCTGTGGGTAGACACATATGGGTTTCCAGCGAAAAAAGTGGCATTGATTGATGAAGGAATTGACTTGGATGTGTATTCTGGTCACGTAGATCGACAAGCAATAGCAGAGGAATTAGGCTTGGATCCGAATCGGCCGGTCATTGGGACTATTGGACGATTAGATCCCCAGAAGGGCCATTCATATTTGTTGGAAGCTTTTGTAAGCGTTTTGTCGGCTTGTCCTCAGGCTCAACTCTTGATTATAGGGGATGGGAAATTGCGATCTCAATTAGAAGAACAAGCCCGGAACCTAAATATTGAGGGCAATGTCCGTTTCGTCGGGGTCCGGAGGGATCTGGTGAAAATTTATGCACTCTTGGATGTCTTTGTGATGTCATCTCTTTGGGAAGGGCTTCCACTTGTGGTTTTAAAAGCAATGGCAGCCAAGAAACCTATGGTGCTTACTCAGGTTGGCGGCATACCTGAAATTGTGCAGCACAATCGCACAGGTTTCTTAGTACCCCCTGCAAACCCAACGGCACTAGCAGAAGGCATAATCTGGATGCTTGAAAATCCGGAGGCTGCTCAGCGACTGGGCAACCAGGCTTATAAGGTTGTTCGCGACCGGTTCGATATAGAGAAGATGGTAGAGCGCTACCAAACATTGTATCGCGAAGTTTTATCAGACCGTAGCAGGGACTACAAATAGGCAAGTAGGAGCGATTACACCCTGGTTGGCTATAAGGCCAGCGGAGTTGTAGAATGAAGGTCGTTCATGTTGGGGCTTACCCGCCTCCCTACGGTGGGGTCAGTATGCATATCAAGCGCCTGGACTGGTTTTGCAGGCAAAACGGTATTCGGAGTATTGTCATTGACACTCATGGAAGTATCGGTAAGCCAATTATGCCAGGAACTGAGCTCATTCCATTGAGTGGAAATAAAACGATCAGGCTTGTAAACCTTGTGCAATATCTCGCACGTTGTAATGCGGACATTGTTCACTTTCATATCTCTGGCCTTCAGAATTTTTGTTTTGTGGCTCCTGTATTGTTACTCGGCGCAAGACGCTCGAAGAGGATCGTCACCTTGCATAGCGGTAGTTTCATCAGAGCCTGTGAGTTATTACCCAAACTGATGCGGCTTTACATACGTTTCATTTTTCAGCAATTCGATCATCTGATAGCTGTAAACATAGAGCAGTGCAATTATCTCACAGAGAAAATGCAAGTTAGACCCGAGCGGGTTTCAGTAATTCCTGCGTTCTTACCACCAATTGCTAGTCAATCCAATCGGGCTCATTTGCCTGCCCCACTTATCGCGTTCTTTGATACATACAAGGACGTCCTAGTTACCACAGGACACTGCAAGCCGCATTATGGTTTTCATGTGATTATCCAAGCTCTTGATTTATTGCAGGATCTCTCCGTTGGGTTAGTTATTCAATTCTATACAGCCAAAGATGAAGATTATTGGCAACAGATTCATAGAATGGCTGTGAGACGGGAAAATGTATACCTCTCTACTGAGGAAATGGATGAGCACAACATGGGGGCTTTATTAAGCGCTGCCAGGGTGTTTATAAGAGGCACCTCTTTGGACGGTGATTCAGTTGCGCTCCGGGAAGCAGCTTACTTTGGATGCCAAATAATAGCTACGGATTGTATAGATAGACCTAAAGGGTGTTTATTATATACCTTTAATGATCCCTATCAACTAGCGGAACGTGTTCGGGAGGCTTTGTCGGATAAGAGCAGAGGCATGGTCGAATGTATAGGCCTAGGGAATGGCGACGAGATAAAGAAAGTATATACTACGGTTCTCAAATGAAGCAGCTTCAGCGGTCAGTCAGGACAGGTGTGCCTGTGCCCTCAGTGGATACGGGCAAAGTATTATGGGCAGTTTCTGGTACATCAAGGCGGTGAAATGAAACAAGTCCTCCAAAACCTCAAAACCGGCGCCATTGAATTGGCCGACGTCCCTACGCCGCTCTGCCGGCCGGGCCACCTGCTCATCGCCACCCGCCGCAGCCTGATCTCGGCGGGCACTGAGCGGATGCTGGTGGAGTTCGGCCAGGCTAATCTGCTGGCCAAGGCCAAAGCGCAGCCGGAGAAGGTGCGCCAGGTGCTGGACAAGATCAAGACCGACGGCCTCTTGCCCACCCTGGAGGCGGTCTTCGCCCGGCTGGATCAACCTCTGCCCCTGGGCTACTGCAACGCCGGGGTGGTGCTGGAGGTGGGCGCGGGGGTCACGGGCTTCTCCATCGGCGATCGGGTGGTCTCCAACGGTCCCCACGCCGAGGTGGTCTGTGTGCCCCAGAACCTCTGCGCCCGCATTCCCGATGGCGTGAGCGATGACGAGGCGGCCTTCACTGTGCTGGCGGCGGTGGGGCTGCAGGGCATCCGCCTGGCGGAGCCCACCCTGGGCGAAAACGTGGCCGTCCTCGGCCTGGGGCTGGTGGGACTGATGACGGTGCAACTGTTGGTCGCCAACGGCTGCCGGGTGCTGGGGACCGATTTCGATGCCCACAGGCTGGAATTGGCGCGGCAGTTCGGCGCGCAGACGGTAGACCTCAGCGCCGGCCAGGATCCAGTCCAGGCGGCGCTGGCTTTCTCCGATGGGCGGGGCGTGGACGCGGTAATCATCACTGCCTCCACCACGAGCAGCGAGCCGGTGCACCAGGCGGCCCGCATGTGCCGCCGGCGCGGGCGCATCGTCCTGGTGGGGGTCACGGGGCTGGAACTGAACCGGGCCGATTTCTACGAGAAAGAGCTGACCTTCCAGGTCTCTTGTTCCTATGGCCCGGGCCGTTACGACCCCAACTACGAAGAAAAGGGCCACGACTACCCCTACGGCTTCGTCCGCTGGACCGCCCAACGCAACTTTCAGGCCGTTCTCAATCTAATGGCCACTGGGCGCCTGAACGTCGCTCCCCTCATCACCCACCGCTTCCCCATAGAGGAAGCACCCAAAGCTTATGACCTTGTCACCGGCAAGACCGGGGAGCCGTTTCTCGGCGTCCTGTTAACGTATCCAGACCAACCGAACCTTAATCGCAAGATCACCCTGAGCACGTTCCACGTTCTAAGTTCTAACGCTCAATGTCCCAACGTGCCACGTGTAACGGTAGGCTTGTTGGGTGCCGGTAACTTTGCCACTATCACCCTCCTCCCGGCCATGCGGAAGGTCCAAGGCATTGAATTCGTGGGTATCTGTACCGCCACTGGCCTCACCGCCCATCATGCGGGTAATAAATTCGGCTTCCGCTATTGCACTACTGACGAAAACGAAATCTTCAATGATCCCGACATTAATACTGTTGTCATCGCTACCCGCCACCATCTTCACGCCCGCCAGGTCGTGGCCGCTCTCAAGGCCGGAAAGAACGTGTTCTGTGAGAAGCCACTGGCTCTCAATGAGGATGAACTCCGAGAGATTCTGCAAGCAGTGACCGGAGGAACGGAGAAGGAAGGGCACAGGGAAGCCGAGGAGCGAGGGACTAAGGGTAGCTGCTCCCCTGCATCCTCGCACCCTAGCACCCTGCCACAGAAGCACTTCCGCACCTCTGCGCCTCTGCTCATGGTAGGCTACAATCGTCGCTTTGCCCCTATGGCGCGGCAACTGAAAGCATTCCTGACTGATGTCCACGAGCCCCTGGTCATGCACTACCGGGTCAACGCCGGCTACATCCCGCCAGACCACTGGGTGCAAGACTCTCAACAGGGTGGTGGCCGCATCATCGGCGAGGTCTGCCACTTCGTAGACTTCCTGACTTTCCTGGTTAGTGCCCTGCCTGTCCGGGTCTATGCCCGGGCTTTGCCCAATGAGGGTCGCTATCGTGACGACAATGTGGTCATCACTCTGGAGTTCGCCAATGGCTCCCTGGGCACCATCACCTATGTAGCCAACGGGGACAAATCCTTTCCTAAGGAGCGGATAGAAGTTTTCGGTGGCGGTGCTGTGGCGGTGCTGGATGACTTCCGCCACCTGGAATTGGTGCGTAATAGGCGCAAAAAGGTGGTGAGGTCCTTACTGCGCCAGGACAAGGGGCACCGGGGCGAGTGGGAAGCCTTCGTTGCTGCTGTGCAAGGTGGCGGGCCACCGCCCATCCCGATTGAGGACATCATTGCCACTACCCTGACTACCTTCCGCGTTCTGGACTCCCTGCGTTGTAGGGAGCCAGTGGCTGTAAAGACCGAAACTTTCATCGCTATAGCCCTCGGCCTTTACGAACATGAGACTCTTGGAGGCCCCCTTGGCCACGGAAACAAAGGAACCGGAGGAGAGGTGTGTGAACAGGCACACTGACAACCCGACCCTTTTCACTTCTGCACTTTGCCGTCTAAACTACTACCGCCGTATCTTTGCTGCCTACCTGACGCCTCAAAAAAGCCATCTCACCTTCTGGCACGAGGTACCAGAGGTAAACAAAAATTTCCGGCCTGGTGAGTTAGGCGAGTACTACATGCCCTTTACCGCCAAAGCAGACTACCCAGGCCAATACGACCAGAATGGCATCCCGCTCTTGAATTATCACGGCAAGGTGGGATTGCAATACAACCCTATCGCTATCGCTCAATACGGGCTGGGCAATTATAACCTTTTCCGTCGCACAGGGGATCCGGAGCGCCGTCACAAGTTCCTGGCCGCGGCCGACTGGCTGGTGAGCAATCTGGAACAGAACCCGGCCGGCCTGTGGGTGTGGAACCATCACTTTGATTGGGAGTACCGCACTCCTCTCAAGGCCCCCTGGTACTCCGCTCTTGCTCAAGGGCAGGGTATCTCCCTCTTGGTGCGCGCCCATCGGGAGACAGAGGATTTGGTCTATCTGGAGGCTGCCCAACGGGCCTTCGTTACCTTCCTCAGAACCACTGTCGAGGGCGGGGTCACCTATGTGGATGACAGGGGTTACACCTGGTTTGAGGAAGTCATCGTAGACCCGCCTACTCACATCCTGAACGGCTTCATCTGGGCTGCCTGGGGCGTGTACGATTATCACCTTCATACGGGGGATCAAGACGCTGCACACCTCTTCGCCGAGGCAGTGCGCACCCTCAAAGACAACCTGCACCGCTTTGATGCCGGCTTCTGGTCCCTCTACGAACAATCGGGCACCCGCATGAAAATGCTGGCCAGCCCCTTCTACCACCACCTGCACATCGTCCAGCTCCAGGTGATGCACAGGCTGACCGGCGACCCCGTCTTTGCCGACTACGCCCACCGCTGGGAAGTGTATCGGCGAGACCCGTTGAAACGCACTCTGGCGCTGACATATAAAGCGCTTTTTAAGATACTGTACTACTGACGATGCACATTTTGCTGATCCATCAAGCCTTTGCTACTGAACAAGAAGCCGGTGGCACCCGTCACTACGAACTGGCCCGGCACCTGATGCAGCAAGGCCACCGGGTGACCATCATTGCCAGCTCGGTCAGCTACCTGACCGGGCAGGTTTTGCCTTCTACGCGTGGCCACTGGACGGTTCACGAGCAGTTGGATGGTATCGAAGTCCTGCGCACCTGGGCCTATGCCGCCTTGCACCGCAGTTTCTTCACCCGCGTCCTGAGCTTCCTGAGTTTTATGTTCTCATCCTTCGTGACGGCCCTGCAGGTCAGGGATGTGGATATCGTATGGGGTACCAGCCCCCCCATATTCCAGGCGTTTAGCGCCTACCTGGTGGCTCGCCTGAAGCGTGTCCCCTTTGTCTTTGAGGTGCGCGACTTGTGGCCCGATTTCGCTATTGAGACAGGCGTCCTGCGCAATCCGCTCCTCATCTGGGCTTCTCGCTGGCTGGAGCGCTTTCTCTACCACCATGCCGACCGCCTCATCGTCAACTCGCCCGGCTTTATCCCTCACTTGCGCCGACGCGGTGTGCCTGAAGAGAAGATCGCCCTGATACCCAACGGCGTGGAAGTTAGTATGTTCAACCCGGCCGACCAGGGCGAGGAGGTACGGCAGGAATTGGGGTTGGAAGATAAGTTCATTGCCCTCTACGCCGGTGCCCACGGCCTGGCCAACGACCTGGGAACCGTACTCCTGGCCGCCAAACGCTTGGAGGCCTATCCTGAGATCGTCTTCGTGCTGGTGGGGGACGGCAAGGAACGCCCCAACCTGATCCGCCAGGCTGAAGAATTAGGCCTGAGTAATGTCCGTTTTGTCCCTGCCCAGCTTAAGGCTCGTATGCCTCAGTTCCTGGCTGCCGCTGACGTCTGCATCGCCATCTTGAAGCCCATTCCTATGTTCACCACTACCTATCCCAACAAAGTTTTTGATTATATGGCTGCGGGGCGTCCCACGGTCCTGGCCATTGACGGCGTCATCCGTGAAGTGATTGAAGACTCCAACGGAGGCACTTTTGTCCGGCCCGGAGACCCCACTGCCCTGGCCGAGGCTGTGCTGAGATATTACCAGGATCCCGATTTACGTCACCGGCATGGACAGAACGCTCGCTCCTACGTCGCTGCTCACTTTGACCGAAGCCAGCAGGCTCTGAAACTGGATGGTGCGTTCCAGCGCGTGTATCAGGAGAAGAGGATGAATCGGAAAGTTGCCTTGGCTATTAAACGCGCTTTTGACATCATCGTTTCCATAACTGCGCTGGTCTTGCTCTCCCCTTTTATGGCCCTCATCGCCCTGGCCATCTGGGTCACGATGGGGCGGCCCATCCTCTTCCGCCAGCCCCGCATCGGCTACCGGGGCCGGGTGTTCACCATCTACAAGTTCCGCACGATGAACGATGGGCGAGATGAGCAGGGCTACCTTCTCCCCGATGAGCAAAGGCTCACCCGGCTGGGCCGCTTCCTGCGCAGTCTGACCCTGGATGAACTCCCGGAACTCTTCAACGTCCTCAAGGGGGAGATGAGCCTGGTGGGCCCCCGGCCCTTGTTGGTGGAATACCGGGACCTCTACACCCCGGAGCAATGGCGGCGCCACGAGATGCCGCCTGGGATGGCCGGGCCGGTCCTGGCCAGCGGCCGAAACCTGCTGGACTGGGAAGAGAAGTTCCGGCTGGATGTGTGGTACGTAGACCACTGGTCTCTCTGGCTGGATTTCCAGATTCTGGCCCGGACGGCATGGAAGGTGCTGAAGCGGGAGGGTATAAGCGCGGAGGGGTATGCCACGATGCCCAGGTTCCAGGGAATTAGAGATAAATTTTAAATTAATCAATCACTATTGGGGGTGGAGCATGCAAAGGGTCGTGATTTTAGGAGCAGGAGGGTTAGCCCGAGAGGTTTTAGATATTTTTCTTGCATGTAATACTTTAGAGCCCAAATACGAGGTTTTGGGCTTCATAGATGAAAACCCACTAATGCACGGTAAGTATCTGAATGGGTTCCCCGTGCTTGGTAGCTTTGGGTGGTTCGCAGGCATTGATAGAAAATCTATCCAAGTCATATGTGCTATTGGGAGCCCAGTCAACCGCAGAAAGGTTGTCCAAAAAGCCTTGGGCTTAGGGTTGGAATTCTGCAACGTTATTCACCCGGCTGCTGTGATAACACCCTTTGTTACCCTTGGCAAGGGAGTGGTGATAACTGCAGGCTGTGTTTTCACAAATCAGATTCAGGTGGGCAATCACGTCTATTTCAACCTTAATTCTACAATCGGACATGATTGCATCATTGAAGACTTTTGCAATATTAATCCTGGCGTGCATATCTCTGGCAATGTTCATTTAAAAACTGGATGCGATATCGGCACAGGAGCCGTCATTATCCAGGGGATCACTATTGGCGAGTGGTCCATCATTGGGGCTGGGGCGGTCGTAATAAACGATATCCCGGCTAATGTAACAGCCGTAGGTGTCCCGGCTAAAGTTATCAAAACTCGTGAGGAGGGATGGTATGAACAATAAACCTGCTGTTATAGGCAACAAACCAATTTTCCCGACTCTGCTCCCTCTTGTCTCGCCAACTCTCCCCTCTTATGATGCAATAGCCCTGCAGATCGTGGAAGTATTAGAGACCGGCATGCTCACCAAAGGAAAATACCTGCGCGAATTTGAAGTGCGTATGGCGGACTACCTGGGGGTCAAACATGCCGTGGCGGTCTCCTCCTGCACTCTGGGCCTGCTCCTCACCTACCACGGCCTGGGTCTTACGGGCGAGGTCATTGTCCCTTCATTTACATTTATGGCTACCGTCCACCCTTTGCTCTGGGTCGGTGCTGAACCGGTCTTCGTGGACATTGACCCTTACACCTGGAATATTGATCCTCAGCGCGTAGAGGCTGCAATCACTGAGCGCACCACGGCCATCGTCGCTGTCCACAACTTCGGCAACCCGGCTCCGGTGGCCGAACTGGAAACCATTGCCCGTCGCCACGGTCTCAAACTCATCTTTGATGCCGCCCACGGTTTTGGTTCCCTCTACCGCGGGAGGCCGGTGGGAGGATTCGGCGATGCCGAGGTCTTCTCTCTCAGTCCGACCAAGTTGCTGGTGGCCGGGGAAGGTGGCATTGTGGCCACGAACAACGAGGACCTGGCCGAGCATATCCGGGTGGGCCGGGAGTATGGCAATCCCGGTGACTACGATAGTCGTTTCCCGGGCCTGAATGCCCGTCTGCCGGAGTTCAACGCTATCCTGGGCCTCCGCGGCCTGGAGATGCTGGAGGAGAACGCCTTGCGCCGCAACCGAGTAGCTGCTGCTTTCCGAGAGCGTCTTGGCCATCTTCCCGGGCTCACCTTCCAGCGAGTTCACCCCGAGGACCGTTCCTCGTACAAGGATTTCTCCCTGCTGGTGGACGAAGCAGCGTTTGGTCTGACCCGGGACGAACTGGCTCTGGCCTTGCGGGCGGAGAACATAGATACTCGCAAATACCATGATCCACCCGCGCACGCTCATAAAGCCTATCGCCACCTGTACGAACGTTATCGCGATCATTTGCCCGTCACCGATCACATCGCCCCGAGAAGCCTTAGCTTGCCTATTTGGTCTCATATGGACGAGACCACGGTAAATGGCATCTGCGCTGCTATTGAGCGTATCCATGCCTATGCTGATGAGGTGAAGGCAACCCTGAAAGGGGCAAAATGAAGACGGTTTTCTCCGGCCTGAAAGATATGGTCAGAACATTGTACGCGCCCAGGCGCCTGATTTGGGAGATAATGGAACGCGTGATTGCCGATGCCATTATGGTGAATCTGGCGTTGATCACGGCTTTCATGCTGCGGCTTCTTGGCTTGCTCTGGTTCCAGGGAAATAGCAACAATGTCTCCTCCCAGTTCTTTGCCGGCATCCTGCGCAGTTCCCTTTTTGCTTATGCCAATTCTGCCCCTACTTTGACGATCTTGTGCCTTATCACCTTCTATCTCAGCGGCTTCTACACCTATGGCCGTGCCTACCGAAGCCGGTATAAGGCTCTTATCATCTTCCAGGCGGTGAGTGTGGCCTACTTGATCTTTGGTGCGATGAGTTACTTGTTATTTAACCTGACACCATGGTTCCCCCGAAGTGTATGGCTTACTGGCTGGATACTGACCCTGGCGCTCGTGGGGGGCCTACGGCTTGGAGCGGCATTATGGCGAGCCACCGTCTGGGCCGAAGCGAAGGTCTGGGGCAAGCCCGAGAAACGCACGGTTCGCCACGTCCTGGTCATCGGCGGCGCCGGATACATCGGCTCCGTCCTGGTGCGGAAACTCCTGGACCGTGGTTACACCGTCACCGTACTGGACGCCCTGCTCTATGGCGATGAGAGCATTCGTGAACTTTATGGCCGTCCGGGATTTGAACTCATCCATGATGATATGCGGAATGTTGAAGCGGTGGTGCGCGCGATGCAGTACGCCGACGCGGTGGTCCACCTGGGTGCCCTGGTGGGTGATCCCGCCTGTGCCCTGGACGAGAAACTCACCCTGGAGATCAACCTGGCTGCCACCCGCATGATTGCCGAGGCGGCCCGGGGCTTTGGCATCCAGCGCTTCATCTTCGCCTCCACCTGCAGCGTCTACGGCGCCAGCGACCAACTGCTGGACGAGCACTCGGCCCTTAACCCTGTCTCCCTCTACGCCCGCACGAAAATAGAATCCGAACGCGTGCTTCTGGCTCTCAACGATGACCGCTTCACCCCGGTCATTCTGCGCTTCGCCACGGTCTATGGCCTTTCTCCCCGCCCTCGCTTTGATCTGGTCATCAACCTTCTGACCGCTCGCGCCGTTTGCGACAGGCGCATCACGATCTTCGGCGGCGACCAGTGGCGTCCGTTCATTCACGTGGACGATGCTGCTGAGGCCATCCTGAGGTGCCTGGAAGCCCCGCTGCATGTCATCAAAGGCCAGATTTTCAACGCTGGCTCCGATGACCAGAACTATCAGATCACCCAACTGGGCGACCTCATCAAAGAACTCATCCCCGACGTGGAAGTCATCCGCCAGGGTGAGGATACGGACCGGCGCAACTACCGGGTTTCCTTTGGGAAGATTCGCAAGCACCTGAATTTCAGCCCCCGTCACACCGTCGCCGACGGCATTCTGGAGATCAAATCGGCCATTGAGGCTGGCCGTATTCGGGACTATCGCGACGCCCGTTACAGCAACTACAAGACCCTCTCCGAAGAGAGCAACGCCATTCTGATCCGCCGTACCCATATCACCCCACTGTACACCAGTGGTCTGGAATCGGCACCTGGCGTGATCAGCACGACGTAGCAGAATCGCAAAAGTTTTATTGGCGACGGCTGGACACCGTGATGCTCCGGGGGCGGTGAGATGTCCATATCTCCGGTTTCACGGCACACCGAAGACTGCAGAAGTTCATCATCATTGCTCATTCGCCCATTGTTAATTTTTTAATTGTTAATTCCCATGAACCCTTATCCAATCATCGGCGCCTCCATATCCGGCCTCTTCGCCGCTTATCACCTGGCGCGGAGGGGCACGCCCGTGCGGGTCTTTGAGGCCCAGGTTCCCTTCCGGCCCGCCGAACGCACCCTTATTGTCACCCCCGCCTGGCGGCAGTTGCTGGATTTTGACCCCGGCGAGGCGGTGCTGAACCGCGTCTCGGCCTACGAACTGATCTCCGCCCGCGCCTCGGCCCGCATCCCCCTGCAGGAGCCAGACCTGGTGATAGACCGGGCCCGCTTCCTGCAGGTGCTGGTCCGCAAAGTGCAGGAGGCCGGAGGGGAGGTCCTCTTCGGTTACCGGCTGACCGAAATCCAGATGGGCTCCCAATGGTGGATCCTGCGCCTGGGCGCGGGGGAGAACCGGGAACGGTGGGTGCCGGCCGCGCGCGTCCTGGGCACCGACGGCGTCCACAGCACCGTCGTCCGGGCTCTGGGGAAGGACGGCCTGGAACGGGTGGGGCTGGCCCAGGCGCGCGTCCCTCTCCCGCCGGACCTGGCCCCCGATACCGTCCGGGTCTGGTTTGACCGCGCCACCACCCGCTTCTTCTACTGGCTCATCCCCGAATCCCCGCACACCGGCGTCCTGGGCGTCGTTGCGGAGAGCCCCGCCCGGGCGCGGGACCTGGTGGAGCAGTTCCTGAGCGCGCGGGGCTGGGAGGCGCTGGCCTGGCAGGAGGAGGGCCTGGCCCCGTTGTTCCCTCTGCGCTTCGGTGCCCCTCCAATGGGCGACGGACAGGTGCTCCTGGCTGGCGACGCGGCCGGGCAGGTGAAGGTCACCACCGTGGGCGGGGTGGTGGCGGGGATGCGGGGAGGGCTGGCGGCGGCGCGCGCCATCCTGAACCACACTTTCTACGACGCCGAACTCCGCCCCCTGCGGCAGGAACTGGCCTTTCATGCCCTGGTGCGGCGGGTGCTGGACGGCTTCACCGATGAGGACTATGACGCCCTGTTGAACCTGCTCAACCGGCCCGCCCTGGCGGTTCTGAGCCGCTACCACCGGGACGAACTGGTGCGGGCTCTCTGGCGGCTGCTCCTTTCCCAGCCCCGCTGGCTGCTCCTGGGCGCGCGGGCGCTGGTGCGGGGGTTCCGGCAGCCGCCGTCCACGACCTCACCTTCCGGAGGCCCGGCCAGATGAGGCGGTGGCGACGGTGGCTTGGGGCGGGAATTCGCCGCATCCTGGGCCTGGAGTGGCTGGTGGTGGGTGCGGCGGCGCCGCTCCTGATGTTCCCCACTCTCCGTCCCCACTGGACGGCGGCCGCGCTGGCAATGCTGGTGGTCTGGTGGCTCCTGCGCTGGGCGGTGCGGGGCGAACCCTGGCCGGTCACCCCCTTCAATGGCGCGCTGTTGCTCTTCGCCCTGATGGTCCCGGTGGGAATATGGGCCTCGGCGGTGCCGGACCTGACTCTGCCGAAGGCGGCCGGGCTGGTGCTGGGGCTGGCTGTATTTCGGGCTGTGGCACTGGCTGTGGACTCGCGCCGCCTGAACCTGGCACTGGCGCTTTTCTGCCTGATTGGACTGGCCGTCCTGGTGGTTGGGGTGTTCGGGGCCCGCTGGTCGGCCAAAGTGGGCCCCCTATACACGCTGACCCGGCACATCCCCTGGCTGATTCAGGGCCTGCCTGAATCTCAGGCGGATGCGGTGAGCCCCAACCAGTTGGCGGGTGCGCTCACCCTCTACCTGCCGCTGGCTCTGGCTCTGGTCTCCATCTGGCGCTTCTCCCGTCGGGCGATCATCGGCCCCCTGCTTGGGTTGGTG
>JGI24721J26819_10002177_pt1 | contig 21778 bp, 18 predicted proteins | sample YelNatPaOPGAMG01_FD_26819 | JGI IMG/M metagenome (IMG submission 26819) | reverse complement strand
AGGTTTTTCAGCGTCGGCAGCCTTCCTCTCATATCAGAGGATATCGTCCCTGAATTACGACAAGGTTTTCCAAGCAAGACTTACCTCATACGCCTTAGTGGTCGGGAACCTGAGTGCGTTGCTGGCGACGTACCCATTGAGAGTAACGCTAAACGTTGTTGGACTGAGGACTACGTTGGCTTCGCTAGCGGTGCTTACGTTCGTCATCGCCGCGATCATATTCGCCGTGTCTAATGATATGGGTTCTAGCGGAGGTTCCGGCAGGGTGATAGGCACTGTTAGGCACCTCAAGGGATTGGTTAGGGACCCGCACATATGGGGTGTTAGCATCGGTGCTGCAGGTGTTTACGGCGCCGTATTATCTTTTCAATCCGCTTGGGGGCAGAAACTCATGAGCGACGTGTTCGGCTTGGGGGCTGATGTATCTAGCCAGTACTTGATGGTGCTGGCGCTTGTGTTCGCGTTAACGTGCCCGGTTACCGGGTTTCTGAGTGATAAGGTCTTAAGGCGTAGGAAGCCGTTACTACAGATCGCGACATTGGTGTCAACTGCTTCGTGGGCATTAATGCTGCACTCATCACTTACAAGCAACAAACCACTACTAATTACATCAATAATTACTCTAGGTTTGGCGTCAGGCTTACACATCGTGGCACCCTCCATGGCTAAAGAAGGTTATGACGCAGGGTATTCAGCAACTGCCGTAGCTTTCTTTAACGTAGTACTATTCTCGTGGGCGGCAGTACTTCAAACAGTAGCCCCTCTAATTGGTTCAATCCCCTCTATAGAAATGCATCTAGCGATATCCCTCATCGCAGTATTCACAGTTTGGATACTAACACGTGAGACTCTGGATTGAGGAGCCCCATCCCCAGAAGACGACTCTAGTCTAGCGATCCAGAGTTCTCAATATTGCTTCAACCCTCCTAACTACTCTGATGTACAACGGAAACAACGAATCATCCACCCTAGAAGCTCTCGTTACGTCTCAAACAGTCCTGCTTAGCTGCTTAGAAGGGATATTCCCTTAATGATTTCATCTCTGAGTTAACCCAGTGAATTTACTTAATGTGTGTTTAGTGGGCCCGCGGGGACTCGAACCCCGGACCTCCGCCTCGTAAGGGCGGCGTCCTAACCAGGCTAGACGACGGGCCCCCTAAAAAAGTATGATGACCTATCTTAAAAACTTTCGGTGCTTGCTTATCTATTCATTTAGGGTATGGTTTCGTTTATTCGTGCACGATCTTGTATGCGTAGTTTGAGCAACGCCCGCTGTAGTATATGTCTACGCTGAAGCTTGCGTATGTTTTTCCGGGGATGTCGCCTAGGTAGATGAGCTGGCTCGCGATTAGCGTGTTGTTATCGTCGTAGAGCCACACATATATCTGTACGTTCTTAGCTGTGTAAACTCCTGAGTTGAAGACCGACCCGCTAACGCGCATGTAGTGCTGGCCGACCGCTGGTTCGTGTTTCTCCCACTCAAAATTCACTTCATGTAGTTGTGGGGCTTTAAGCTCGGCCACTGTCTTATTTAGGTATTCGGTCTCGTTCACTAGCTTAGTTATTTGAGCGTTGAGTGCCTCGATTTGGGCTCTGTAATATGTAGTGTTTCCTTGCAACCATAGCTGTAGTTGCGTGTTCTGATCCATGAGTTTCTGGATCTGAGCGTCTTTATCTCTTAATACTGTCGAGTAGTAAGCTAGGGTGACCACCAGACTAACTAACAGTACGAGACAGCCCACACCTAAGACTATGGGGAGGAGGTTCCTACTTCTCGTAAGGCTTTTCTCAGGTTCTTGCATGTTAACCACCACAAGAGCTTCTCACGAGTAATAAAATAAAAGGGGTTAGACTACGGGCACGCCTGGATTCGGACCGACGCATTCACGTAATTTATAATTCCATCCTCGTGAGATTTTCGTGGTTAGCTATATGCGCGGGGGTTTCGGGGTTTTGCTGGTTGCGTCAGCAGCTGTCTTGTGGGGGACTACGGGGATTGCTGTCGCTTTTTCAAGGAGTTCCGGACTTACGTATCTTCAAGTAGCGCACGCGATGTTGCTTGTTAGCTCGTGTTTCCTGCTACTCGTGTTGAGGGATGGGGTGAGGAGGCTTAACCCCTACCTATTCCTCTACGGCTTCTTAGTGATAGCTTCTTTCAGGATACTCTACGTTATCTCGATATCGGTTAANGGGGTGGGTCTCACGTCAGCACTCATATACGTGGCTCCNTTAATAGTTGTCCTCTACGAGTCTTTGCGTAGTGGCGAGCCCCCGAACATTACCGAGTTAACGCTCTCATTACTGGCTTTCTCAGGCGCTTACGTAGCTACGAACCCTGAACTCTCCATAACCTCCTCGTCCGGTTTCTTAATAGGTTTGGTTTTAGCGCTCACGTACTCCGCCACCCTAACAATACCTAGAGAACTCTACGCGAGAGGATTTAGCAGAAACGAGATCGTGGTCCAGTCAACACTCTCAGCAGCCATAACCCTGACTATCGTGGTGTTCTTCACTGACGGGCTAGCCGTAAACGTTAACTCAATACCCTACGTAACCTACGGCGGCGTAGCCTGCATGGGGGTCGCGGTAATCCTCTTCTACGAAGGAATGAAAACAACGAACCCCGTATACGCAGGACTAGTAACCACTCTAGAACCGGCAGTATCCCTAATCCTCTCAAGAACGATACTCGGCGAACAACTAAAACCCATCCAATACGTGGGAGCGTCGATAATAATAGCAGTAGCTATAGTGACGCTAATAAGACAGAGAGGAACGACCCAAAAGAACCTAGCCCCGGAACCTTAGAAATTTAGTGGGCCCGCGGGGACTCGAACCCCGGACCTCCGCCGTGTGAGGGCGGCGTCCTAACCAGGCTAGACGACGGGCCCCCAAACTAAAAACATAGAACAGTAAAAATAAGCTTTTCACGTGTTAGGGTAGGCTTTATGCGGGTCATTAACGTAGTAGAGAATGTGTTTAGGATTCGTAAAGTTTAATTTGTTTTTCAGATATAATAATATGAGGTAATATTAGTTGAGGTTTAGTGAGTCCTCTTTAAAGAAGAGTTACCTACCCTTCCTTCTCAGGAAGACCGCGGAGTCTTACCAGAAGTTAGGTGATGACGAGGTTGCCGGATTCGCTGTTTATTGGTCGGAGAGTGAGAGGAAGAAGCCAGGTATTTTGAGGAGGAGGGGTGAGAGGATTAAGAATATCGCGTTAGTTTTCTACCCAGTATTATTAACTTCTTACTCTAGCGGGAGCGCGGTGTTGATAGACCCGCTGAGGAAGAGCAAGCTAGTAGTAACCCTCAACGTGGTGAAGAAGGAATTGGTGGATTCCGCTCTCGTAGAGCTAGCAGCTAGTTCCGGTAAGTCTTTCCTGGACGTCATGGTTAAGATAGATAAGATAACGGAGGGGGTTGCGAGCGGTAAGAACATCGTTAAGGAGGTTGTGGAGTTAGAAAACGTGGTCTCAAACCCCTCCTTCGTGAATGATCTCAAGACACTCCTGAATTACACGACTACCTACAGCCTCCCATACATCGAGATCCCGTGGGTTAGCGTGAACTACGCTGAAGTCTCAGAGAAGATAAGGAAAACCCTTAACGTAATCAATGACTTAGTAAACTACGTGAGCGACGTCGTGGGGAAGGTCAACGAACTCCTAGATAATTGGAAGGTGAGCGTCCAGAAAGAATACGAGAAAAAGATTGCAGNGCTAGACCAGAAAATAAAGGAGGTCAGGGAAGAGGTTTTGAAGAACGTTGAGGAGTTGAGGAAGAAGAAGGAAGAGGAATTAGCGGGTTTAAGAGATAGATACGTGCCAAGCATGGAAGCCATCGAGAAGAGAATTAAGGAAACTCAAGACAGCGTAAAGAAATTGGAAGAAGAAATTGAGAAAGCGAAGAGCTACGGGAAAGACGTCTCAGACATGAGGAAGAGGTTGAGTGAGTTAAAGAAGACTTTAGAAAGTCTTGAGAAGGAATTAGAGAGCGAGAAAACAAAGTACGAGAACGAGGTTAAGAGGGTTGAGAAGAAGTTTGAGGAATTGATGGAGGCGGAGAACAACAAAGTCAAGGCAATACTTCAGGAGAGGGAAGCGTTGCAACACGAATTCGACTCAATAATTCAAGAAGCTAATAAGAGGTCCGACAAAATAAGGAGTAACCTCCAGGAGTATAGGGAGGGGTTGATTAAGGTAGAGAAGGAGATAGAGGGCGTAAGCCTCTCAATACCTTCCGGTGGCGAGGGACTCTACATGATTCCCTTAATCTACACTTCCTATGTCTCAAACGGGTCTTCACGCTCAATAATAACCACCCCGGTCATCTTAGAGTCTGGAGGGTGGCTGGGTCCGAAAGTCCGTCCGGTCGTGGTTGAGGGCTTAAGTAAATACTTGTCATGGTCTAAGGACCTAATAGATAAGGAGGAGATGAGGTCGGAGCTCGAAGCTAAGAATCTACTCACCAGCATCTCACTAGAGAGAATAGAGGTCTCTTTAATGAGATTNGCTGACATGGGTNTCTTATCTAAAGACGAGGTTAAGGAGATAGTGAATAGCGTTGGAGAGCAAAAGAAGATGTCGTGAACTCGCTGAAAGTAATNTTATTTTTCCTAAAACTCAAAACCGGGTTCTGTGCTAGCATTTANAACACGTCAATATTTTAACGTGGAAGAAACCACGTTACGTGAGGTGTGCACCCTTGATCAAATATTACAAGATTACGGGCGGGCCACTAAACACTAACACTTACTTGGTTTACGCCGGTGATTCAGGGGTTGTCGTTGATCCCGGTGTTCACCCAAGCAATATAGTGAGGGTGGTTAAGAGGTTAGGTTTGAGCAGGATACACTTAGTTATCGCTACGCACGGCCACTTCGACCACGTCTTCTACGCTGGCGGCGTGTCCAGAATTTACGAGACTAAGGTGTTAGTGCACGAGCTAGATTCAGACTTACTCGTTAGGAGCAGGTTCTTAGCCGAGGATTTCTACGGTGACGCCCTAGAACTGCCTGGATCTCTCGAGTTCGTGAAGGGTGATANCGTGCTGAGAATTAGTGAGGACCTAGAAATTAGGGTTCTCCACACACCGGGTCATACCAGGGGTAGCTTATGCTTCTTAATTGGGGACCTACTGATAACGGGTGATACCTTATTTAAGGGTACTGTGGGCAGGACCGACTTCCCGGAAAGCTCTGCTAAGGACATGAGGAATTCCTTGGTTAAGCTGGCTAAGCTACCTGGCGATTACGTGGTGTTACCTGGCCACGGCGACATCACGACGCTCGAGTATGAGAGGAGGACTAATCCTTACCTTAAGGACNTAATCAGAGATTAACCTCGCTATGTCTGAGAGAGGGTTTCAGCCGCGGAAAGTTTTTATTATGTGTTCTTCTCTTTAGTCGGTGTTTAGTATGGTGTTAGATCCTGTTGAGGCTAAGATTATCGAGTTATCTAAGTCTTTAAGTGATTACGTGATTGGTTTGAGGAGAAGCATCCACATGTACCCTGAGTTAGGGTTTGAGGAGTTTAAGACTTCAGAGCTCATTATGAGGGAGTTGGAGGGCATGGGTATTGAGTACGTTAGAGCTGCGGGAACGGGGGTGATAGGCTTCGTTAAGGGTGGCGGGGGCCGTGTCGTGGCTTTAAGGGCTGATATGGACGCTCTCCCAATACAGGAGGAGAATGAGGTACCCTATAAGTCTAGGGTCAGCGGCAGAATGCATGCTTGCGGTCATGACGCTCACGTAGCTATGTTGTTAGGCGCGGCTAAAGTACTCTCAAGCATTAAAGAGTACTTAGGAGGGGTCGTCAAGCTGATTTTCCAGCCAGCCGAGGAGGGGGGTGGCGGGGCTAAGAAGATAGTTGAGGAAGGGCATCTGAGAGATGTTAACGCGATATTCGGTATTCACGTCTGGTCAGACCTGCCCGCGGGCATCATAGCTACTAGGAGAGGGCCTATGTGCGCGTCAGCAGACTCCTTCATAATAAGGATTAAGGGCATGGGGGGTCACGCAGCACACCCGGAATTAGCTAAAGACCCTACAGCGCCCGCCGCAGACATCTACAACGCGCTGCAGAAGATAGTTACTAGGAACGTGGGTGCTTTAACCCCTGTCGTCATAACCACCCCTAAGTTTGAGGGNAGTAACGCGAGTAACGTAATACCNGACGAGGTGAGAATCAGCGGNACCCTCAGAACGTTCGATATNAACGTGAGGAATAAAGTGTTAGCTAGGATAGAGTCAATAGTTAAGCACTACTCGCTAGCGTGGGAATGTGACGGGACCCTGGAGCTAAGCGAGGTTTTCTACCCGCCGGTAATCAACAACCCCGAACTCGCTGACTTCGCCATGGAGGTAGCTAGTAAGATAACGAAGACTTCCGAAGCCTCAATGACTATGGGTGCTGAGGACTTCTCATTCTACCTTCAAGAAGTACCCGGCGCTTTCATATCGCTCGGTATAAAGAATGAGGGGAAGGGCATAGTATACCCACACCATCACCCTAAGTTCAACGTGGACGAGGACGTGCTGTGGCTTGGAACGGCTTTACACGCGTTGCTGGCTTACAACTACCTTAAAAGAGCTAAATAATTTGAGGAATCCCGTTTAAGTATATTGATGGGTTCTCAACCTCTTTTCACTAGCTCGTATCTATCGTATATCATCACAACCTCTCCGGAATTCTTGACGTAGAATTCTACCGGGATCTTACTAGCTATCGTGTAGGTATTGAATAGAGCGTAGTCCTCCGATATCTTCTCCGGCACCAGGGGTGTAGGGCTTGAATCAATGGAATCTTCCTCCATGAATAGCATATCCCCGCTNCTCTTAACACGCACNCTAACAGATTCCTTATAGTTTTTGTAGGTCCCCACCAGTTTCTCATACACTCTCTCGGTTAGCACGTAGTGTAGCTCTCTCTCAGGATTTCTTCCAAGTAGTATGGTTAGCGCGTACCCGCCGATGAGGGATAGCGGGTAGCCTGACGCGTTAGATAAGACAGCTACACCCACCTTCTCGTCAGGTACGTAACCTACGTAAGCAGTGTAGACTAGAACGGACCCGCTGTGACCGACTAACTTACGGCCGAAGAAGTCGTGACGTATTATTAAGCCGAGACCGTAGGAATCCGCTACCGGGGTCTCGTAAGGTAATTTAGCGAAGGCTCTCTCCATTAAAGCGACCGAGTCTTTACTGAGGATTTGCACGTCATCGTGAACGCCCTTATTAATCAATGCCTTAATGAATTTGAGTAAGTCGATCACGTTACTGAATAAGCCGCCGTCAGCCGTGATCCCGAAGACGGGCTCTACCCTAACGTGCTTGCCTTCTTTGTTTACGATGTAAGGTATTGCCTTATCGTTATCTTTCAGATACTCCTCCCTAGTGAAATAACTCTTCCTCATCCCTAACTTATCCAGTATGTTGGTCTTGATGTAGGATTCGTAACTCACNCCGCTAACCCTCTCTATNATCTTGCCTAGCAGGACGTAACCCTCGTTTAAGTAGAACCATCTCTCGCCAGGCTTGTGGAGGAACCACTTAGTATAATCTCTCATAAAGCTTATCACGTCTTCCGGGGTGGCTGTAGGGAGCCAGTAATTACTCAGCCCGTAATAACTGTCTATCAACGCTTCAGCGTAGCCTAGAGCTGGTATGCCTGAAGTGTGTGAGAGTAGGTGATGGATCTTTATCTCGTCAGATTTTATGACGTCAACGAACCTACTCACAGGGTCCTCAAGACTTATCAAGCCTTTCTCAACTAACTGCATGATCGCTGCAGCGGTGAAAGCCTTGGTCACGGAACCAATACAGTAGTTGGTGTTAGGGGTTGCCGGGAGTGACTCACTGATGTCTCGGAAACCGAAGCCTCTAGAATAAACTACTTCCTCACCCCTCAATAAAGCGATGCTCATGCCCGGAAACCTATACTTAGTTAGTCTTTCCTGAACGAAACCCTCGAGAAGGGTGAGATCCATTAAACCCACCAAGCTAATACTAGACTACTCAGATAAAAAACTATCCATGTCCGCGAGGAATTCCCTGAAACTTAACTCACCCGCTCTATGGCACGCCACGAAGTGTTTCTTGTCGTGCTCGAGTAGCTCAGGCTCCCTTAACCCACACGTATCTATGGCGTAGGGACATCTAGGATGGTACCTGCAACCCTTAGGCGGGTTGAGAGGGCTTGGCGGCTCCCCAACCACGCTCACACGCTTCCTACCCCTTAACTTAGGGTCTGGTATAGGTATTGATGATAGGAGGGACGCGGTGTATGGGTGCCTGGGATTGCTGAAAACTTCCCTCACGGTCGAGTACTCCACAACCTTACCTAAGTACATCACCATAATGAAGTCGCTGACGTGTTTGGCTGTGAGGAGGTCGTGCGTGATGAAGACGTAAGTCAATTCATGCCTGCTTTGAAGATCTAGGAGTAGATTCAGTATCTGTGCTTGAACGGACACGTCTAGAGAAGAGGTTGGCTCGTCTAGAACGACTAGGAGCGGCTTAAGTATTATCGCTCTCGCGATAGCTACCCTCTGTTGCTGACCGCCTGAGAGCTCGTGCGGGTACCTCATCAAGTGCTCCGCGCTTAAGCCGACCTCCTCTAAAGTCTTGATTATTCTCTCCACGCGTGACTCCTCACCTTCGTCNCTATGTATCTTCAGAGGTCTCTCAAGTATCTCCTTCACCCTCATCCTCGGGTTGAGTGATGAGTACGGGTCCTGGAATACTATGCCCGTAGACCTCCTAAAATGCTTGAGTTCCTCCTTACTGAGACGTGTTACGTCACTACCGTTGAATAAGATCCTGCCTGAGGTAGGCTCAATTAACCTCAGGATGGTTAACCCTAAAGTGGTTTTACCGGAGCCTGACTCGCCGACGACTCCTAACGTAGTCCCTCTCTCAACGCTGAAAGAAACCGTCAACCGCGCGCACGTATTGTTTTCTAGCAAATAAACCCTTCTTAAACTCGAAGTACTTCCTCAAATCCTCGACTACTAGGAGCTCCAAGAAACACCACCAACCTTCTCGTAATTGTGGCAAGCTACTAAGTGATTCTTACGTACCTCAATCAAGCGAGGCTCCTCTCTCACGCACTCATGGGTGACGTAAGCACACCTGGGGTGAAACCTGCAGCCGGTTGGCGGGTTCAGGAGGCTGGGCGGCGTTCCAGGTATTTGGTTTAGTCTCGACTTCGATTTTCTTCTAGCTACCACACAATCTATCAGTCCTTTAGTGTATGGGTGGAGAGGTGCCTCAAACACTTCCGTTACGTCAGCTACCTCAACTATCTTCCCAGCGTACATAACCCCAACCCTATCACATACCTCAGCCACTATGCCGAAATTATGCGTTATTAACAGTAGTGTGAGGCCGTACTCGTTCTTAAGCTCGTGGAGTAGCTTAAGTATCTGAGCTTGTATTGTGACGTCAAGAGCTGTGGTAGGCTCGTCAGCTATTAGTAGGCTGGGCTTACACGTAGTCATCATCGCTATCATAGACCTCTGCTTCATCCCCCCGCTAAACGTGTGGGGGTAGTCTCTGGACCTTAGGTCTGGGTCCGCTATCCCGACCCTACCTAACTGCCTCACGGCAGTGGCTAGCGCCTCCCTCCACGACATCTTGAAGTGCGTTACGGGCACCTCAGCTACTTGGAACCCCACCCTGTGGACAGGGTTCAATGAAGTCATAGGGTTTTGGAAAATCATCGCTATCTCCTTCCCTCTAAGCTCCTGCAACTTCCTATCGCTAACTCTCAGCAGGTCTACGCCCTTGAATAATATGCTACCGCTCAAGATTCTCGCGTTGGGGGGTAGTAGCCTGGGTATCGCTAGAGCTAACGTGCTCTTACCGCAACCGGTCTCGCCGACTAAGCAGAAGGTCTCGCCCGCGTAAACCTCTAGACTCACCCCCTCAACCGCTTTAACACAGCCTCTGCTAGTCTCATAACATATCCGTAAGTCCCTCACGTCGAGAAGTACTTCAGGCACTCGCATCACCCAAGCCTCAACTTAGGGTCTAGGACGTCCCTCAAAGCATCGCCTAGTAGGTTGAAGCTTAACGCGGTCAAAGTTATGAATAGTCCTGGGAATATAGAGCACCAAGGCGCCTTAAATATGTAGTCCTTACCTTCATTAAGCATAGCACCCCAGTCAGGGGTTGGTGGTTGAGCGCCGAAACCTAGGAAGCTAAGCGCTGTAGTGTAGAGTATAGCTGAAGGTATCGTTAGCGTGGCTAAGACGATTATCGGGGCTAGGGTGTTGGGCAGGACATACCTGAACATTATGCTTAAGCTAGACTCACCCACGGCTCTGGCAGCGGTTATAAACTCCCTACCCATTATTGAAAGAGTCTTAGCTCTCACAACCCTCGTGTACGGCGCCCAGCTAACTATGGAGACCGCTATAACGACGTTCGTTAGTCCAGGACCTAATATGGTCACTATAGCTAGAGCTAGGATTATCGGGGGGAAAGCCCAGAGCATGTCGGTGATCGCTGATATTAGCTTGTCTACCGACCCACCGTAATACCCTGCTATCAAGCCTAGAGGGACTCCTATACCCGCCTCAACCACGACCACTAATAACCCAACCCATAAAGCTATTCGTGCACCGTAAACGATCCTGCTGAAGATATCTCTACCTAGCTGATCAGTCCCGAAGATATGCTCCGTAGACGGCGGCAGTAGTCTAGACGAAGGATCTACCTCGTCAAACCTTTTAGGCGCTATGAAGTCAGCCGTCAACGCTATAAATAACATGAAGGATAAGAGTATGAGACCTGCCACACCCCTCTTATGCTTTAGGAAGAGCCTTAACACCTCATTACTTTCTAAAGACCTGATTCTCTCNTTATTAAACCACATCACACACCGCCCCCTCTCTCCACGCGTACGCGCGGGTCCAGGACAGCGACGACGATATCCCCTAGCGTGTTGAAGACTACTGTGAGGACCGTTATTATCAATACTATGCCTTGAACCACGGCGTAGTCCTGCCTTATTATCGACACGTACAGTAACCTACCCATCCCGGGCAGAGCAAACAAGGTCTCTATCACTACCGCACCACCTATCAACCACGGTATATCGAGGAAGAACATGACGACTACAGGTATCATCGCGTTTCTGAGCGCGTGAACTAATAAGACTCTCCTCTCATTAAGTCCCTTAGCCCACGCAGTCCTTATGTAATCCTCGTTAAGTACCTCAATCATTTCCGCTCTCGTAAGCCTCATCACGTAAGCTGATGAGGGTAGCGCTAGAGATAATGCCGGCAGTATCAGGGAGTGCGGCCCCTCATAACCAGATATTGGCAGGATTTGTAGGTAGCGACCGAAAGCTAACATCAGCATCAGACCGAACCAGAAGCCAGGTATTGAGTAACCGACAATCCCAGTTATCGATACGACGCTATCTACCAGGGTGCCCCTTCTCAACGCTGTCAGGACCCCCGAGAAGACACCGATAGCGTAGGATAGTAGGGTCGAGATCAGCATCAACGCCAGCGTGTAAGGAAGTCTCTGGGAAATGAGGAGGGTGACGGGCTCCTTAGTAACTATAGAAACCCCNAAATCACCTCTAACGACGTGTGAGAGCCAGTAGAAGTACTGTATGTAGACGGGTTGGTCAAGCCCCCAAGCCCTCCTCAACTCCTCTATCTTAGCCGGGGTCACCCTCTCCCCTGCTAGGAGGAGTTTTATGGGGTCTCCGGGTAGCATGTACATTATGTAGAAAAGAATTATTGTTACGCCAAAAATGACCGGGATTCCTATTAAGAGTTTCTTAACCACGTATGTCAGTAGTCCCATCGCGGACGCCTACGTTGCCGATTACCTCTGCTCTATCCATACGTCGTTTATTATGAGCGTGCCGTAAGGCGGGAGTACGAGNAATCCTTTAACGTTCTTGTTGACGGCTGTGTACTCCTTGAGCACGAAGAGAGGTATTAGCGGGAGATCCCTCAACAATATCTCCTGTGCTCTAGAGTAAACCTTAGTTCTCTCAGTCATGTCGGTTACGGAGCGACCTAGCTCCAGCAACTCATCTACCTCAGGGTTTGAGTACGTGTAATTGCCGTACTCGCTGTGAACTAGGTATATGAGTATGTCTGGGTCAGCCCATGAAAACCTCCTCAAAGCTAGCTCAAAATTCCACTCGCTAGTTAAGTCTCTTATGTAATCATACGTGTACTCCTTGATCTCAATACTTATGCCTATTTTAGCTAGCTGTGCCTGTATTAGCGGTGCGGNTTTCTTGAGTGCTGGATCGTCCGTCGGCGAGAGTAGGGTGAGTTTTAACGGGACGCCGTTCTTATCAACTATCCCGTCCCCGTTCGTGTCAACCCAACCAGCTTCCTTGAGGAGTTCCTTCGCTTTATTTAAGTTGTGTGAGTAGAGACTCTCACCTAAGCTCTCTACAGACTTATTATAACATATCTGTGATGGTGATAGGAACGAGTACCAGGGCACCACGTTATTATCTAGTACTGCGGCTATCTCGCTTCTGTTCAGAGCTATCATTATTGCTTGACGCACCCTGACGTCGTTTAAAGGCTCCTTCAACACGTTAACCATTATGTAGTGTATGCCCGGCGATAACGTTTCGTAGAGCTTTATGTTCGGGTTTTCCCTAAGCCTCTTAACCTCGTCTAAGGGCACTCCCCTAACGATATCTACGCGGCCCGCCTCAAGCTCGGCTATCCTGGTAAGGTCTTCCGGTATGAACCTCACTATTACCTCGTCTACGTATGGGTTAGGACCTTTATTACTTACGAAAGGCATGTTCGTCCTGTAATTGTCGTTCCTCACCAAGACTACGTGCGAACCCCTAACCCACTCACTGACTTTGTATGGACCGCTACCTACCGGGAGCCTGTTGAAGGCGTCGTTACCGACCTCCCTCGCTACCTTAGCGTTGACAGGCGCCCCGTAATTAGTTACGAGTACTGCCCAGAGGTACGGTGCCGGCTTACTAAGAATTAACTTAAGGGTGTACGTATCTAACACNACCATCTCCTGAACGTCGGCGAAGTCCTCGGCATACGGCGAGATACTCTTGTATCTCTCTATGGATTCCTTAACTGCNTCAGCGGTGAGCGGATCACCGTTAGAGAATTTAGCTCCNTCAGGTAAGTGGAAGATTATGACGGTGCCGTTCTCCGAGACCTCCCAGCTTAAGGCTAGGTCAGGAACTATGCTCATGTTAGGGTCGAGCACGACCAGAGGCTGGAAGATCAAGTCGTGAACTTCGTTAGACCAAGTCACTTGCTGCACGTCAAGCCCCATAGGCTCTTCAGGTATCGCGATAACTAAAGTCCTCTTTAACTGCGGGGTAGTGGTTCCCGTAGGTGAGGTGGTGGGGGTTTGCGTGGGCGGAGGCATCAACACGAAATACACGGATACTAAAGCAATAACCACTACTAGAGCTAACACAACGACAACGAGCTTGGATACCGCATTATTATTCATTATTGGTACACCAAGGAAAAACACATTATGAGATTAATAAACGTTCATTAAGTCTTTGACGTCGTTTCGACACATTTGATTTCGGGTGAGCAGGTCACTCAAGTCATTTTAACCAAGTCTTAGGTCTCGTTAAAGTTTTAATTAAAACATTGAAAATTATTTATGAGGTGATTTGATTCATGTACGACGTCATAATTAGGAAGGGGTTCATAATAGACGGGACCGGCGCGCCGCCGTTGAAAAAAGACGTGGGTATCGCTGACGGCGTTATAGTTAAGGTAGGTGATTTATCCGGTGAGGGGGCTGAGGAGGTGGTCGATGCTGACGGTCTTTTCGTTGCTCCAGGCTTTATAGATATCCATAATCACAGCGATAGCAGCATCTTCGCTGTTCCCACGGCCGATAATTACGTGACTCAGGGGGTTACTACCATAGTGGTAGGTAATTGCGGGTATTCTCCCGCCCCTATAACGGATAATAACAGGGAGTTTCTGGAGTATAGTGAGAGGGAGTTCATTAAGGAGGTCGGCGGGATACCTTGGCGTTCTTTTAGTGAGTATCTTGATCGCCTTGAATTACTTGAGAAGAGCTTGAACGTGGTTGTCTTGGTTGGTCACGGGACTTTAAGGAGTGCTGTCTTAGGTGTGGGGGAGGTTAAGCCTTCTGAAAAGCATCTTGATGAGATGAAGGGTTTGCTAGCTGAAGCTATGGATGCAGGCGCTTTCGGGATGTCTTCAGGACTTATCTACGTCCCAGGGATGTTCTCAGATACGCGTGAGTTAATTGAGTTAGCTAAGGTTGTTTCGAGGTACGGCGGTATTTACGCGACGCATATTAGGAATGAGGGTGTGGGGCTCTTAGACGCGGTTATTGAAGCTATTCAAGTCGGGTTAGCTAGCGGTGTTAGTCTCGAGTTATCCCACGTTAAGGCTGCCGGACCACCCGCCTGGGGGAGTGTCGCCAAAGTCCTTAACCTGATTGAAGAGTATGTTGGGAGAGGCTATGACTTCAGTGCTGACGCCTACCCGTACACAGCTAGCTCCACAGGTTTGGACGCGCTGTTACCGGCTTGGGTTAGGGAAGGGGGTGCTGAGAAAATGATTGAGAGGTTGAGGAATCCTGATTCATTGAATGAGTTGAGGGGTTTCTTAGCTAGGTACGGGATACCTGAGGAAGGACACGCTGATTGGGATAAGATAAGGATTTCGTATTCTGAGAGTCACCCGGAGGTCTTAGGGAAAAGCATAGATGAGGTCTCGAGGATGTGGGATATAGACCCGGTAAGCACTATAGCCAGGTTACTCGTGGAAGATAAGGGGTTGACCGGGGTGGTGATACATACCATGAGCGAGAACGACGTTATTAAAGCAGTGTCACACCCTCTAGTAGCTATAGGGAGTGACGGCAGTGTCATGAAGTTAGGTGAGGGGGTGCCGCACCCCAGAAACTACGGGACGTTCCCTAGAGTCATCGCTAAGTACGTGAGGGAGTCTAAGGTCTTGAACCTACCGGAGGCGATAAGGAAAATGACTTCATTACCTGCTAGGAAGTTAGGCCTCCACGACAGAGGGTTGTTAAGACCTGGTTTTAAGGCTGACATAGTTGTATTCAATTACTACACGATAAGGGATAGAGCGACGTACGAGAACCCGCACGTGTACTCTACAGGAATCGAATACTTGGTAGTTAACGGGAGATTAGTGATTAGGGAAGGCAAGCATACTGGAGCTAAGCCGGGGAAGCTCCTGCGCAGGACGTGAAGATATATTAGGGGGCGGAAGTATTTCACGTGTGGTGAGCGATTACGGCGGTGCTTCAAGTAGCGCTTGATTTAACGGACTTGACGAGGGTTCTCGAACTCTCTGCTGAGATAGCTTCCGCTACCAGGTGTGGCGGCGTCTGGCTTGAGGCCGGAACCCCCTTGATTAAGTCTTGGGGTAAGTTAGCTGTGAGGTCTTTGAAGGAATTAACGGGCTGTTTCGTCGTAGCAGACACTAAGTCTGTCGACGTTCCGAGGCTGGAGGGGACGGTCATGTATGAGGCAGGCGCTGACGCATACACGGTGTTAGCTCTCGCGGAAGACGAGGTGATTAAAGAAGCTGTTGAGACCGCACGTAGCCACGGCAAGTTAGTTATAGGAGACTTAATAAGCCACCCGAGACCTCTGCAGAGAGCGCACGAGTTAAGCCGCCTAGGGGTGGATGTGTTGGTATATCACATAGGGATAAGCGTGCAGAGAGCGCGAGGCTTGAGAGTGACTGACTTACTGAGTGAGGCGGCGAGAATAAAAAGAGAAACCTCACTTAAAGTAGCTGTGGCGGGAGGTATCAAGCCCGAAGACGTTGAGGAGATAGTTAAGGAGGGTATAGACATAGTCATAATGGGTAGCGCTATAACCAGCGCTGAGAAACCAGTGGAAGTAGTCATGAAAACCCTTACGTTCATGAAGTAGGTCTTGGCTCCCCCTACATCCTATGGTGTGAGGTCCGGGCTCCAATACATTAATCTACTTCCCGCACGCAGCAATTGCTTCGCTAAGGAGCCTTCCTCGAATACTCGTTAGTTGTTTGTGAAGACCCTCCGCATCTACTCTTAGCGTGGCCTTACCGGAAATTATTTTCTTCCCATCAACGTACACGTCGTTCACCTCGATTGGAAGCCTCGCCTTTTAGGGTGGGTAGGTGTGTGGAAGGCTTATAAGGTTTTGCCTTAATAATATGTTTGATGTTGGGTGTGGGTGAGTTTAGCAGGCGATGAGCCCGCGCCTCCCCGGAGCTGGCGGCGGGACCTGAAAAATGATGCAGCACCCGTGAGGAGCTCTGAACGATGAGGGAAAGCCCTAGAGGGTGCAGAACCCCCGCTATGAATAGCGGGGAGCCGTCAGCACCGAGTGCTCGTCTCCCTCGACAAGATCGCATCTTATTGAACCTCTCTCACTCCACCGTTTTACATCCTCTATCAACCCTGTGGAGTCGTCAAAAACGACTAATCCATCATCTATCAAGCCATACTTCTCGCTCATAGATAATATAAAACCCCTCAAACATACGATCATTAAAATACCCCCAATACCTCTTAATGAAAAAGAACTTAAATCCTTCTAGAACTGCATCAATTAACCCCGGTAATGGTCGCCCTAGTGGGGGACGTGGCGGGGTCCCACGTTAGGATCTCTTGAGAACTTAATATTAGGTTCTATAATGTTTGAGTTAAGGGTGCGTGTTTGAGGTTTATCCAAAATTTTAGGGAGTTGAGTGTTTCACCACTTCATGAAACACTGTTAGAGGTGGTTGAGGAGGGTTTGGCGAGAGCGGATCCCTACGACGCCGTGGTGAGGAATCTTAGCGTGAGGGGCGGTAAGCTCGTCATAGGCGGGTATGAGGTGCTCGCCTCTGCGTGCGTGCACGTGGTCGGGTTTGGGAAAGCGTCTGAGAAGATGTTGAGGGCCGTGCACGACTTGTTAGGTGACGCTATATGCGGCGGTGTCGTCATAACGCCGAACGTCGAGGGGTGGGTTGGTTCCGTCAGGGTGTTGAGGGGTGATCACCCGCTTCCCGGGCCGAACACTTTGAGGTCATCTCTCCACCTACTCGATTATCTGGATAAGGAAGTTAGTGAGAGTGATTTACTCTTAGTGTTAGTGTCTGGTGGGGGGTCAGCTCTTTTCGAGGTTCCTGAAGATGGTTTAGTTCTTGAAGACGTATCCATGGTTAGTAAGGAGTTGATGGCTAGAGGTGCTGACATCGTGGAGCTCAACACCGTTAGAAAGAAGCTTTCGAGGGTGAAGGGTGGTAAGCTACTCAGGTATGTGAGGGCTAGGGAGGTTATTACGTTGATCATTAGTGACGTGGTCGGTGATAGGCTGGACGTGATCGCTTCAGGCCCGACAGCACCTGATAACACNTCCTTTAGCGACGCTTACAGAGTGCTGGTGAGGAGGGGCTTGTGGAGCGAGTTAAGTCGTGATGTGAGGGAGTTTCTGGAGAGGGGTCTGGCCGGCGAAGTCCCTGAAACACCTAAGGAGGGTGAACCACTCTTCAATAAGGTTCGGAATTTCGTGATAGCTAGTAATCAGCTGGTCTTAGAACACATGGGTCTCNCTCTCTCGAGGAAGGGCTTTAACACGTTAATATTGACTTCAATGCTTGAGGGGGAGGCTCGGGAGGTTGGTAGGGTTCTCGGTTCTATCGTAAAGAACGTCGNGCAATACTCAAAACCCGTGAGTAGGCCGGCAGCGCTACTAGCGGGCGGCGAGACCGTGGTCACGGTGAGGGGCAACGGTATTGGTGGGAGGAATCAGGAGCTGTGTCTCTCGCTCACCATATCGATTAAGGGCTTACGAGACGTGGTAGCGGCNTGTGTGGGAACCGACGGGATTGACGGGGTGAGCCCGGCTGCCGGCGCCGTAGTAGACGGAGGGCTCCACGACGAAGCGATTGCGAGAGGGCTAGAACCTAGTGGGTATTTAGCGAATAACGATAGCTACACGTTTTTCCAGAAGATGGGAAGAGCTATCATAACAGGTCATACGGGCACAAACGTCAACGACATATTCGTAGCGCTCTTAAGATAACTTACGCTAAGTTCTTTAGAGGTCTTTACCGAAAAATAACTTACTTTCTTCTGAGAACATATCCCAGTAAGAACCCGACTAACAGCATCATTACGCCTGTCGCAGCAGTTACTCTGTAATCGATTACGGGAACCTCCACTGGTGGTGCGGGTTGGGTCTCCGTAACACTCACGGGGATTGTTAGCTCTTCAGTTTTTGTAGTTATTACCGTAGTAGTTACTGTGTTGGTTACGGTTGACGTGACAGTTTCCGTGGATATTGACGTAGATGTGATTGTCTCAGTCTCTATCAAGGGTAGCGTTTTCGTGATTGTCTCAGTAGTGGTTAGAGTTTGTGTATATGTGTAAGTCACTGTAATAACGCTGGTCTGAGTCTCTGTCTCGGTTGTCGTAGTCTCTGTGGAGGTTTCCGTAGGAGTCTCCGTGGGAGTTGTTGTCGGGGTCTCCACACCTATTAAGTATTCTTTATGTGGTTTCATAAGCGGGTACTCGTCGACGTTATTAGGGTTGATTTCATGCGGTGTGTCACCGATTCCATTACCGTCTGAGTCTGTGCCGTTATAATCGCTCCAGTAGTTACCCATGTAGCTCGTGAAGTACTTGTCTTCATACCTATACGTGTATTCCATGGGGGAGTACCAACGATTAGAGCCCGAGGCTCCATACACGCCGTAGTTATTCGTATTATTGAAGGTGTTCAGATATATCTCGTTGTTGGAGAGATCTCCTCCAGTGCTTATAGAGAAGTATATCCCGTACGTGTTATTAACTATCGTATTAAGAAATACCCTGTTATATTTTGCTGGGTAAGCTGCAGCGCGGATTCTGACGCCGTTGCTATTATTGTATATCGTGTTATTAGCTATGGTGTTATTGCTTGCTTCGTTAACGAATATGCCGTAAGTACTAGCCCATCCATATACTGTGTTATTCGCTACTATGACGTTCGAGGATCTATATATTCTGATCCCGTAGTAGCCGGATATTGAAGAATTAGTGGTTGTTACTACGTTATACGTTACTGTCACGTTTTGAGAGCCTGAGTAGATATCTATGCCATGCCAATTACCTTCCTGAACTATGATAAAGCCGCTCACTACAACGTTGCTGGCCTGGATTCTTAGAAGGAAGCCACTTCTCCTGATTATTACGCTCTCATCCGGTATCTCAGGTCTTCCAAGAGCTAAGAGCCTTAAACCATTTTTGCTTATTGTTGTCCCATTTACCTCTAAATACTCTCCTGGTCTAACACAAATTATTTGCCCTGGCTGCGCCGCCGTAACGGACATGTTTATGCTAGGGTAATCATCCGGCACAATAATATCGCACTCAGTCTCGTTAGGAGGCACGTAACTCGACCAACTTAAAGGTTTTTCAGGAATGTGGGATTTCTCTACAACGTTCGTGAGAGTTGTGATTGGTGTTGCGGTTGTGATTAACGCTAGAGTAATTAGTGCTAGGGGTAGGGCGTACCTCAAGTACATTAAGCACACCTTCAAGATATAACTTTCATAGAGTCATTAATAAATTTAGGGTAAAATCATCGCGTGAATTCCTCAATAAACTCCTTAACTATCTTGAGGAACTCATCAGGTTTTTCTTCGTGAGGTAGGTGACCGCACTCGCCCACTATTACTAACCTAGGCTTTGATTCGTTGCTTAGCAGACTTACTAACTCTAGGCTACTGTTTAACGGTACTATTTCATCGTTAACTCCATGTATTACCAAGATCGGTGCCTTGACTTCTTTTAATAAACCACTTATCTCTGGGAATCCCCTGTATTTTATTAGCCAGTAAAGCCCCTTATCCCAGTCCTTAGCTCTTAAAGGATACTTATATCCTTCGATGACATCCTCTGTTAACTTAGACTTGTTATACCAGGCTCTATAGAGTATTTGCTCTAACTGGCTTACGAAACCCCTTATTATTAAGGGTCCATACTTATTAGCTAAAGGTAGTTGGTAAAGGATGTTTTCAAGTAAGCTATTCTGCCACGCTTTCCAGGCCGGAGCTACCAGTATTAGAGCATCCACGAGTTCTGGGTATTCCAACGCTATGAGGAGAGCTAATCCCCCGCCAGCTGAGTGTCCTACTATCACAGCCTTACTCACATTGAGTTTCCTTAATAATTCATAAGTTATTCTTGCCTGACCTTCGGCTGTATAAGGGTTGAAGCTTAGCGAAGCCGGATCCACCCTNTCCGTAAGTCCGAACCCAGGTCTATCAAAAGCTATGACCCTACCATAGTTAGACAAATTATTTAATATCTCTCTCCAGCTAAAGACGCTTGCTCCAAACCCGTGAAGCAGAACGAAAGTTAAATCACCATAACCAAGCATCTCAACGTAACGTATCTTAACTCCCTCAACTATTACGAACTTATCATGTTCTCCGGCTAGAGACTCAACCGGTTCCCCTACGGGAGGCACCGGCACAACATGCAAAACTATTATGGCAAACAAAAACACTAAAAGAGCTCTAAAAGACTTTCTCCTAGTGACAGACTTTAACCAGACCCAAGTCGACATTATCTCCCCACCCTCAGTAACGAGGTTTAATCAGTAAGTTCTTGATCATTTTAATATTAGAGGTTCTCCCCGTGATTACTAGGCTGGGATCTTAAAAGCTTTAAGAATGTTGAAATCGTATTCAGTCTTACCACCATACTCACTCTATAAATAAAAACATCGATGTCAGGCTCGATTACGTGAGGCACTCAACGCTTACCGATGACGTTGAAGTATAAGCAGTGAAGTACTTACTTAATAAAAACTTTACAACCGAAAGCCTCGCTCTTTAGGGCGGGAGGAGGTCAGTCATCTATCTTAATAAACGCCTCCTCCACGCCCCACGCGATTTTCCCTAATTAGTCTTTATTACGTGAATCCCGGAGCTCTCACGCTAGTTACTTCTTTATTCACTAGGTTTGGCGGTATTCTCCCTTCGTAGAACGCGATTAGGTTTTCAGCAACTGTTTCAGCCATGCCGTGTCTTGCTTCATATGTGGCGCTAGCTGCGTGTGGAGCTAAGACAACGTTCTTAAACGCTGTTAGTGGGTGGTTTGGTGGTAGTGGTTCTTCTTCGTATACGTCTAGTCCTGCGCCTGCTATCCAGCCTTCTTGTAGCGCTTTTATTAATGCTTTAGTATCTACTACCCCTCCTCTTGAAGTGTTTATTAGTATTGCGTTCTTCTTCATCAACTTAAGCAAACCCTCACTAACCAACCACCTAGTCTCAGGAGTAAGAGGAACATGAACACTAACGACGTCGGATTCCTTAAAGACTTCTTCTAAACTCCTAAACTCAACACCTAACTCCCTCTCAGCTTCCAGATCTCTTCTCGGGTCGTAGTATAATACCCTCATACCGAAACCCTTAACCCCTATCTCAGCCACCCTCTTACCGATTCTTCCTAAACCCACTATGCCCAGTGTCTTGCCTCTTAGCTCAGTGCCTAAGAGCATCTTCGGGTGCCAAGCAGTCTTAAGTCTCCACCATTCCCCGAACCTCACGAAAATATCTCCCTCAATAACCCTCCTAGCCGTGCTTAGTATGAGTGCCCAAGTAAACTCGGCTGTTGCCTCAGTTAAGACTCCCGGCGTGTTGGTTACGTAGATGCCGCGTCTGGTAGCACACTCTAGATCTATATTGTCAAACCCTACAGCTAGCTGAGCTACTATCCGTAACTTAGGGGCCGAAGACAGTAAACCACAATCTATCCTA
>JGI24721J26819_10002175_pt1 | contig 21780 bp, 19 predicted proteins | sample YelNatPaOPGAMG01_FD_26819 | JGI IMG/M metagenome (IMG submission 26819) | reverse complement strand
AAATGCATTTTTTGGGTTAACTCAAAATGCGATAGATCGCTAAGTGCTCCTTGTGTAAGGTCTTTAAATACTGCCTTAACCCGCATACCTTCTTTTACACTCTTCCAGTCCGTCCAGCCTTCAAGTATACCCAGAAGGTATGAATCTGAGCCATCAAGCTTAACAGTACATGTAATATAAGGATGTTCAAGAGGATTTCCTTTGATATCAGAAAGATTAACTGTGAAGGCATCAAGCACACCTTCCTGACCAACCTCTACGATCTGATCTATATCTATAAAACACTTTCTACAGTATGTTGGGCCAGGTACATACACAGTTCCACACTTCGGGCATTTCCTGCCAAGGATCTTTTTGTCCTTCAATCCTTTAACGAACAGGCTTAACGCATCTGANTCAATCTTCCATTGATATGTTGTAAGATCCCATGGTGATTCTATTACCTTTGTTTCATTTATTTCTTTAGTCATAAGCCCTCCTTATTTTTTTACAGGTGTCCTGCCGAGTACTGTAACTGTTACAAATTGAAACAAACCACCCCAGCCATGCGCCACTGCATTTTCCACCTTTCTTGGTACTTGATGTCCTCCTTCTGCTAAACCCATAACCTGTAGAGCAGCCTCTCCAACCCTTACCATTGCAGAGGCACCTATTGCGTTTGTACTTGTTACACCACCAGATGGATTAAGAGGCAATTCTCCGTCTATGGCAAATGCACCCTTATCAAGCATCTCAGGGGATTTTCCTTCATCAACCAGCCCCAGTCGTTCGGGCCACATAAGGTCCTGATGCGAAAAGCCGGAGTAAACCTCTGCCACCTGAATTTCTTTTTTAGGATCCTTAATCCCAGCCATTGCATAAACCTTTTTTGCAACCACCTTGCACATATATTGTTCAGCAGGATCTGTAATCTGACCTTCTATAATATTTCCTGTTGTAGCATCTGAAGACCCTGAACCCAATCCCTTAACCCATGCTACCCTATCTGTAATACCAAATTTCTTTGCCTTTTCTTCTGATGCAAGGATCAAGGCTATAGCTCCACAGGATGTCGGGCATGTATGCCCATACCGTAAAGGATATGAAATAATTGGGGTCTTCGCAATATCAGCCTCTGTGCAACCTGGTTGTTGAAGATGTGCATATGGATTCTTTGCTGCATTCGATCTCATGAGCGCTGCTATCCTGTCTATATGTTCTATCCCTGCATTTGCTTTTGTTAAGTATGACATAGCTTGAAAAGCTGCACCACCTGTGGATCCACCGCCTCCAAGCCCGGCTATACCTCGTTCGCCACTCATGTCAGGACCAAAGTTAAACATAGAAAATGCCTCAGGTAATAATATACCCATCAAACCTACCTGAGCATCACCCTCATCATGTTTTTCCCAACCAATTGCCATAACTACATCATACAGACCAGACGCAACATGGTAGTAAGCTGCCTGAAAAACAGAAGCCCCGGTTGTCCCACCGGTTGCGATCCTCATAACAGGTTTCCCTGCCCCGCCAAAATGATCACTCGCCCACAAATGAGGTTGATTTACCCCTTCAAATGTATGCATATTACCTACCACATAAGCATCTATCTGTTCAGGCTTAAGCTTTGTCTTGCTTATAGCATTGGCAACAGCTGGCTGGATGAGTTCAGGTATGTTTATATCCGGCCTTTTGCTGACAAATCTACCATTATAGCCAACACTTATTATAGCCACATTTCGTTTCATGTTTACCTCCTTACAACAAAAACTGTATTTAGTTGGGCACCAGGTCCATCCTGTGCATGAACAACAGCTGTTTTTGCACCTTTGACCTGATTCTTCCCAGCCTCGTTCCTCAATTGTGCACTTGCCTCTGCAAGCCTTATAAGCCCTGTGGCATTGATTGGATTTGCACCAAGCGGACCACCCGATGGATTGATAGGTAGTGCACCATCTATCCTGCTTTCCCCGTTTTTTACAACATCCTTTCCACTTCCAGGCTTAAAAAGCCCCATTGCCTCAGCAAATACAGGCTCCTCTGAAGAAAAATTCGTATGTATCTCTGCAAGGTCTATTTCTTTTTTGGGATTTTTTATACCTGCCATTTTATATGCCTTTTTAGCTGCTGCTGATAAGTGTTCCATTGCTAAAAGATCTCTGTCTCCTATATAGTAGGTGTCCATAAAATGTCCTACCCCATCTATCCATACAGGTTTATTCGTGAACTTTTTTGCCATTTTCTTTGATGACAATATAACAGCACACGCACCATCTGCATACGCAGAAACATGTGCCTGTCTTATCGGCAGATACAGAGGTTTTGAACCAAGTACCTTATCAATAGAGGGGTTTTCCTCTTTTCTTGCTGCATAAGGATTATTGTTTGCATTCTCAAGGTTTTTTACTGTGAGTTGTGCAAGGTCTTCTTCTGTAAATTTATATTTTCTCATGTATGCATTTGCCTGAAGTGCTGCTACAGAGTAATAATTGATAATACCCCTTGGCCTTTCATAGACTGGATCAAGCGTGTACGATTGAATAAGAGGAGCCCTGAATTCAGAGCCTGCCATGCTGAACCCAACAACAAGTGCTGTTTCATATAAACCTGAGAGTATGCGCATGTAAGCATATAGTGCAGCACTAAGCCCATCTGATTCCACCTTTGTTTCGTCCTTCATATAGGCTCCAATCCTTGGAACAGTAAACACCTCTGAGATTGTTCTGCCATCCGTAAAGTCGTTACTCGCAAGTATAAAAGTATCAATATCATCTCTCGTAATTCCAAGTTCCGCAAATAAAGCTTTTACAAGCTCGTAGATCATCCTTTCCCTTGCTACCGGGCTATCAAAGGTGTGCTTGGTTTGTTTGTAACCAACAATTGCAACCCTTTCATTCATAAATGCCTCCATATTAAATTTTATGCTGGTTCAAAGTACACAAGGTCGCTGTATTCACCCTGTGTTGTTTCTTTCCATACCGCCTTTACCTTCATACCAGTCTTCACTTTATCCACGGAAGGAATTTTTACAATACCGGACAGCAGGCTTGATGCCCCTTTTAATTTAATCAGACCTATTACATAAGGCTCCTGTACATCTAAAATCTCACCGTTCACTATGTTTACATAAGATACGGTAAAGTTCTTAAGAATACCTTCCTGACCCACTTCTACCCACTTATCTATAGGTTTGCGGCATCTGGCACACACAGTTTTTGGTGGAACATATACCTTTTTACAAGTAGGACACCTTGCTCCCATGATCTTTTTTTCTTTAAGTCCATTAAGGTAAACCTGGAGTGCCTGACCCACCCTATTCTTATACATAAAGGTAATTGGAACCATTGCCTTTACGGTTTCTCCTGCCATAAAACCCTCCTTTCCTGTGCATTGAAGTTATATACAGAATTAAAAAATACATTGCAAGCATTTTGATTATTAAATCAACTTTATCTATATTCGTATATTTTTAGTTGATACTTTTGTTAAAATACAAAGACCACTTGCAAACGCATGTATATATGCTTTTATATTTAATATGAAATCAGGTATAATTGCAGTTATAGGAAGACCCAATGTTGGCAAATCAACATTGCTAAACAGACTTGTTGGTGAAAAGCTTACAATTGTTTCGCCAAAACCTCAGACCACATGGCAGAGATTACATGGAATTCTAACAACCGATGACGCACAATTTGTATTTATTGATACCCCTGGACTGGAAACAGAAAAAAAATCCAGTTTTATATCCATACTGAAGAAGATAACAGTATCAGCTATGAATGATGCTGACATAATATTACATCTTGTAGAGCCATTTCTAACAGATAAAGAACAACCTGTAATAAAAGAACTTGAGGCGCTTAAACAAAAGCCGAAGCTCCTCTTTATAAATAAGATTGACCTTAAAAAGGACAAAAGACTCATTCTGCCTGTAATTGAATATTATGCTAAAACTGGGATATACAATGAAATAATACCAGCATCTGCCTTATCAGGTGAGGGTGTAGATATATTACTTAAACAGCTTGAAAGGTATCTCCCGAATGAAGGTATGTTATACAGCNATGATATTATAACAGATAAGTACGAAAAGGAGCTTGTATCAGAGATTGTAAGAGAAAAGGTGTTCTATTATACGAGAGATGAGATCCCATACGCGGTTGCCTGTGTTGTTGATAAATTTGATGAAACACAAAGGGATAAGATAATAAGAATTTATATAACCATATATGTAGAAAAATACTCCCAGAAAGGGATTTTGATTGGTTCAAAGGGGTCCATGCTGAAAAAGATAGGTACAGCAGCGAGAAAGGATATGGAAGACTTGTTGGGCACAAAGGTTTATCTTGAATTGCATGTTAAGGTTAAAGAGGACTGGAAGAAAGACAAGAGATTTCTCAAGGAGATAGGCTTAGTATGATGAACCCTGTTGTTGCCATAGTGGGAAGGGCTAATGTGGGTAAATCAAGATTATTTAATAGGATAGCTTCTAAAAAAAAGGCGATCGTACTTGATCTGCCAGGCACCACAAGGGATACCATATATGAGACAGTAGAATGGGAACGCGTAACCTTTGATATTGTAGACACTGGTGGGCTCAGTGATGACAGAAACAGCATACATTTCAGGATAAATAAAAGGGTGAAAAGTGTTGTTGATGAGGCTTCAGCTATCATTATGTTATGTGATTATAAAACTGGTGTTGTTCCTTATGATTTTGAAATAGCGAATTGGTTAAGAAAAACGAATAAACAGGTTTTCCTGGCAGTAAATAAGGTAGATAAACCTGATGATCCGTCTGCCCTTTCTGATTTTTACCAGCTTGGCTTCAAAGATGTTTTCGCTATATCTGCTGAACATGGTTATGGAGTTGATACTATACTTGATGCAACAACGCAGTACCTGAAATCATTAAAAAAAATACAGCAACAACCAGAAAAAGATGTTATCACACCATTGAAGCTGGTTTTTACAGGTAAACCAAATGTTGGTAAATCGAGCATGATAAACTATATAATAGGGAATGAGCTTATGATTGTAGATGATAAACCAGGAACTACAAGGGATCCTGTAGAATTGCGAGTTGAAATTAATAAAACGCCGATGATTTTGATAGACACTGCTGGTATCAAAAAGAAAAAAGATAGTCAGCTTGTAGAAAAACTTTCGGTTATGAAGGCAAAGGATGCAATTCAAAAAGCGGATATTGTTGTGGTTGTTGTAGATATAAGTCAAGGAATAACCGGTATTGATAAAAAAATTATCAACATGGTTCAATCTTATGGAAAGGGATGTGTAATAGCCTTAAATAAATGGGATACAATTGGTAAACAGCACAGACATCCTCTTCTGAATACTATTTCAAATACGCTCCATTTTGTTGATTACATACCATTTATACCCACATCTGCTATTACAGGCGAGGGCATTCATGACCTTATGAACGAGGTAATAAAGGTGTCATACAACTATGATTACAGAATTCCAACCTCTGATTTAAACAAATTCTTAAGAAAGGTGCTTAACGAATATCAGCCTATCTCAAATAGCGGAAAGATCATAAGACCGCAGTATATTGTCCAGGTAGCCACCAGACCACCTATGTTTGTTATCTTTACAAACACTAAAGCAATTGTGAAAGAAAATTATGCTAAATTTATGATTAAAAGGATAAGGGATATATTTGGGTTTAAGGGAGTCCCTATAAAGCTCTCTTTTAGAAGAAAGGATTGAACATATGACTCAAAAAAGAAGATCCATTATCTCAATGACAATAGACAGGTTTATGGCAGATACATGTTTATCCCATGCAGCAGCACTTTCTTTTTATGTCATTCTCTCTATTATACCTTTATTGTTTGTGTTGATCTCTATTGGAAGCTACATTGTAGGTTCTACACATAATTTTTTTATCTACATTATATCAATACTCAAACAATTTATACCAGATATATCCTCTGCTGTTGTAAGTGATGTAGGAAACTTATTGAAAAAACGCAGTGCCATAGGCATTATTGGATTTGTTTTTCTTTTGTTCTCTTCGGATCTTGCAATACTTGAGGCAAAACGGTCATTAGATGTTATATTCAGGTTAGAAAGAAGAAAAAACCCTTTATTCATAAAGGGTAAATCTATGCTCGTTATTTTGTTGAGTGGGGTAATAGTATCATTTTTATTTATTATTACGCCTGTATTCAAGATTTTGATCAAACTGGATTTACCATTTATCAGCACAACGCTTTACATATTGGCACAGATCCTTTCAAGTAGGATATTTGCATTTATAATGATATTTTTCCTGTTCACTTCTGCCTACTATTTTCTACCCTCAAAGAGGATTGGTAAAAGGTATATTGTTATGGCAGGTGGTATTACGACTATCCTCTGGACAATAGTAAGGGTACTGTTCTCATGGTACCTTGCACACCATTCTAAATTAAATGTGGTGTATGGTTCGCTTGCAGCAATCATTGTCACCATTTTATGGGTATATTATACCTCTCTTGTTTTTTTATTTTCAGCAGAATTTGTCTCAAGTCTTAAAGAAAAGGTGGAGTCTGATTGAAACTGAAAAAGACATTTAGGATACCCATTAACTTTAAATATATGTTACCAATAGTAGTTCTTACTATTATTACCATATCAGTGTATACCTTTTTTGTTAGAATCACTACCGAGAATGTATTCAGACAATACCTTGAGGACGAGATTAGACTCATAATTAACGATGTAAACAAGACGATCACAATACATATGTTAGAGGGACAGGGTAAAGATTTTAGCCTGTATCTTTCCAGTCTTTATAACTATGAAATAAAAGATGTTATTGCTATAGGTATCCTGACCCCGGCTGGAACCCCTTTATACCTGTATTCAAAAGAAAAGACAGGTATAATAAAACCTCCTCAATTAAAAAGTTACCTAAGTATGGTCACAGTAAAACATAACAAGAATATAGAAGTATTTTATCCTGTTAATAACGAAAAAGCCTGTTACAGGTGCCATGGTACAGGAAAAAGTTTACTTGGATTGCTTTATGTAAATATATCAACGGACAGGTATAACAAAGCCTTTACAGGTTTATTGGCAAATTGGTTTACCATGAGTGTTATTATAGCTTCTATTCTTATATTTTCCATTTGGCTAATTACAATGATCGTTGTAGAGAGACCAATTGAAGAGCTGGTAAATACGCTTAAAAGGGCATCAGAGGGAAATCTTAGCATAAGATCAAATTTTAAAGAAAATGATGAATTAGGCTTTTTAAGTGAACAGTTGAACAAGATGCTTGATAGACTTGCATATAAGAATGAAGAAAGTAAAAAGTTAACACAGCTTCAAATTCAACAAATGGATAAACTGGCGTCCCTTGGGGAGATATCGCTTTCTCTTGCACATGAAATAAGGAACCCGCTTGCAGGTATAAGTGGTGTACTGCAGGTATTTAAGGAAGATTTTGTAACGGATGAAGAGAGAGCCCGTATATTTGATCAGATTATGGTTCAAATAGGTAAGATAGATAAACTTATAGGTGATATGCTAAGGTTCTCGAGATTCCCTACACATGACATTTCAAGTTTCAGCATAAATGAAAGTATAAACACATTAAGGCATTTGCTAAATCCGCAGGCTATAACAAACCATGTTAATATTTTATTAGACCTTGATAACAGCATTCCTGTTATTAATGCTGATAAAGATGCATTTGAACAGGTAATTATCAATCTTATGTTGAATGCTATCCAGGCTATGCCTGATGGTGGTATATTACAGCTAACTACAGAATTTATTGATAAATTTGGTGAACCATATATCTTGATAAAGGTAAGTGATACAGGTTCAGGGATCGCTCAGGATATTAAGGATAAAATATTTGATCCGTTTTTTACGACAAAAAAAGAGGGCACCGGCTTGGGGCTTGCTATAAGCTTGAGCGTTATAAGGGCAATGAATGGTAGTATTACATTTGAATCTGCCGAAGGAAAAGGTACGGTATTTTTTGTGCGTATCCCGATTAACAATAAAAATACGATCAGAGGATAACTATTATGGGTACAATACTTGTTATAGATGATGAACAACTTGTGAGATGGTCCATTGAGAAGTTACTCTCAAAAAACGGGCATGAAGTTATATCAGTAGAAACAGGCGCAGAAGGGCTTTTAAAACTAAAGGATAGTACACCAGATCTCATTTTACTTGATATGAAATTACCTGATATTAACGGCATGGAGATACTAAGAACAATAAAAAAGGATAACAAAGAAGTACCTGTTATTATAATCACAGCTTATGGCAGTATAGATTCTGCGATTGATGCAATAAAAACAGGTGCCTTTGATTATGTTGTAAAACCGTTTGATGCTGAAAAACTTAAGTTAACTGTTAACAGGGCATTAGAGCTTTCTAAATTAAAACAGAACTGGAGTTGTTTAAAGATAGTGCACACCATCAATATGGTTTTCATAGTATCGTTGCTGAATCTGCGGTAATTAAAAATGCGATAGAGATAGCAAAAAAGCTTGCAGCAAGTGATTCAACGGTTCTTATTCAGGGGGAGAGTGGAACAGGAAAAGAATTATTTGCAAGGGCAATTCACTGTGCCAGCCCACGACAGGAGAGAGCATTTATAGCCCTTAATTGTTCTGCTATACCAACGCATCTTATAGAAAGTGAATTGTTTGGTTATGAAAAGGGTGCATTTACAGACGCAAAAACATCCAAGAAGGGCATGTTTGAACTTGCAGACAAAGGAACATTATTTCTGGATGAAATAGGGGACATGGATCTTTCAATTCAGGCAAAGCTGCTACGGGCTATAGAAACAAAAAGTTTTAAAAGATTGGGGGGCACAAAAGATATCACTGTTGATGTGCGGATTATATCTGCCACCAATAAGGATCTTAAAAAGCTGGTAGAAAAAGGAGCGTTCAGAGACGATCTATACTATAGAATTAATGTAGTACCGCTTGTCATTCCGCCTTTAAGGAAAAGGAAAGAAGATATACCTTTACTGGTTGATCATTTTATCATGACGATTTCCAGGGATCTAAAAAAGGAGGTTATCGGTATTGAAAAAGAGGCGTTAGAATATTTGATCAGGTATGATTGGCCCGGAAACATAAGGGAATTAAAAAATGTGATAGAGAGGATGATCCTTCTTACCAACGATAAGATTTTAAAAAAAGAGTTTGTACCGATGGAGCTTATGGAATCTGCAAACAACACTGATACAGATCAATTCACCTCATTAGAACTTGAGAAGGTTGAAAAAGAACTGATAATTAAAGCTCTATCGCTTGCAGAAGGTAATCAAACTAAGGCAGCGCAGGCATTGTCTATATCAAGGGATGCACTTAGATATAGAATGAAAAAGTATAATATTAAATAGTGATCAATGGCAGAAAAGAACATAGAATTTGTTTGTAGCTCATGTTCATACACCTCTGCAAAATGGCTTGGTAGATGTCCAAACTGTGGCGAATGGAATACCTTTGTCCAGGTTACCCATGAAAGGGAATCAAAAGGTCCGGCAAAAGAGGTCCATAGTGTAAAACTAAAAGCAATAACATCGGATACAAAAAAAAGAATTTTAACTGGAATGCAGGAGTTTGATAGAGTTCTCGGTGGTGGAATAGTGAGTGGAGCGCTGATATTAATAGGTGGGGACCCTGGTATTGGTAAATCAACGCTCGCACTCATTGTAATGGACGCAATAAGCAAAGCAGGTAAACGAGTCTTATATGTTACAGGAGAAGAATCTCTTCAACAGTTGAAGCTCAGGGCAGAGAGGCTCCGTATAGATGATTCTATAGATGTACTTGCTGAAACAGATCTTGATGCTATCTTTAATACAATAGAATCCAACAAATCGCAGGTTGTGGTCATTGATTCTATTCAAACTATAGAAAGCTTAACAACATCTGCCCCGAGAGGAAGTGTTGCCCAGCTAAAAGAAATCACAGACAGGCTTATGCGATTTTCAAAACAAAATGAAATAAGTTTTCTCATTATAGGACATGTGACAAAAGAAGGTACTATTGCTGGACCAAAACTACTTGAACACATGGTAGATACCGTATTGTATTTTGAGGGTGATAGTAATACAAATTATCGGCTCTTAAGAGCAATCAAAAACAGGTTTGGCTCTACGAATGAAATAGGTGTATTTGAAATGACAGAAACAGGCTTGATAGAAATAAAAAACCCATCATTTCTTTTTCTTTCAGAGAGGCAACAGCCTATGGAAGGTTCTGCTGTTTTTGCAAGCATTGAAGGCACAAGGGCACTGCTTGTAGAGATCCAGGCACTGGTAACCCAGAGCTATCTTGCAATGCCAAGAAGGACTGCAGTAGGAATTGACAGTACAAGGTTAGCCATGCTTGTAGCTGTACTTGATAAAAGAGCAGGACTCAATCTTGGAGGTCAGGATATATATGTGAATGTGGTTGGTGGTGTTAACATAGAAGAGCCAGCATCAGATCTTTGTGTGGTATCAGCACTTGTATCAAGCTATAAAAGGAAACAGTTACCATCAGAAACTGTTTTTATAGGCGAAATTGGTTTAACAGGAGAACTGAGAACCGTTGGTATGTTAGAAAAGCGTTTAAAAGAAGCCCAGAAATTAGGCTTTAAAAAAGCCTATGTGCCACAGGGAAGTACAAAAGGTATTAGTTTACAGGGTATTGAAATCATCCAGATCAAGAATGTTGAATCCTTGCTTGAACATCTATTTTTTTAGGTTAGAAGTTATTGGAGGGGCTGTAGTACTTTTTCATATATCTTTTTAACTCTTTTCTTGCCCTGGAAAGACGGGATTTTACAGTGCCAATTGATATATCAAGTGCTTCGGCGATCTCTTCGTATGAAAGTCCATCCATCTCATATAAAATTACAACAGCCTTCAATTTTTCTGATAGCTTATTTATTGCCCTTTTCAGGGCAAAACCAAGTTGCTCTGAATCAGTAGTTTCTTCTTTTGACTCAGAAGGAGTTGCTATCTCATTTTCAATAATATCTTCACTGTATTGATGTTTAAAGATGGATTCAAATGATGTTTTTCGTTTATAGTCAATGCATGTGTTAACAGCTATGCGATACAACCATGTGTAGATAGTCGCATTAGGTGTGAATGATTTTAGCTTTTGATAAGCCTTAAGAAATACCTCTTGTGTTACATCCTCTGCATTTGCGGGATCCCCGATCATGTAAACACAAAGGTTATATATGCTATCCTGATAGGCAATCACAATGTCCTTAAACACCGAGGTATCTCCATTTTTAAAATGGTCTAATATATAAGTATCATTTATCTTTTTCATGATACAGAAGCATGCAGGATGAACCTACCCACGGTGTTTTTTTCTCCTTTTCATAAAACTTTAAGTAAATATAGTGTTTCTTCATGCTTGATACAAGAGACCATTAAAGTTAGTTCTGTGTAAATATAAGCTTTGCTTTTGTGTAATGTGGATCTATATTAAGATGGTACTAACATGAAGATAAAACCATTAAAGGGTGATGCGCTTATAGTGGTTGATGTGCAAAAAGACTTCTGCCCTGGTGGCTCACTGGCTGTGCCATCAGGGGACAGGGTAATTCCTGTATTGAACAACTATATAGCTATATTTAACTCAAGTTCACTACCTGTATTTGCAACAAGGGACTGGCATCCAAAAAATCATCTTTCTTTCAAGGAATATGGTGGTATATGGCCTGCACATTGTGTGAAAGGAACCGAGGGTGCAGAGTTTCATCCAGATCTAAAGCTCCCTGCATCTACAATTATAGTATCCAAGGCAATGACACCTAAAAAAGAGGCTTATTCTGGTTTTCAGGGAACCAGCCTCAAAAGTATGCTTAAAAAAATTAATATTAAGAGGTTATTTATCGGAGGACTCGCTACTGATTATTGTGTTAAAAATACAGTCCTTGATGCGATCAAGGCTGGATTCACCGTGTTTTTGTTAATGGATGGATCAAAAGGGGTTGATATTAATCCTGGAGATAGTGATAAAGCAATAGAACAGATGATACAGGCAGGAGCTATAGGGATAACAATTGAAGATATTGTATAAAATAGAATGACCTTTCCTGTTGCAAATTTTTTGGTTAAGCTATAAGCCCTTTAAAGGAGTTTGTTTTTATGCCAGAGCTACCGGAGGTAGAAGCAAGGCGAATCGCAATAGAAAATGCTTTTAAAAAAGCTACTTTGGTGTCTTTTGATATATACAAAAAAGGTATCATTAAACACCATGACATTAATGTCCTCAATGGTATTATTAACCATGCGCTGAGTTCGGTTAAAAGAAAAGGTAAGTATTTGGTATTTGAATTTTCAAATGAACTAAGGTTTACACTCCATTTTGGGCTTTTCGGGGAGATGGAAATTGCCTCCATTACTGAAAGGCTTCCATCTGTGTGTGCGCGTATGGTTTATAATAACAAACAGGCGTTATTTCTTCTAAAATGGGCGAGTATCTGGTTTGGTATGGGTGTGGATGAGCTTGAAAAACTTGGTCCAGATCCCATTGCCCAACAGGATGAATTTACATTAACCTACCTTACAAATGCTTTATCTAAAAAGAAGACAAATATGAAATCATTTTTGATGGATCAGAGGATTATAGCAGGTATAGGTGCTGTTTATGCGGATGAGATTTTATTCAAATCCGGCATACTTCCAGTGCGAGCTGCAAATAGTTTGAATAAGGATGAGGCTTCAAGGCTTTACGACGCTATATTAAAAACTTTAAAAACCGCTATATCAAAAACCGTGGCTACAGGGAAGGAAGATAGGGCATTTTTATCTTTAGAGAATAGAACCACCTGTCCTGTTTGTGGACATAACATTGTCAACACCCGACTTGCAGGGAGAAGAACCCTGTATTGTCCAGTGTGTCAACATTAGCCCGGGAATACATTTTTGGGTTAAAGAAGTAAACCCAGTCTATAGATTAGAAAGCTAATCAAAAATGCAACAACCAGAGGATAGACTATTCCTATTATCAATAGCTTATTGTCATTCAACTCCCGTTTCATTGTAGTGACTGTGGCAAGACATGGAATATACAATGTTTGAAATATTATGAACACATACGCAACCAGTGGGCTAATGGACTGTTTTAAAGCAATACCAAGTGTATGTTCATTGGTTGCATTGTAAAGTACGCTCAATGTTGCAATAGATGTTTCCTTTGCNGTAAAACCAGTTATGAGTGCAACAAGGATGCGCCAGTCAAAGCCTAATAATTCACCTGCAGGTGCTATAAATTTCCCAATTATGCCAAGGATGCTTTTATCTATTGTACCACCAGGATAATAAGATAAAAACCAGATTACAATGGTAAACAATACTATGTAAGTGCCAGCCCTCTTAAAGAAGCTTACTGTTTTCTCCCACGCATACATCCCCACTGTTCTTATGTTGGGTTTTCTATAGAGGGGAAGTTCTATAATAAGGGGTGAGCGTTCTCCTTTTAACACGGTTTTTCTCAGCAGTAACCCGCTGATGACAACTATAGCAAAGCTTATACCTATTACTGAAATCATAACAAGCGCAGCATATTTAGGGAAAAATACGCTTACAAAAAGGCTTGTTACTACAAACCTTGCAGAACACGGGATAAAAGGGTTTATCAGTACAGATAATTTTCTATCTGTCTCATTATCCATTACCCTTGAGCACATCACGCCCGGTACATTACAACCATAACCAACAAGCAAACATATAAAACTCTTTCCATGTAATCCTAAAACATGCATCACCCTATCCATTATGAAGGTAGACCTCGCAAGCAATCCGGTGTCCTCGAGAATACCAAGAAAAATAAAAAATATAAAAATCAAAGGGAAAAATGATACAACTGTTCCAACACCACCGAGNAAGCCATTTATGAGCAATCCTTTTATCCACTGGGGTGCATTGCCAAGAAGTTTTAAAGATATGTTATCAAGTATACTAAAAGATTTACTCAACAGAGCCATCAAAGGCTCACTCAATCCAAAGGTCGCCCAGAAGATAAAGCCAAGGACAAGGGCAATGATTGCCAGTCCTAAAAATTGATTGGTTAGAAGATGATCCAGTTTGTCAGTAAAGGTGATTATATTGAGTTTTAAAGGGGTTACCGCTTTTGATGTGGCTTTATGGATCCAGTCATAACGGGCGTCAGCAATCTCCACAATCAATTTTTCTGCGCGACTTTGAATATCGCGAAGGAACTTATAATCCTCTTTACCGATGATGGGTTTAAGTGCTTCAACTACATGTTCGTCACCTTCAAGTATCTTTATAGAAACCCATCTAATATTTGTAAAAGGAATAGAATAATTCTTTAATTTGCTGGAAATACTGTTTATCAGTTCTTCAATTGGTTTGGAGTAGTATAACGGCGCTGGTGCAAATAGCCTTTTATTATCTACAAGTTCACTTATTGCGCATAACAATTCTTTGATACCTTTATTTTTAACAGCTATAATGGGGATAATCGGGATCCCCATTGCCTTTTCCAGTTTATCTATATCAATCTCAATACCCTTTGATGTGGCAAGATCTAACATGTTTAATGCTATGATTACCTTTGCCCCCATTTCAATGATCTGTGTGAGTAAATATAGATTTCTATCAAGATTAGATGCATCTATTATAGACACTACAACATCGGGTTTTTGCTCAATAATATAGGTTGCAGCTATGGTTTCCTCTATGGAACCAGAAGACAGGCTATATGTCCCGGGGAGATCAACTATTTTATATGTTCTACCGTTATATTCAGTGTATCCTTCTTTTTTTTCTACTGTTTTACCAGGCCAGTTGCCTACATGCTGGTTGAGCCCTGTCAATATGTTGAATATGGTACTCTTTCCTACATTAGGATTGCCGGCAAGTGCAACTGTAATAGCTTTGCCATTTTCAGGCATGTCATCACTGGTAGTTGTGTCATGGCAAGAGGCGGAGTTCATATATTGTTTGTATTTATTATTTGCCAGTGGGCATTCTCCTTATTGAAATTGATTGTCATTAATATATTTAGGTTAATTAAAAAGTCAAGTTACCAAATTAAAAAAGCTATGCACAACGATAAATACTTGACATTAACTAAATAGCTATTGTTATAAGACTTATAAGGAGGTAACAGATGGAATATCAAGAAATTGTTGATAGGCTAAAACATATTGTAAATACACCAACGCNTCCTATTCCGGAAGAGACCCTATCTAAAATAAGGGAGAGATACTATGCGAAACATGCAAAGTCAGCAGCGTTATATGAGAAAGCAAAAGAGGTTATACCAGGGGGAGTAGAACATAACTTAAGTCTGGAAAAACCNTTTCCTATAACGATGGATAGGGCTAAGGGTTACAAAATGTGGGATATAGATGGAAATGAATATGTTGATTATCTTATGTCCGGCGCACCTATCATACTCGGTCATCATTTTGATCCACTTGATGATAAAATTATAGCTCTTATTAAAGAAAAAGGTCCTTCAACCGGGTGTACCTCTGAATACGAAATTCTTGCAGCACAGGAGATTGTAAAGCATGTGCCAAATGTTGAAATGGTCAGATTCTTGCAATCGGGAACAGAGAGTGTAATGGCAGCTTTGCGTATTGCAAGGATTTATACCCAGAAAGATAAAATCATAAAGATCGGTGGGAGCTATCATGGATGGAGCGATCAGGTTGTTTATTCTCTTCATGTGCCAGGCGCTGGTCCATTAGAATCAGCTGGTATACCATCTGATTGTTTCAATAATCTTGTGGATGTGTTTCCAAATGATTTTGAGGGCTTGAAAAGGGCATTTGAAGAAAACAAGGATAAAGGTGGCATAGCCGCTGTTATTGTGGAGCCAGTTGGTGGGGAGTCAGGTACACATCCTGTTCATCCTGAATGGAACAAAACAATAAGAAGATTGTGTGATGAGTATGGGGCTTTATTGATTTTTGATGAAGTTGTTACAGGTTTTAGATTAGATTTAGGTGGTGCCCAGAAATATTTAAACATTAACGCTGATATTGTAGTTTTTGGAAAGATCATAGCACATGGATACCCGGCAGCAGGTGGCATAGGAGGGAGGAAGGATATTATGAATATATGTTCAGGTGTTGGTAGTATTGGGCAGAAGGCATACATAGGTGGTACTTTATCAGCAAATCCCATATCCACAGCTGCATGTTACNATGCAATAAAATTAATTGAAGAAAACAATGCTATTCAAAAGGCAACTGAGTATGCGGATAAGCTTACAAAAGCTATGAATGACCTGTTTTCAACGAGAAAAGACCTTCCATTCTTTGCTTATAACTTTGGTCCTATTATCCATTATGAAACAACAGGCATGCTCGCAGTCAGTGTGGATCATCCGGATGTTTTAAATGAGGTTATGACGAGGAGGCACATAGCTCAGGATTATCAAATGGTGATCATCGATCAGGGCATTTTTACGCTTGCTGGTTCAAGGATGTACACATGTATGCAGCACGATAAAGAGGCTTTAGATAAAACAATAAAGGCATGGGAGTATACACTCTCTTTAATACCGAAAGGATAAGGAAAATCTTATGAGTAAATATTCACAGTACAAAGAAAGCGTTCTAAAGTATAGCCAGCTTATGCTCACAAAGGGCTACACTGTAGGAACCGGCGGAAATGTTTCTATCCTGGTGGATGGAGAGGATGTAATTGCAATAACCCCCTCTAATAAGGAATACATGGAGCTCAGTCCTGCTGATATTTGCATTGTGGATTTTGAGCTAAATATGATTGAGGGTAGATTTAATCCATCAAGAGAAACGGGTTTACATATAGCTGTATATAAAAATAGACCTGATGCAAACGCAGTGATACATTCCCATCCAATCTATACAAGTATCTTTGCACTAATAAATAAACCTGTCCCCGCGCTATTTGATGAAGTTACAATGAATATAGGAAATATAATAGATGTGATTCCGTATGCACTATCAGGGTCCGATGAATTAGTAGAGAATGTTAAAAATAGATTAGCTAACAGGTGTAATTGCTATATACTGCAGAACCATGGAGCTTTAAGTATTGGAACTGGTATAGATAAAGCATTCAGAAATATGGAACTGATGGAAAAGGTGGCGCAAATATACTATTATGCTCTAACCACAGGCCAGGAACCAACTCTTTTACCAGCGGATATAGCTGATCTTCTTTTTCAGCTTATGAAGGCGGAACAGGATAACGAAATAGAGCGTAAAAAGGGGAGGCAGGGTTAATCAAGGGTTGAAAGGACTTTTTCAAATATCTCTAACCCCTTTTTTAACTCTGACATTGTTATAATAAGCGGCGGGAGGAACCTCACGATATTTCCATTTGTAATGTTTATTATCAATCCTTTTTTCAAACATTCATCAAAAACCTTTGAAGCAACATCAGGATCATAAAACTCAATTCCTATCGCAAGCCCGAGCCCTCTCACATCCTTTATCTTGTCTTGATGAGCGTCTTTTAGCTTAAGCAGGAATTTCATAGCCATTTCCCCGAGCTTTTTTGCGTTCTGTGGTAGCTTCTGTTTTATTATGTAGTTCATCGCTGCTATACTTGTGTTAGCTGCGAGAGGTGACCCTCCAAATGTTGTGCCATGGGTCCCATAGTCAAAAACCTTTGCTACCTCTTTGGTTGCAAGTATTGCCCCCATTGGAATTCCAGCCGCAATGGATTTAGCAATAGTTAAAATATCGGGATTTATTTTATAATGTTCGTATGCGAAGAGTTTACCTGTTCTTCCAAGTCCCACCTGCACCTCATCCATGATTAAAAGGATGTCTTTTTTCCTCGTTTGTTCTCTTACAAATGTTATATATTCTTTATCCGCAGGATATATACCACCTTCACCCTGAACAGGTTCAAGGATTACCGCACAAACATCATCACCCAGAGAGGCGTTCATATCCTCTATATCATTAAACTTTACATACCTGAATCCTGGTACCATGGGTCCAAAGCCTGTCTGATACTTCCGTTGTCCTGTTGCTGAAAGTGCACCATAGGTTCTACCGTGGAAAGAATTTGTTGCGCTCACAATAACATATCTACCAGTTCCATATTTCTTATATGAGTAAAGCCTTGATAACTTTATTGCACCTTCGTTTGCTTCAGCACCACTGTTACAAAAAAACACCTGATCAGCAAAAGAATGTTTAACAAGTAATTGAGCAAGTTCTGCCTGCGGAGTAGTATAAAAATCATTTGTAACAAGGATAAGCTTTTTTGCCTGCATTGTAATTGCCTTTATAATATAAGGGTTTGAATAGCCTATATTAGCAGCTCCTCTTGCGCCAAGAAAGTCCATATATTTTTTACCATTATTATCCCACAGGTACACCCCCTGTCCCCTTGTGATTACAAGCGGGATCCTCTTATATGTGTGCATGATGAATTTATCTGTAAGGGTTATGGTTTTATCTGTTTTCATTTAAATCACCTTTCCCATATTTAAGTCTAAAATAGTTTTAGAGTTGTTGTAGAAAAATTGCAATAGAAAGGTTAACTCAAAACATGCATTTGAAAGGCTTGCCTTCACAAAATGATATATCTTGACAGTAATTATGTATAAAGTTATCCATGAACTTAATATGCAATAGCCTTGTTGAGAGGGTAGGAGTATGCTGGACAAAACAGACATAAAAATTTTAAATATTCTTCAAAATAATAGTAGAACTACATATAAGGATTTAGCCCATAAAGTAAAATTAAAGTCGCCATCTGTTATTGATAGAGTTAAAAAACTTGAAAAAGAAGGTATTATTAAAAAATATGTTACAATTATTGATGAAAAAAAGATAGGGATTGATGTAACCGCATTTATAGGTGTTTATATTGAGCACCCACAATATATAGATAGCTTTGAAAAGGCTATTACCAGCATTAACGAAGAAATACTTGAGTGTCATCATGTTACGGGTGACTACACTTTGCTTCTTAAAGTTAAAACGCGAAACACAAGTACACTGGAGAGATTGATCAAAGAATTGCGGGGTATAACAGGTGTGGTAAGAACTTATACGATGGTTGTTTTTTCCACCCTTAAAGAAGATTGTGTCGTACCTGTAAAAGAGCTTGAGGAATAGTTTAAAGTATTAGATTGTTTCTGTTTTGATGGCTTAAACAACTTCATTTGAAAGTTATTTTCATAATTTATTTGCTTTGCTACCTTCTTGTGTTTCATGTGTGTAAACTGTAAAGCCTTACCAGCAGATAACATATACACAATCATACACTTTTATAGCCTGATAAAGCCTAAAAAATTTAATCTGAATTTACAAACAATTAATACCACATTTACATTTCAGGAATACCCTGGTGGTAGAGGTAAAAAAAACACTAAGGAGGAAAAATGGTAAAAACATTAAAACGAACAATGGTAATGGCGGTTTTAGGAGTAATGGTGCTTGGCACTGGTGCATCCGCATATCAGATCAATGACAATCTGAACATAGGTGTAAAGGCTTATCTGAATGCAATGGAGGCATACGGGGATCATTTCAATACAGGGAAGGTAGGACAGCTTACGGCAGATCAAAACATCTCAAATGCAAATGGATTGAGATTATCCAGGGCATATTTAACAATCCTCGGCAAAGCCAGCGATGAATTCTCGGGTAAGCTTACCCTTGATGAGGCATATTCGGATCCAACAGCACCCAATGGAAGGGGTAATGTGTTTGTTAAATACCTGTATGGTATATTTACCCCGGCAAAAGATATAGCAATCAGATTTGGACTTACCGAAACCCCATGGATACCTTATGAAGAAAGTTTATGGGAATATAGATTTGTTTCCGAAACAGCACCGGATTACGAAGGATTTATGTCTTCAAGCGATTGGGGGGTAGCGATTGTAGGGAGCTTATTCAACAATCTTATTGATTATCACATCCTGGGATCAAATGGCGAAGGTTATCAGGCTCAACAAAACGGCAGAGGCTATGCAGCAGCAGCAAGGATAGCATTTAACATAAAACCCTTCATTTTTAACATATTTGGTATGGACGAGAGTATGCACAATGGTATTCCTGATTATAATCCAAAACGCGCGATAGCGATGCTTGTGTATACCAACAAGCTCCTCAGGGTTGCAGGCGACTGGATATGGGCGGACGATCACATTACCCCAGTGGATCAAGAGAAGGCAAAATTCAACCATGGGTATGGGTATGAATTCTGGGGCTTCCTGCGTATCCCTGGTGAAGAGAAATTAAGGATATTCGCGCGCTACCTTAACATGAAGCCAAATGGGGATGATGCCTATACGCCTGTAAGCGGTACCATAAAGCCCACGACAAGTCTTGGTTCTTACAATATCTATTCTACTGAGCTTTTCAAGGCTGTTGCGACATCAGAAAATACATGGGCACTTGCCGGGATAAGCTATGATGTGACAAAGCAGACAATATTAGCACTAAGCTACAACATCTATACGCTGTACGGCTATGATCTATCCCAAAAGAAAACAACATTCAATGACCAGTCAGTGGCATTAAACTTAAAAGTAGCATTTTAAATGAAATATAGGAATTAAGATTAAAAGGAGGAAAAAATGGGTAAAATGAAAAAATTGGAAGTAAAACTTAAAAGCAGAATATTATTATTAAGTACAACTGCTAAGATAGAACTGCTAAAGATGAAGAACCTCTGGACAAAGGTTTTATTTACAGCAGGACTGATGCTTGTTTCAACTATGGCTTTTGCAGGGCAGACATTGAATGGTGCTGGTGCAACATTTCCTTATCCGCTCTATTCAAAATGGTTCTATGAATATGCGAAGCAAACAGGCGTTCAAATCAATTATCAGGCAATCGGCAGTGGTGGAGGTATACAGCAAATTATAGCAAAGACAGTTGATTTCGGAGCAAGCGATGCACCTCTTGATGCAGACACATTGAACAAGTACGGTCTGATCCAGATGCCAACGGTTGCAGGCGCTGTAGCCATGGCATATAACATACCAGGCATTGGCAAAGGACTGAAGTTTACTCCTGAACTGATTGCAGGTATATACCTTGGAAAGATCACCAGATGGGATGACCCTGAAATTAAAGCAGTTAATCCAGATTTAAAACTGCCTTCTTTGCCGATAATTGTGGTACACAGGTCTGACGGAAGTGGAACAACAAACATATTTACGACCTATCTTAGCGCTGTAAGTAAGGAATGGTCAGATAAAGTGGGACATTCTACATCGGTCAATTGGCCTGTAGGTATTGGTGGCAAGGGAAATGCCGGAGTTGCAGGGTTTATATCGCAGACAAAAGGCAGCGTAGGATATGTTGAACTTGCTTATGTACTGCAAAACAAAATGTCCTATGGACCCGTTAAAAACGAGTCCGGTGTTTTTGTTTGGCCAACAATTGAGTCAGCAAAAGCAGCGGCGGCAAGTGTAAGAGAGGTACCCGCTGATTTCAATATAATGTTTGTAAATGCCCCAGGGAAAAACTCTTATCCTATAGCAGGGTTTACATTCCTCATTATTTATAAACATCAAACAAACCCCGAAAAAGGAAAGGAGCTTTTGAAGTTTATACACTGGATATATTCCAAAGGTGAGAAAATGGCCCCATCACTTGACTATGTTCCTTTACCAGAGGGGCTTATTGAAAAGATAAACACACAACTTAAAGAAGTAACCATAGAGCCCTAAAAACGATGTTGCTATTATTGGCCGATCTGTGGAATACCGCCGGTTTCCGGCGGTATTCCACTTTAAAACACAAAACGGGGTCAGGTCTTGAAATATCAGTTTTTACCATGATATTTTGAACCCTCTG
>JGI24721J26819_10002170_pt1 | contig 21808 bp, 6 predicted proteins | sample YelNatPaOPGAMG01_FD_26819 | JGI IMG/M metagenome (IMG submission 26819) | reverse complement strand
CAGCCAAGAAGGGAAACAGAGGATTAAGGAGGTTAAAGAATACGTGACCAGAAAATATCATGTGGAGCCGGCGATAGAAATCAAGTCTACTGCCAGAAGATTGGACTACAATTACACATATTTTGTCGCGGACGAAGCGTTCGTCAACAACTTCCTACACGACATCAAGGCGAGAGCAGAGGAGGAAGTTAAGAGGATGAAGGATGAGGCGAGAGAAAAGTACGAGAACGGGTTGAGAGAGATAGAGGAGAGGATGAAGGAGTCGGAAACGAGGTTCAGAAGCCAGATCCTTGAGGCAGTAGAGGAGGCTGCAAAGAGAGCGCTTTCCGAGAAAGGCTCTAAAGCAGTCCTAAGAGAACTTATGAGGATAAAGAGTGTTTCAGAAGGATTTGGTGTAAAGTCCGTGCTGCTTGAGACGGCTATAGAAGCGTTCAACGGAAACCTTGACGCATCAAAACGTCTTGCGACAATGTTTGGGGTAAAGGCTACAGAAAACGTTGAAGAAAACCTTCTAGCCCTCTGCCAGGAAGCTGAAAAGAGAGGCAAGCACCCGTTCTTCACCCAGATAGCGTAGGAGGCGAACATAAGTTGAAACAGCACCCATTTTTCACATACCTTTTTGACGCCGTTGTAGAAGAAGACGCCAAGGTTGTACAAGAAGTTCAAATAAAATATCTTTCAGCATCCCCGCTAACATGGGATGTTGTAAAGAACACTAGCCTAAAGACTGGGAGAAAATATTATACTACAAGCGTCACGGCTTCGAGGATAAAGTCCATTATACCCGATCCATCTCTTGTCCAGGTTCCAGACAGCGAGCCTCTTAGGGTGTGGAACAAGATACTTGAAGCAGACTCTAAAACTATTGTCCGCCAGAACATTGGATCAAACATCATATCCTATACGGTTGAGGCAAGCAATCCTGGAGAACGTTGGACGACAACAGTAGACTTGAGCGAAAAAATGTTTTCATGCAACTGTCCCTTTTTCAGAAAAAGCATTATAGAAGGGGATCCGAAGATATGCAAGCACATAATCAAGGCCATGGTCCTTTCAGCAGAGAGGATCAGCCCAGAATGGCATACAGCGTTCTCAAAATGCGCTAGCAGGGATGAAGCACTTTTGGTCACATACTACTATCTTAAGAGCATAGCGTTGTCCCAAAAATGGAGGATAGGTGTTAGAGAATGGTCGTGAAAAAGGTTGAAGAAACTTCNACAATAAAGGACATGATGATCGAGAGGCTGAAGAAAAAGTATGAGGAGGAGAGGATAGGAGTTCACGCTACAGACCTCCTCTTTCCAAGACAGACTGTTTTCAGGAAACTTAACGGTTCACAGGTTACTGAAAGAGACGTCGTCTACTANGCGCTTGGGGCGGGAGAGGGTGAGGCGATAGAATCCCTTCTGGGAATGAGCGAAGTCATCGTAGTGTCTGGTGGAATAGTTCACGACATAGACTCCGTCATAGAAGAGAATGGGAAACTTGTTCCGATAGAAATAAAGACTACTAGGGCAGAAGTTCTCGAGCCAAAGAAACATTATCTAACACAGCTCGGCCTCTACGCTCTAGCACTGGAAGTAAACTACGGGTACCTTGTCATCATAGGATTGAACGCTGGCATAATCAAAACCTTCAGGGTAGAGTTTGACCTCAACGAGGTCAGAAGGTTCAGGGATGAGGCGAAGAGGAAAGTGTTCCAGGCTCTAGCCGAAAAAGATCCGTCCAAAGCACCGTGCGTGTGGAGAGATTTTGAGCTGAACTGGAAATGCTATGGATGCGATCACAGGGAAGAGTGCAAGAGGGTTGAAAAGGTTAGAAAGTTCTCTTTCAGGTTCAGCAAACCACTCTACAAGGCAGGATCGTTTGAGGCAGAAGTGATCTCGAAGCTTAACGTCCTCACACAGATCCCACTATACTCTTACGAGGTTGTGAGAAACGAGAAGGGGGAGGTTGTCGAGGTAAGGTTCGAGGTAAAGGAGGAAGAATCACACCTAATATTCGAGACGCTTGAGAAAGTGAATTCCAAGCTAAAGTAGTGTGAAAGGCGAGAATGTTATGGAGGAAAAGAAGACTATAGTGGACTTTTTCAACTACATGGTTTCACTCTATCCATCGTACAGTCAGAGGAAGGCTATTGAGGCAATATTTGTCGCGATGCTGAACAGGAAGCCTACAATACTTCTCCTAGGACCGCATGCTACAATGAAGTCGAGCATGATACTTAAGCTTGGATCCAGAATCCTCAAGCCTCAGGCAACTTACACGACAGTGCTCGACGCAAGCTTCAAGAAAATAGACGCTCTCGCACATGCTCTCAACGTCGACTCCGAAAGGCTTCTGAGAAACCTTGTAGCTGGAATAAACGTTGAATACACTCAGATAAGGGACACATTATACTGTAAGGTTGAAGTAAACTGTGCAAAATACAGTTATCCTGAAATCGAAGGATGGGATAGAAGGGTTGAGAGGGTTCCATTGGAGGTTTTCACGGAACTTGTCAGCACAAACGTTGACCCAGAAGAAGTGTTCGGATACCCTATAGAGCATCCTGCCATACTGGGGATGAAGCCGCCCCACTTTTACAAGAAGAGGAAGGCGACTAACGCGGACATAGTTTTCCTCGACGAATTCTACAAGAACGCTTTCGTTGGAGCGCAGGCTCACTCGCTAATGAACGAAAAATGTTATGACAGCAGCCTTGGAAGGGTTGACGTCGACTACGTGCTCTTCGCGGCTGCCACAAACCCCTTTACACAAGCTTATGGCACTAACATTGCCTCCCTACAGGATATTGCGTCACTGGACAGGTTTACTGTAAGCGCCTTCGTCCTCCCCCCAGAGACACCTAACGTTCCACTTGTCATGGAAGCGTTGAAAAGAGATGAATTGAATCCGAAATACTTTGACGTAGAAACAATACTTGAAGCTAGAAGTGGAAAGGATGCTGTAGAAGTTCCACCCGAACTCTTCGTTTACACGTCAGCGCTTCTTACATCGCTTGACTCATGCTACTTCTCCCTACGCGACAGCGAAAGAGCCACAAGGAGAATCGACCCATTCTCTGTAAACAGGCAGTGCAACCTCTGCGTATACGATGGCTCAACATGCTCCTACGGAAGCGCGTCGAAGACGAGGCCTCTAGCAATATTCGAGGAAACAGTCAAAGCTTCAGCATACATTAGAGGAAAATCCCTTGCGGACGAAAAAGACCTATACTATGTACTACCACTAATACTACAGCATAGGATAAAGTTCAACGAAAGAAAGCTCAGGGGAGACATGGAAACAAACACGGAGAAAATAGTTAAAGTGTTTTCCGACAGGATTTCAGGAGCAAAAGATCATGTGAAAAGAATATTCGATTGCCTGAAAGCCAAGGACGTTAAGGAGCTTATGCGGATAAGAAGCGACCTAATAGACTTTGTCGAAATAAGGGCGCTGGTAGACGAGTACATTCTACAGATAGCGAGTGCTCAGAGGATGAAAGGGGAAGCCAAAGAAGAATCTGATGTGGTAAGCGGAGTATTCGACAATATTAAGGGTGGCGTAGATGTCTTCAGGTACGAAACATAGCTGGCTCAAGAAGATTGAGAATGTGGCGAAAAAGGTTTTCTGGAAACTTAAACCGATCCCGCCGCCATACAAGATTCAAGTTACAGGAGACAACGTTTACGCTGCAGTAGACCTGCACTCTAACACCATATCACTCAATCCTTCAAAAGTTAACGTAAAATTTCTTGAGGAAACGGTCGCACACGAGCTAAAGCACATGAGCAGGGACGGGCTTCCGGGAACACTGTTGGACTCCAAAAGACATGAGGCTAAAATTCTGAAACTGTACAATGTCAACCCGAGACCCGTCCTAAACTGCGTATACGATATAGTCATAGACACCAAACTTCATAGGGCCGGATTCAATATCAGAGGATGGCAGGAGGACATNNTATCGAAAAATCCTGTAAAGGGTANGGATGCATGGTTTAAGCTAAACTGCTTCTACAAGGCTCTCGTTGGAGTACGAAGCCCAAACCTAATGGATCCGCCGAAAAAGTATCTTAACCTTGCAAAAACTCTTGTAGAAGATGATGTGCCGAGAGAGGATGACGACAACGTNATAGAATTNGCTGAATACTTTGTGCCAGAGTATTCGACAATCGAAGAGGACATTTCGCCAAAGGGTATGGAAACCTTCCCAGTTTCCGAGGAAATGATTGCACAGGTTCTCGAAATCGGNATAGAAGAGGGGCTTTCGCCAANCAATTTGAAGAGGCTTGTTGGAAGAGAATATAATGTTGACGAGGAGCTAGCGAACCTGGCGAGGGAAAAGATATTCNACAACATAATAGCCTTCAGAGAGCTTGAAGGAAGGTCAATGATTGAAGTGAAGAGGACTGGAATCGCAAGATTTCGACACGATACTTCAAAACTTGAACCAGTTTCTGTCGCATCAAACCCCGACGACCCGAGGAAATGGAAGGTTAAAGCACAGGTTCCTCTAACAGTCATTCCATCCTCTGCTGGAACCGGTGGATTCAAGGAAGTCTGGCTCATAATAGACTGCAGTGATTCAACATCAGCAACGGACGCAAGAGGAAAGAGGGTAATAGAGTACGAGAAGGATATCGCCGCCTCCGTTGCAGCGTTCGCTGTGGAAAGAGGGCTAGAGTTCAGCGCAATCCCATTTTCAGCAAACGCTGAAGTAATCAGAGGAGATGTTGTGGAAGTGATGAAGAGAATACTTCTCCTCCAACCGCATTCTATAACACGTTTAGGTGAGCCTGCAAGACTTCTCGAGGAAATCGGTGTAGAAAGGTCTCTCATCGCTATAGTTACAGACGGTGAAGTGTACGAGAGGGACGTTGAACTATATACTTCGCTGGCGGAAAACAATAGGATTATAGCTGTCATACTGTCAAAAGCGAACGCCAGCAAATTCTCTCTCAAGGGAATAGACATTTACACTGTTGAACCCGACAATGCTGGAAACGTCATAGTATCAGAGTTCGAGCAAGCCATCCGATAAATGGATGGAGGATTGGCGGGCTATTTTAGCCCGTTTCCCTCCTGAAGATCCCGAACCCAGCACATGCTGGGGAGGGTGCTCCACCTAGAACTTTTTAGATTCTAGGCGGGGTTGGCCGGGCAGGCCGAAACACGCTCCTGTGAAACCGTCCAGCTAACCCGATGAGGGGTGTTGGATGGTGGAGGGCGTGTCGAGGGAAAGCGGAAGGGTTTAAGAAAGCAAGTTTCCTCCTTCCGCATAACCTCAAGAGAGCGGACGCTTGCATCCGCACTAAAGATATTTTATGGCGACGCACCAATGTCAAGTCATTTTGTACGTTTACCGTACAGAATGCACTTTTGCACCCACACCAAAATCATTGCGTACGTTTACCGCACACATTAAATTTGCACCCTCGATAAAGTCAAAGTGCTACTATAGTGTCGTTCTTGCATCTAAAGTCAAGCCAAGATTATCATGTCATTTTGTACGGTAAACGTACAAAATACACTTTTGCACCACCCACTAAAATCAAAGTATCCGGTAAACGAACGCATTGCCTTTATGTCGATTGCTGATGTCATTTTGTACGGTAAACGTACGTTTTGCACTTTGACAACAATGATATTTTGTCCCCATATAGGGGGACAGCTTACATACCTAAAATCGGGTTCGGATGTGTATATTATTTCACATTATTCCCGAATGTGCTTCGCGGCTTTGAAAAATATTGGCTTCTGGATCTCCACACTTTTAACCCTCCTTTTATTAGGTTGCACCTAACCTTTTTGACAAATGTTCGGGAAAAGGAAGAGTGTTTCTGCAACAGTTGGAGCAATATTTGTCATAGTGCTCCTTATCGCAGTCCTTTCAACCATACTATTATACAATCAGTTTTTCACTTCATCCAGTAGTCAGGTTGTAAAGCAGGGGGAGGTCGAGAACGCTAAAGACAAGGAGTCTTTGAAGGTTATTCCTCAAAATTCTCCCAAGATCCTTGTCCAGAACGCTTGGGGAAGAGATTCGATCATAAGATATATTCTCACTCTCGACGTCAACGATATTGTTCAATCGTCTACGGAGGTTAACATAACGGTTCCAGCAGACTCCTCTGTTATCATAGATTTGCAGGCTCACGGTGTTCCAATTGGAAGCAAATACATGTTTGTGACGGCGCTTGGAAACAATTTTGGCCCGGTTTCATTCACATATGTTCTAATAGTTTACGTTTACAGGGATGGAACTTCTACTGGAGCGCAGGGTGTAATAGTTCAGGTTGACGATGCACAATATTCTACTGACGCTAACGGAATGGTCAGCACAATAGTCCCCTATGGAGAGCACACTATAGGAATAGTTCAATCGAGTCCGGCGACTGGAGTACAGTATGTTTTCACGAAATGGTCTGATGGTTCGACAACCAATCCAAGAGTTTTCCAAATTTCTCAGCCCACTGTTCTGACAGCGTACGCTAAAGTCCAGTATCTTCTCACAATGAACGTTAACCCAAGCAACGGNGGAACAGTAAGNCCTGGAACNGGATGGTATGATGCTGGCGCAACAGTCCAAATTTCCGCTACACCCAACACTGGGTTCAGGTTCGGTTCATGGAGCGGCTCTGGATCCGGATCGTATACTGGAACATCTAATCCTGCATCGGTTACAATGAATGGTCCAATAACGGAGACCGCCAACTTTATCCAGGTTGCTACAGTAACATTCTCTGCATCAGGGCTTTCATCTGACGCTTCTGGAACGATACTTGTTGTCGACAGCGTTGGATACAGTTTCAGCCAGCTTCCATTAAGTTTTGTCTGGGACGTCGGCTCATCACACACTTTCTCTTGGGCTAGCCCAGTCTCAGCAGGCTCTGGAAAACAGTACGTTTGGACCTCAACCTCTGGACTTTCCACATCACAGAGTGGAACAATAGTTGTTCCATCTGGTGGCGGAAACGTTGTAGCATCATATAAGACACAGTATACTGTAACGCTTCAAACAAGCGGTCTACCATCAGATTTCAGTGGAAACAGTGTAACCTTTGACAACAGCGGATACAGGGTTTACGACGGCTCTCCAGTAACATTGTGGGTTGACTCTGGAAGAACTGTCGGATACAGCTGGAGCACGCCGATATCGTCTAACACGAACGGGAAACGCTATGTTATCACATCATCTCAGAGTGGCAGTATTACTGTAGACGGACCGAAGACTGTTTCAGCCACATACAAGACACAATATTATCTTACAGTAAATTCTGCCTACGATAGCCCTAACCCGACTTCGAACTGGTTTGACGCTGGATCGAGTGTAACTGCTTCGGTGACTTCTCCTGTCTCAGGAGGCTCTGGAATTCAGTATGTTTGCACTGGATGGAGTGGTACTGGAAGTGTTCCAGCCTCTGGTGTGAGCACAAGCGTGACGTTTGTCCTAAACGCTCCATCCTCCATCACATGGAACTGGAAGACACAATATTATCTCACCATGCAGGTGAACCCGAGTGCTGGTGGAACTGTAACACCATCGTCTGGATGGTATGACAGCGGCACACAGGTTCAGATTTCAGCCACCCCAGCCTCAGGGTACAGATTTGATAGTTGGAGTGGTTCGGGAACCAGATCATATTCTGGAACCTCCGCCTCTGCAACAGTTACAATGAATGCTCCGATAACTGAGACAGCGAACTTTGTCCAGATTGCCACAGTATCTTTCTCTGCTACTGGAATTGGATCAGATGCTTCTGGAACAGTTTTGACTGTAGACGGACTATCATACTCTTACAGTCAGCTTCCGCTATCTTTTGTATGGGATGTTGGCTCAAGCCATTCCTTTTCATGGTCCTCTCCAGTGTCAGCTGGTTCAGGCAAACAGTATGTTTGGGTTAGCACTTCAGGTCTTTCTACAGCCCAAAGCGGTAGCATAACTGTTTCATCCGGTGGAGGATCGGTCTCTGCAACATACAAGACACAATATTATCTTACCATGCAAGTGAGTCCAAGCGGGGCTGGAACAGTTAACCCGTCTTCGGGATGGTTTGACGCAGGTGCTTCAGTCCAGATTTCTGCTACACCGTCATCCGGTTACAGGTTCGACCACTGGACCGGAAGCGGGACGGGATCGTATTCTGGATCAAATAATCCTGCCTCCGTAACAGTAAATGGCCCGATTACTGAGACAGCATATTTTGTCCAGATTGCTACAATAACATTTTCTGCAAGCGGCCTAGGATCCGATGCTTCGGGAACGATCTTAACAGTAGATGGAGTCCAATACTATTACAGTCAGCTTCCAGTAAGCTTCACGTGGGATGTAGGTTCGTCCCATAGTTTCACGTGGTCTGATCCAGTCAGCACATCTGCAAGCGACAAACGTTATGTGTGGGTTTCTACAAGCGGATTATCGACTTCAAAAAGCGGCTCAGTAACCGTCCCATCTGGCGGCGGATCAGTTTCAGCATCCTATAAGACACAGTATCTTTGGACCTTCTCTGCAAGCGGCCTAGGATCAGATGCATCGGGAACAGTTGCCACAATAGATGGAACAGGATATTCTTACTCCAGCTTACCTGCAAGCTTCTGGTGGGACAGCGGTTCATCACACAGCTACTCGTATCAGGGATACGTTGGCTCAACAACAAGCGGAAAACGTTATGCAATCAACACTCCGACAAGTGCTACAGTAACAGTTTCAAGTTCAGGAAATGTTGCCCCATCCTATCGCATCCAGTACCTTCTAACCACATCCGTCAGCCCATCTGGTGGAGGAAGTGTTTCCGCCAGTCCATCGAGCTCAGACGGATACTATGACAGCGGAACAGCCGTTACATTAACTGCTTCAGCCAACAGTGGATACGCTTTCGACGCTTGGACAGGCGATGCGTCTGGAACAAGCACCTCTACATCGGTGACAATGAGTTCTCCGAAAAGTGTGACAGCAAACTTCTTCACGTTCTCCATCTCAGTTAACCCGACAAGCGGAAGCGTTGTACAAGGAGGCAGTGTTTCTGCAACAGTGACAGTATCATACGGGGGTGGAGTAAACTCTAAGACGATAAGCTTCTCAGCGTCTGGGCTTCCATCCGGTGCATCAGCAAGCTTCAGCCCAAGCTCTGTCACAGTCAGCCCAAGCTCTTCAACCGCATCATCTACTATGACCATATCAACCAGCACATCGACTCCAACTGGAACATACACTATAACCATAACAGGGTCAGGCGGAGGCGTCTCAAAAACCACACAATATTCTTTAACAGTTACACTGCTCACGTATGCTGTCAACTTCTACGTTTACGATGACGCTGGAAACGCTGTCAGCGGCGCAACCATAAACTTCGGCGGCTCAAGCTACAGCCACGGCGGCTCCGCATCCGTTCCACCAGCATCCTATTCGCTTTCAACTGGCACGATTCCAGGCGGCTACAGGTTCAAGCAGTGGGAAACTTCAGGAGGAGTTTCAGTGTCCTCTTCAACATCTTCTTCGACGACTGCGACGGTAGGCGGTTCTGGATCTATAACGATGAGGCTTCAGCGTCTTGCTACAGTAACATTCTCTGTCAGCGGTTTAGGCTCAGATGCTTCTGGAACAATTTTAACAGTTGATGGAAACTCGTACTCATACAGTCAGCTTCCAGTAAGCTTCACTTGGGATGTGGGATCAAGCCATTCCTTCTCGTGGAATTCTCCGATTTCAGCGGGATCGGGAAAACAGTATGTGTGGGCAAGCACTTCTGGACTCTCGACCTCACAAAGCGGTAGCATAAGTGTTCCTTCGGGAGGGGGAAGCGTTAGCGCATCATATAAGACCCAATATTATCTTACCGTGAACTCCGCTTATGATAGTCCAACTCCATCAAGCGGATGGTTTGATGCCGGATCAAGCGTAACCGCTTCAGTAACATCTCCAGTATCCGGAGGCTCAGGAATCCAATACGTGTGCACTGGGTGGAGTGGGTCAGGAAGCGTTCCATCCTCTGGATCATCTTCGAGTGTAACATTCACGATCAATGCACCGTCGTCGATTACATGGAATTGGAAGACCCAGTATTATCTGACAATGCAGGTTGGTGGAGGATCTGGAACCGTAACACCATCGTCTGGATGGTATGACAGCGGCTCCTCTGTGCAGATTTCAGCTTCCCCGTCATCCAATTATAGGTTCGACCATTGGACTGGAAGTGGTACAGGATCATATTCTGGAACCTCTAATCCTGCGGCAGTAACAATGAATGGACCCATTACGGAAACAGCATACTTTGCTCAAACTGGTTCGGTGACGTTCTCCGTCAGCGGGATTGGATCAGATGCTTCTGGAACCCTTTTGACGGTAGATGGTGTTTCATACTCCTACAGTCAGCTTCCATTAACTTTTGTCTGGGACGTTGGATCATCCCATAATTTTGCATGGTCTTCTCCCGTTTCAGCCGGTTCCGGAAAACAGTATGCTTGGGTTAGCACGTCAGGACTTTCAACCTCCCAAAGTGGCACTATAACAGTTCCCTCGGGCGGTGGATCGGTTTCAGCCTCGTATAAGACCCAATATTATCTCACAATGCAGGTTGGTGGAGGATCTGGATCCGTTAGCCCAAGCTCAGGATGGTTCGATAGCGGAGCACAAGTTCAAATTTCCGCCACCCCATCAGCTAACTACAGGTTCGATCACTGGACTGGAAGTGGAAGCGGATCCTATTCTGGGTCAAACAATCCTGCTACGATAACAATGAATGGGCCGATAACTGAGTCAGCGTATTTTGTTCAGACCGCCACAGTAACATTCTCTGCTTCCGGACTTTCTTCTGACGCTTCAGGAACGATATTGACAGTAGATGGTGTATCATACTCTTACAGTCAGTTGCCGAAAAGCTTTACATGGGATGTTGGATCAAGTCATTCATTTTCATGGAGTTCTCCGGTTTCAGCTGGATCAGGTAAGCAATATGTTTGGACATCATGTTCTGGACTCTCAACCTCACAGAGTGGCAGCATAACTGTCCCATCTGGAGGCGGAAGCATCACAGCATCGTACAAGACCCAATATTATCTTACTATGCAGGTCGGAGGCGGCTCAGGGTCAGTTAGTCCATCATCAGGCTGGTATGATGCAGGAGCTTCAGTATCAATATCGGCTACAGCGTCTTCCGGATACGCTTTCGACCAGTGGATTGGATCTGGTTCCGGATCATATACTGGAACCTCTGCTTCGGCATCGGTTACAATGAATGCTCCGATAACTGAGACAGCATACTTTTTCACATTCTCGATCTCTATCTCGCCGAATAGTGGAAGTGTTGTTGCCGGAGGAAGTGTGTCTGCTACAGTAACAGTATCATATGGAAGCGGATACAATTCTAAGAGCATCAGCTTCTCAGCTTCTGGACTACCTTCTGGAGCGTCGGCGTCATTTAATCCATCTTCTGTGACGATCAGTCCAAGCTCGACTTCAGCATCAAGCACTATAACAATATCAACGTCTTCTTCGACATCCTCTGGAACATTCAGTATAACCGTAACAGGGTCAGGTGGTGGGGTTTCGAAGCAGACAACATATTCTCTGTCAGTCTACTATTCCGTCAGCCTCTACATATACGATGATGCTGGAAACACTGTTTCTTCCGCTTCATTGAACTTTGCTGGATCATCTTACTCGAGTGGAGCGTCAGTAAACGTTTTCTCAGGCTCATATTCTCTGTCTACGGGGACAATTCCAAGCGGCTACAGGTTCAAGCAGTGGGAGGTAAGTGGTGGAGTTTCAGTATCCTCTTCAACATCCTCTTCCACGACAGCGACAGTAAGCGGTTCAGGAACTATTATAATGAGGCTTCAGAGGCTTGCGACTGTAACCTTCTCAACGTCAGGACTTTCGTCAGACGCCTCAGGAACAATATTAACCGTAGATGGCGTCTCATACTCCTACAGCAGCCTTCCAGTAAGCTTCACTTGGGACGTTGGATCATCGCATAGTTTCTCATGGTCTTCTCCTGTTTCAGCAGGCTCTGGAAAACAGTATGTGTGGACTTCAACTTCTGGGATTTCTACGTCCCAGAGTGGCAGTGTCACTGTCCCAGCTGGCGGAGGAAGTGTCAGTGCATCATATAAAACCCAATACTATCTTACCGTGAACTCTGCCTACGATAGTCCGAACCCGTCAAGCGGATGGTTCGACGCCGGCTCAAGCATAACTGCATCGATATCATCTCCTGTCTCAGGAGGCTCAGGAATACAGTACGTGTGCACTGGATGGAGCGGTAGTGGAAGTGTTCCATCATCTGGCTCTGGAACAAGCACAACCTTCACAATAAACGCTCCATCTAGCATAACATGGAACTGGAAAACTCAATATTATCTTACAATGCAAGTGGGGAGCGGTTCTGGAACAGTTAGTCCATCATCAGGCTGGTATGATAGTGGAGTTCAAGTTCAGATTTCAGCTTCTCCATCATCAGGATACAGGTTCGGTAGCTGGAGCGGTAGTGGAAGCGGATCATACAGTGGCACAAACAATCCGGCAACAGTCACAATGAATGGACCAATAACTGAGACAGCGAATTTCATTCAGATTACTACTGTAACGTTCTCTGTTTCAGGAATGTCATCTGATGCTTCCGGAACAGTTTTGACAGTAGATGGTGTCTCATACTCCTACAGCAACCTTCCAGTAAGCTTCACTTGGGACGTTGGATCATCTCACAGCTTCTCTTGGTCATCTCCCGTTTCCGCCGGGTCAGGGAAACAGTATGCTTGGGTTAGCACGTCAGGACTTTCAACCTCACAAAGTGGTAGCATCACAGTACCATCCAATGGAGGAAGTGTTACAGCATCGTACAAGACCCAATATTATCTTACCGTGAACTCCGCTTATGATAGTCCAACCCCAACTTCAGGCTGGTTTGACGCGGGAACAAGTATTACGGCTTCAGTAACCTCTCCGACATCTGGAGGCACTGGAATACAGTACGTGTGCACAGGATGGAGCGGTAGTGGAAGTGTTCCATCATCTGGCTCTGGAACAAGCACAACCTTCACAATAAACGCTCCGTCTAGCATAACATGGAACTGGAAGACCCAATATTATCTTACCATGCAGGCGAACCCGAGTGCTGGTGGAACCGTAACACCATCGTCTGGATGGTATGACAGCGGTGCACAGGTTCAAATTTCAGCGTCTCCATCCTTCAATTACAGGTTTGACGGGTGGACTGGCTCAGGTTCAGGCTCATACACTGGATACTCTAATCCTGCAAGCATCACAATGAACGCTCCGATAACCGAGACAGCGAGCTTCGACAGCTGGCTTACAGGATGGCAGTATAGAAAAAGGCATGTGATTAATCCAGCATCTGGTGCTGGAACAAACTATCCAGTACATATTACAGTATACTATGGTTCTGGAACAGACAATGGTGAAAACGTATACCTCAACGGCAAATGCAAGAGCGACTTCACAGACATACGTTTCACAAAATCCGATGGATCAACTCTGTTAAGCTACTGGATGGAAAGCGTTTCCTCAGGAAACTATGCGACCTTCTGGGTTCAGGTTTCAGACGACCTGAGCACAAATCCTGCGACAATATACATTTACTACAGCAATCCATCGGCGTCTAGAGCAGACGATCCACAGGATATTGACCTCTGGCAGCTTAGAGAACACCAAACCGTGAGNGGCTACTATCCAAACTTTATTTTCACGAAAACAGACTCGACCACCATAAGAATTGACAGCTACACTGGAGGATCGGGCTCGCTTGGAGAAGGCGATATATTCATTATAGTTCCCAGAGACTGGTTGAACGGCAAAAAGGTTCAGATAAACTGGAACGGCTACTTCTCTACCGCCCTAGCGAGGAAAATAGCTAACGTTGTAGTCCTAGATACAGAATTGAATAGAAAACAATCTCTTGCAATCAACTGGGTCGACTCCATATATACTTCTACTGAGCTTGTATCATACACGAGTTCGTCAAGTTCATCAGGATGGACTGGATGGCAGACGACAACATCTGGTACAATAAGCATTTCATCCTTCTCCAACAAATATGTTACTCTGATGATAAGATGTGCTGACGCGTGGACTGGCCAGACTGTGATGCTTGACGTCAACTGGATAAAGATTCTTGACGCAAACAACAATGTTATCAAAACATATGATTTCACGAACTCTGTTGTGATGGAGGTTACTGGAACATACGAGGACTATGGACTTTACAGGAAATATGTTAGTCCTGAGCCGTCGCATGACGGATGGGGTTCTGAGGAGGCTTATGTCGTCGGATGGCTCAGCGGATGGTCGTACAGAAACTATCACATAATAAACGGTGTCTCAACCCAGCTTACAGACTATCAGGTTAGGATTACAGTATACTATGGTTCTGGAACAAGCTCCGGAGACACTGTTTACTTGAACGGACTCTGCAAGAGCGACTTCAGCGACCTCAGGTTCACTGGACCAGACGGTGTCACACTGCTTCCATACTGGATAGAATCTTATACCGCCTCAAGCGTCGCATATGTTTGGGTTAAGATACCGAGTATTCCTGCTTCCGGTTCAACAACCTTCTACCTATACTATGGTAACCCGTCTGCCTCAAGTGCAAGCGACGGTGCCTCAACATTCCTGTTCTTCGACGACTTCCTAGGCACGTCCCTCGACACCTCAAAGTGGGATGTTAGAACCACATCAGGCGGAACATACAGTGTTTCGGGAGGAATTCTCACGATAACCGTTCAAAGCGATGGAGTAAACTGGAAGGAGGTTACACTACGCTCGTACACTACGTTGCCAAGCAAGTGCGAGATAAGGGCTAAAGTAAAGTGGACGTATGCGTCGGAGCACGAACCGTGGATAATGAACTACTACACCGATCCAAGCAACCTTCAGGCAATGGGATACAGGGGATACATAGGAGCCTATGTTCTTAGAACAGTAATTTCTGGAACAGCATACGATAGAACTTATAGTTTGAGCAACAATAATCCATCCAGTTACGAGTGGTGGGCCCTATCCTATGATGGAACAACGTTAGCGTTCAAGCGCACAACAGTTGTCAGCGGATCTTGGATGACGCTTCAGAGCGCGACATCCAACATTATAACATCAGGGTACACTGTAGGAATAAGGGATGCTGTGAAAGGTTCGACTGCAAGCTACTTCTACATAGACTACATTTTCGCCAGAAACCTCAACAATCCCGAACCGTCTCACGGAGCGTGGGGTTAGGTGGGTCAAACATTCTATCGCACCTTTTTATCCGCATCTGGGACAGTTTACCGAAAGAGCATGAGGAGAAAGTCTATTTCAACGCTTTTGGGGACGCTTGTCGCCATAACAGTGCTTGTAGCAAGCATGCTCATACTCGTAGCCTACGTCCAATCGTTCAAGTCAAATGTTTCGGAAACGTTCAAGGCCCTCGACATCCAAAACGACAGGCTCAAGGAAAGCCTCAAGTTCGACTTTAGAACCGACCGTGTTATCATAAAAAGCGCGTGGAACAAGGATTCCCTGATAAGATATGTTCTCACACTTGACGGAAGCGGGAACGTTATAGGGTACAGGGAAGTAAACTTTCTTGTTCCATCAATATCCACTCAAACACTTGTCTTCTCCGACTACAATATTCCTTCAGGCGGAAAATATCTTTTTGTCACAGCATTGGGGAACGCTTTCGACCCACTCTCCTCCACAGACGCTTTAACCGTATACGTTTACCGCGTTGGAACAGTTCACCCTGTAGCCAACGTTACCGTGAAAATCGATGGAGTACCCTATGTTACTGACAGCGATGGAGTTGTAAGCGCCCTCGTAGTCTACGGGAACAGGGTTGTGGAAATAGTTTCTCCAGGCACAGGACCTGGAATGCAGTACACTTTCATCTCATGGAGTGATGGTGTAACCGACAACCCTAGAACTGTCGAGGTTCTGGAGCCAACTGTTCTAGCATGTTTTGTAAAAGACCAATATTATTTCAAAGTCCAGGCTGTCCCAACATCAGGGGGATCTGTAAGTCCGGCGAGCGGATGGTATGATGGCGGATCATCTATCACAATATCTGCTACACCTGCTCCAAGCTACAGGTTCGACCACTGGGAGGGAAGCGGGAGAGGCTCATATTCTGGGACAAGCACACAGGCTACGATAACATTAGACAACGCAATCAATGAGACAGCATATTTTGTTGAGACTGCTTCGATAACATTCTCTGCATCCGGGCTCTCGTCAGACGCTTCTGGAACAGTATTGACCGTAGACGGCGTATCATATTCGTACAGCCAGCTTCCAAAAAGTTTCACATGGGATGTTGGAACATCGCACCAGTTCTCTTGGACGAGCCCAGTTTCCGCAGGCTCAGGGAAAAGATATGCTTGGGTTAGCACATCAGGACTTTCCACTTCACAAAGTGGAACCATTGTCGTCCCATCCGGTGGAGGAAGCGTCAGTGCCACATACAAGACACAATATTATCTTACTATGCAGGTTGGTGGCGGCTCAGGGTCAGTTAGCCCCTCATCAGGCTGGTATGACGCAGGAGCTTCAGTACAAATTTCTGCCACACCCTCTTCAAACTACAGATTCGACCATTGGACAGGAAGCGGTACAGGATCATATTCTGGAACCTCCAATCCTGCGACAGTCACAATGAACGGTCCAATATCCGAGACAGCATATTTTGTTGAGATTGCGACCGTAACATTTTCAGCCAACGGACTTTCCTCCGACGCCTCTGGAACAGTGCTTACTGTCGACGGAGTCCAATACTCTTACAGCCAGCTTCCAAGAAGCTTTACCTGGGACGTTGGTTCATCGCATAGTTTCTCCTGGTCTTCTCCGGTTTCAGCGGGGTCTGGGAAACAGTATGTTTGGGTTAGCGCATCAGGGCTTTCTACAGCACAAACTGGTAGCATTACAGTACCGTCTGGCGGAGGCTTTGTCACAGCATCCTATAAGACACAATATTATCTAACAATGCAAGCGAGTCCAAGTGGAGGAGGTTCAATCACCCCATCTTCAGGCTGGTATGATAGTGGCACGCAGGTTCAGATTTCAGCATCTCCAGCCTCCAATTATAGGTTCGACCATTGGACTGGAAGTGGTACGGGATCATATTCTGGAACATCTAATCCTGCCACCGTTACAATAGGCAGTCCCATCACGGAGACAGCATATTTTGTGGAAATCGCTACCGTAACCTTCTCTGCAAACGGAATAGGCTCTGATGCCACAGGCACGATTCTAACAGTAGATGGCGTGTCATACTCTTACAGTCAGCTACCGAAAAGCTTTGTCTGGGATGTTGGAACAAGCCATCCATTCTCTTGGTCATCTCCCGTTTCCGCCGGAACAGGAAAACAGTATGTTTGGACATCGACTTCAGGTCTTTCTTCAGTCCAGAGCGGTAGTATTACAGTCCCATCTGGTGGCGGAAGTGTTACAGCATCGTACAAGACCCAATATTATCTTACGGTCAGCTCAGCATATGATAGTCCAACTCCATCAAGCGGATGGTATGATGCTGGATCAAGTATTACGGCTTCAGTAACATCTCCTGTCTCAGGAAGCTCTGGAACACGATATGTTTGCATTGGATGGACTGGAACTGGAAGCGTTCCATCCTCGGGCTCGTCTACAACCGTAACATTTACTATAAACGCTCCATCGAGTATAACATGGAACTGGAAGACACAATATTATCTTACAATGCAAGCTAGTCCGACTGCGGGAGGAAGCGTCAGCCCATCATCTGGATGGTTTGACAGCGGTGCACAGGTTCAAATTTCAGCGTCTCCATCCTCCAATTACAGGTTTAACGGGTGGACTGGCTCAGGTTCAGGCTCATATACTGGGTCAAGCAATCCAGCCACAATAACAATGAACGGCCCAATATCTGAGACAGCGAACTTTGTTGAAATCGCTACAGTAACGTTTTCTGTCAGCGGCGTCGGATCCGATGCCTCTGGAACAATTTTGACAGTCGATGGAGTCTCCTACTCGTTCAGCCAGCTTCCAAAAAGCTTCACATGGGATGTTGGAACATCACATTCCTTTGAATGGGCTTCTACTGTTTCCGCGGGCTCGGGTAAACAGTATGCTTGGGTAAGCACTTCCGGACTTTCAACTTCCAGAAGCGGAAGCATAACTGTTCCAAGTGGAGGAGGAAGCGTTAGCGCATCCTATAAGACACAATACTATTTGACTATGCAGGTTAGTCCAAGTGGAGCCGGATCAACAAGCCCGTCAAGCAGCTGGTATGACAGCGGTACACAGGTTCAAATTTCCGCAACTCCAGCATCAAACTATAGATTCGATCACTGGACTGGAAGCGGCACAGGATCATATTCTGGCTCCTCTAACCCGGCAACTGCTACAATGAACGGTCCCATCACTGAAACAGCATACTTTGTTGAAGTTGCCACGATAACATTCTCCGCTAACGGAATTAGCTCAGACGCTTCTGGAGCAGTATTGACGGTGGACAGTGTAGACTATTCGTTCAGTAGTCTTCCAAAAAGCTTTGTATGGGATGTCGGTTCATCACATAGTTTCTCGTGGAAGTCTCCTGTTTCCGCTGGAACAGGAAAACAGTACGTGTGGACTTCAACCTCCGGACTTTCTACGGTGCAAAGTGGTTCAATAACTGTTCCATCTGGAGGAGGATCGATTGCCGCCACATACAAGACACAATATTATCTCACAGTAAGCTCCGCCTACGATAGTCCGACTCCAGGTTCAGGCTGGTTCGATGCGGGAACAAGTATAACTGCTTCAGTAACCTCTCCGACATCTGGAGGCTCTGGAATACAGTACGTGTGCACAGGATGGAGTGGTTCTGGAAGTGTTCCATCTTCAGGATCTTCTACAAGCGTGACATTCACTATAAACGCTCCATCAAGCATAACATGGAATTGGAAGACCCAGTATTATCTGACAATGCAGGTTGGTGGAGGCTCTGGGTCCGTTAGCCCAAGCTCAGGATGGTATGATGCAGGATCCTCAGTGCAGATTTCCGCAACCCCATCCTCCAGCTACAGGTTCGATCACTGGACTGGAAGCGGAACCGGCTCATACTCTGGAACATCTAATCCAGCTACTGTCACAATGAATAGTCCGATAACAGAGTCAGCGTATTTTGTCGAAATCGCTACAGTAACATTCTCCGCCAACGGAATAGGTTCTGACGCTTCGGGAACAGTGTTGACGGTTGATGGCACATCATATTCTATCAGCCAACTGCCTAAGAGCTTCACATGGGATGTTGGGTCAAGCCACTCCTTCTCATGGAGTTCACCAGTTTCTGCTGGAACTGGAAAACAATATGTTTGGACATCATGTTCTGGACTCTCTACATCACAGAGTGGCTCAATAACCGTTCCATCGGGAGGCGGATCTGTTACAGCATCCTATAAGACCCAATACTATCTCACAATGCAAGCTAACCCAAGCGGTGGTGGAACAGTAAGTCCGTCATCGGGATGGTATGATGCGGGAGCTTCAGTGCAGATTTCAGCTACTCCAGCATCAAACTACAGGTTTACTGGATGGAGTGGGTCTGGTTCAGGATCCTACAGCGGTTCAAGCAACCCGGCTACAGTAACAATGAACGGTCCCATTACAGAGACAGCTAACTTCGCTAAAGTTGGGACGGTAACGTTCTCGGTCAACGGAATGAGTTCCGACGCATCCGGAACCGTTCTAACAGTAGATGGAGTTTCATACTCCTACAGCCAGCTGCCGAAAAGTTTCACGTGGTATGTTGGTTCATCTCACAGCTTCTCCTGGTCATCTCCTGTTTCAGGAGGGTCAGGTAAACAGTATGTGTGGACCTCGACTTCAGGACTTTCTACATCACAGAGTGGAAGCATAACGGTTCCAGATGGGGTTGGATCGGTTACTGCAACATACAAGACACAATACTATCTCACGATATCATCAGCATATGGTAGCCCAACACCTTCATCTGGATGGTTTGATGCAGGAACAAGCATAACCGCCTCAGTATCTTCTCCAGTTTCCGGAGGATCCGGAATACAGTACGTGTGTACTGGTTGGACTGGAACGGGAAGTGTTCCATCATCTGGCTCCTCAACAAGCACAACCTTCACAATCAACGCTCCATCGTCGATCACATGGAACTGGAAAACCCAATACTATCTCACAATGAACGTTAACCCGTCTGGAGCTGGAACAGTGAGTCCGGGATCAGGATGGCGTGATGCAGGATCAACTGTCACAATCTCTGCTTCAGCGAACAGTGGATACCAGTTTGCAAGCTGGAGCGGTTCAGGATCAGGATCATACAGTGGATCATCAAGCTCGGCCACGATTACAATGAACGGCCCCATTACGGAGACAGCGAACTTTAATGTCGGAGTAACATTTAGTGCATACTTCAAGTGGCATGGATCATACTATAGTGCATGGGGAAGCGGACAAGTTCTATGCGTTGATGGATCATATTATACTGCAAGCCAGCTGCCTAGAACCTTCTACTGGAGTCCAGGATCATCTCACAGCATCCAATGGTACAACGTTTACTATGATGAAAGCTCATACGTTAGTGGAACAGACGCCTACTACAGCTGGTCCTACTCGACGGGAATATTTACTTCACAGGGTGGGCTTTTGACTGCACCATCTTCGCCTGGATCGGTTACAGCATACTATTCTAGACAAGTTTGGGTCACGGTAACAGTGTATCCGTCTGGCGCAGGATCTACTTCGCCATCTTCAAGCGGCTGGTATACTGAGGGAACATCGTTTTCTGCAACAGCATACGACGGATACCAGTTCAAGTACTGGCTTACTGGAAGCGGGGCACAAGTGACAAGCAACCCATACACCGTCTGGGATCCCAACACCATTCAAGCCACCTTCTACATAGGGATAACGTTCTATGCTTACGATGGAGAGAACTATTACATTGGAACGTGGACTAATTACTACTCCTACGGCTCCAATTACATTTCAGTTCCGTCAAGCACCAATGCCTTTGGCTACAATGTGAACTTCTGGAAGTGGAGCGACGGCACAACTGACACAACCAAGTACGTGTTCGTCTCTCAGCCAACATCATACACGGTTTATTACAAGACGCCCATAACGACGCTACAGAAAGGGTTCGTTGGTGAAGCGGGACTTTCGGGTGCTCCAACAGACTTCGTGGCTCAAGGATACGTGAAATCCGTGCACAACAACGGGGTTGCAGGCGTTAGTGTGCACGCGACTTTCTACATTTCGGGATGGCTTGGGAGCGCCACACGCGATGCCGACGCCACATCAATCAGCAACTTGGGTTACTATGGCTGGTTCAATGAAGACGTTTACGACCCGTGGGCTGCGTTGAACTACGACATCCAATACGTCGTGCTTCACATCACAAGCGTTCCAGACGGCTATCAGGACTGTGCTGGAACATGCTATTGGTATCCATAGCTTGCGGTCCATACCCCCTTTTATTTTTTTATCATAAGGTTCTGCAATGGATTCGATTCAATTTATTCAGGCGATTATGTGCATTACATACGCTGTAGCCGGAATACAGGATTTGAGGTGGAGAGAAGTTTCTGACCTAACGTGGCTTATAGGATTGGCTATGATACCATTTTATCTCACGTTCCATGTTCAGGTTCTAGCCTTTGTTCCAGTGAAGCTTGCGATAATGGTCTTGTCCGCGGTGCTGATGCTCAGGTTCGGTGCAGGCGAGGCGGACGCGATAGCAGTAACCCTTCTAGCATTCGACCCATCCTTCGAAAACATTTTCATTACACTCTTAATCTTTCTCGCAGCATCTCTTCCACTCATGTTTCTCCCACAGTT
>JGI24721J26819_10002163_pt1 | contig 21839 bp, 22 predicted proteins | sample YelNatPaOPGAMG01_FD_26819 | JGI IMG/M metagenome (IMG submission 26819) | reverse complement strand
AGTGTTAGTGAATCTAAGGATGAATATCCGAAATGCCTAATGAACACGCAGATTATTCATGGAGAAGCTAGTTTCTCAAGATCCTCCGCGCCTTCAGCATATCCAGAGGCTATTAAAACGTCACCTACCTCAATCTTCGAGTCAGATCTAGGTCTCATGCATTTATCGCCTTTCTTTATGGCAAGAACCCACATGCCAGTTTCCTCCGGAATGCGTGCCTCACGTATGGTCTTGTTAATTAACGGTGAATTTGCCGCTATACATGCACGCACAATTGTCTCCCGAGCTTCTTCAATCGCACTTTTTAAAACTGGGTGCGGCTCTAAACCCCTCAGCACCACTTCAGCTATTTCAGCTGCAGCGTCCGCTATTTTTTCGGCAGCAACACCGAGCCTTATTAGACCAAGAAAACCTCGAGTTTCCTCCTTTTTGAAGCTGCTCGACAGGACACACAGTTCAAAATCTGTGTGCAGTTTGTCCACATATTCCTCAAGCTTTTGAACCTCTTCTGCTAGTTCTCTACTGTCACATAATAGCGCAGAATAGGCCAAGTTAATCATCAGCTCTGACGTATCTTTTAGTTCGACAAACCGTTTAACAATCTCTTCAAACTTTCTCTGTCGATGCTTCGACACATTTAATTGCTCGACTTTAATACGCTTTCCCTCTGCAAAATTCTTAAATTCGTCTATTCCAATAGGCGCCCCTCTGGCAATTAAGAAGTCACCACTTAAGATTTTCTCCGATTCTTTTGGGTCAATTATCCAGTCCTTGTTTCTTTTAATTGCGATTATGTCAACACCCATTTCCGCGGCTAACTTTAACTCGCCGATTGCCCTTCCAATGATTGCAGAGCCTTCGTTTACTTTGGCGCGCATCAAATGTTCTTCCACTTTTTCGAAAATTTCNCTTACAATTGGGTGCACACCAATGTTCTGTGTAACAATTGCAGCAATGTCAGCAGCGGCGTCAGAAATCTTATCTGCAGCAGAAGCCACAACGGAAACGCCAAGCAAATCCTCGGCGTCTTTGGCATCTCGCGCGGCAACCATTATTGAAATCTCAAGCAGNTAAGCTAACGTGTCAACATGCGCCTCAAGCTCNAGGACATCTTCTGCAAGGTCTGCATCATTAAATAGCGCTGCGGAATAAGCTAAATCAATCATCAATTCGGAGAGGTTCTTCATTTCTAGGAGAAGTTCTCTGACGGGTATAGGCTTGTATTCTATTTTCTCAAAGCNGTGAGGCATACTATTTTTGTCGCTCCAAGCGGAAATTATAAAATAAGAAATATTTTAACTATGCCCTTTTAAATAAAAGGCTTCAGCCACACAGAATCAAGGCGATAAGCAAGGCTATCGAAGTAACGCTGCCTGCAAGAGAGCTTTCAAGTGGAATAATAAAGTTGTCTGGGTCAAGTCCTTTATGAAAAGTCGCAACGGCGGTCGCGTAGGATATCAATACTATTAGCGAAATAGCAATCACGTTTGCAATCAGCATGGTCGCTGTGAAAATTAATAATCGTGAGAAGACATTGTTTATGAAAATAGATATCGCTGATAAAACAGTAAACATAACCAAAGAAGAAGCCCACGCACCGAAAACATGTGATAAATGACCCCTTATTGATGAAAGTGAAGGCTTAAGAAAACCTAAAGTAAACCTCGTTGTCGCCGTTGACCCGACAACAGACCCNACAGCACCAACCAAACTTATTAGAGCAGGGTAAACACTATAAACTTCACTTCTACCAGTCAATATAACCTTGCTCACCATATGCAAAAATGTGCCAGTAACATTAACAATAAAAGCAACAAGGATTAAAGTNAAGGAAAATTCTCTGACAGTTTTAACAAAANCTTCCTCATGGCGGTTCCTTATAAAGATATAGCAAGCCAAAGTTGCGAATGAACCGGCAATCACAGCTACTGCGTATTTGCCGAGTAAATCTGTAAGAAAGAACAAGTAAAGGACAACAACGTAGCAAACAGTTATGATGATGTTAGCTACCGTTGATATCACTGGATACACAACGATGTCTGGATCCAAGCCTTTCTTAAAAGATGTAAAAGCAATGAACATTGTAAGAAAGGAAATAACTAACCCCAAAGCCATAGTTGCAATCACAACTGTTAAAAGTTCAGAAAAATGTGCGACAAGCATACCCCAAAATAGGCTTCCAAAAACGAGAGAAACCGAACCCATAGCAAGGCACGTCTCTAAATTTATGAACACAACGGCATTGAACAAAATGTAAAATGCCCTTGTATTACCAAAAAACTTTGGGTAAATTATTCCAACATGCAATGCTGTGCTTAAACGTCCAGAAAGCAACCCGCCGATCATGTCCTTAGCGCTCAAAATTGTCGGGTAAACTGCAACAATCCACGGAGTATGGAAGAAATCAAGCTTTGAAATAACCATTAAGTAAAATACAAGACCAGCAAATATCCCGCCAACATCAAAAGTGTAAGCTGCTAAAGATTCTCTAAAAGTTCTTGAAAAAGCTCTGGAATCAAAATTGAAAGTCACCGGCAAACCGCCTCCGGTAAAAGCATAGTTGGGAGCACATTACTTAAAACAAAAAATTGAGAGTTCACCATTGTGAGGCTTAGCAGCTGAATGTGGTATTCGCTGCGGCAGAGAAACATTTTCACCTTCATCTTGCTCACCATCTTTGTCCATCCATAGGCACCCCTCGATGGGACCCCATTTCAAGGAGCCCTCAAACTTCACTCAGATATTAGCTCCTAAATCATAAGAGATGCACCGCGATTCCTTAAATAAGTTTCCAAGCGAAAACTGAACAAAAATCAATATTCTAAATTCATAACCGTTTTAATAATCTACAATTCAACATTAACAACAAAAAGTGGTGTAAACGTTGTACATTGTTTGGGTAAAAATCGATGAATCCTTTCCATGGATTGAATTAAAGGGTACGTATCAAAACAAAAGAGAAGCCAAAGAAGCGGCAAAACAAGCTCTGAGAACTGTAGAAATTAAAATAGTAAAAGTGGCAGATAAGAAAAAGCCGGTGAAAGCGTTAGCGACAGCAAGGGCAATAAGCTAATTTAAAGCGTAGCCTATTCCCTAAGTGCATGCACGTTAAGCATTCACATTTTTATAAGGTGCTATCCTTTTTGCAATCTTGAACATTCTAAACCATTCAGTGTCAGATAAGAACATTCCAGCGTAGGCTCCAGCATAACATCCTATTCCACATCTTTCACAGATTGGTTTAATCACATTTTTACCAGTGTTAGATATGACACAAGGCTGTTTTGTTTTGCCCCTGCTATCCAAATTTATAAAAAACCATTCCGGACAGTCAGCAGTCCATCTTCCACCCTTAAACAAGTTTAATTGTTTTGACGTGTTGGCAATAAAATCCGGATATTTTTCTTTTATCTCTAGTAACTTATTTATGGCGTCATTTCTTATTTTCCCGTATGGCAACCATAGCATGTCATCGTAAGAGAACGGTGTATGAAATTGGAATGTTAAGGCTTTAGCAAGGCTGTACCATTCATTTACAATGTCCTCAACGCATTTGTAGTTTAAGCTGTTTATTGTCATGTTAATGACAACATCAACCTCTGGATGGTTAAGAATGTTTTGCTTAACCTTTCTGTATGTTTTCAGACCTCTAATTGCATNGTGAATACTTTCTGTTCCGTCTATTGAAACGAAGTAGCCCACGCCAAAATCNACCAGTGGCAATGTCCCATTTGTCACTACAGTAACGTATCGCCATTTCATCTCGTTGATTATAGCCTCAATAATGTCTGGCCTAAGAAGTGGTTCACCGCCAGTTAAACTTATGGCAATTACATCACTTTTTACAAATTTTTCCCTTACAACGTTTCTCCACTCATCGGCACTTAATTCTCTGCTTGGCACCCTATTCAGCCACCAATAACAATGTCTACATTTTAGGTTNCAATAATTTGTAATGTCCGCAGAACCAAATACAGGCAATTTTTTCCTGAAATATTTTATTTGAACCATTTTATAAGCAGCTTTTGCGATAACAGCTATTTTTTTCAAACTGGAGACCCACGTATAACTACAAATTGGAATACTTACCTTCTTTTTTGTTTCTTTCCTCCGCGAGTTCTCCTCGTCTGATGCCCCCTAGCTTTGTCACGGCTAGCACTCTCCTTTGCTTTCCTACGCGAATCTTGTTCTCTACTCATATCCCTCACCTTACCTCTTAAATATTTAGACTCTTCCTAAAACATTCTGTTAAACTATTTGTATCAACTCGCATTAAATAGCTTTGCCTTTCAACCGTAAAACGCGCAAGAGCAAACTTCAAACATCAAACTATCTCCTAATTGTAAATTGGCGCCGGGGAGGGGATTCGAACCCCTGCGAGCCCGAAGGCCCACTGGCTTACTTGTCCTTTATCTAGCCCTCTTAATTGCGCTGTTCGAGATCTCGAGGCCAGCGCGATAACCACTCCGCCACCCCGGCTGCGTTAAGAATAGGTGTTTGTTTCTAAAATTGTTTCCCATCAGCTAATAACGAGGGGTATAGCCACTTCTTCTTTTGTTTATGTTTCTTTGCGTCCCATTCATGAAGTATTTTTGTGGATTCGTTGGCAATTTTTATGGCATTTTCTTCGCCTGCTCCTAGTTTAAATTCGCCTGTACACCTGTTTGCGTATATGGCGCATATGGAGCCTGCTCTTAACCCAAAGAGGTTTACAAGTGTATATAGTGTGGCTGTTTCCATTTCGAAGTTTAGGACGTTTGCCTTCTGCAGTTTTGGAATAAGGTGCTCCATAGCTGCTNGGCATGTCGGTGTTGGACGGTTTTGTCCAGCGTAGAAATCGGCTGTTGTTGCAGTTATGCCAACATGGTAATTGCTTATTCCTAGACTTTCCGCCGCTTCAATTAGGGCTAGGAGAACTTCATAATTNGCTGTTGCTGGGTATTCTGGAATCACATAGCAGTTGCTAGCATAGTCAAGGCGCACAGCTGCGGAAGAAATAACCACATCGCCACAGTTCACGTTCTCCTGTATGGCGCCGGAACTGCCCACACGAATAAAAGTGTGCACACCAACACGNGAAGCCTCATTAACAACAATTGCCATGCAAGCTGGACCAATGCCACTTGATAAGGCGGAAATAGGAACGCCTTTATACCTGCCTGTGAAGCTTCGGAATTCACGGTGACGTGAAACTTCATTCGCGTAATCCCAGAGGCTAGCGATTTTATCAACACGCTCNGGGTCGCCTGGGACAAGCATGTATTCAGCTAAATCGCCTTTTCCACATTGAATGTGGTACTGCTTCTCTGTAGGAGGAAGCCTATGCACTTGGATCACCTAGAACAGGATGTCTGCTTGACGTTTAAAACAGTAGTGTTGCCGTCATTTTTTGGGCATAACAAGGTCTGCTATGTCTACGCTGTGCTCGTAAATTTGCCTAAGGAACGATGCGGTGGCCAATATTTGTGGAACAACTTCAAGTGATTGAGAACGTGCTACACGTTCAATGTCAGCAAAGACTTTGTCAATTTTGCTTTGCATATTGCGAACCTCTTCTGCCACTGAAATGTCATTTACGAAAAACGCTTTTAGGGCGTTTTCGTGAGCCTCAAAACAGAGCACATGAAAGTCAACAAATAACCTTCTCAGCTCTTCAGTCACTTTTGCCCCTTTCAACTCTGCTGTTTTAAGCGCAACCCGCACACATTCATCACCTATAGCCTCAACAAGGCTCGCTGCCAACCGATAATCCAAGCAATCTATCGGACTTACACCCAGCTTATCGCTCAAGCTAGGGTTCTGAATTATTGTTCGCAAAATACGCACCAAAAGGAAATAGAGGCGGTTGCTTTCGTCGTCACGAGCTACAACGCCTTTAGCTGCTTGCACATCTCCATCAATAAAAGCGTTAACGACATCCCTATGCATACCAGCAACAATAGCGTAGCCTCTACGGAGAATCTTTTCCGGCGGAAAACCGGAAGGCTCAAGTAAGCACTGCAAAACAATCTTTGAGTAATCTTCTTCAACAATCTCTAACCCAACCAAGCGCATGACATTTTTTTTAATAGTGTCGCGAATCTCGAAGTTTATGCGTTCCTTTGACTCAACTCGAATGATGTCGTAGCCCAGTAAGTATGCCCCTATAACCTCACGACTTAAATAAGGTCCAAGTTTAAGAGTAATTGTACGCGGAGGAGCTTCAACGCTGTACTGTGGNTCTATAAGGAGTTTCCCATCGCTGGTTTCGAATAGGGCCACTATTCCACCACGTTGGAGGTTGTAGCGTTCAGCCCAAGACTTTGGGAGACACACAAAGAATGTGCCGCTTTGAGTTCGTTGAACCTTGCGAAGTTCACCCATCCACGTCACCTTTAACTTTGATACCTATGGCAAATAGTTTGATGTATTTAAACAAAAATCGAATATATAAATTTGGACATAAGTGTTAAAATTGACCACGAAAACTCTAATCGGTATAGACTTAGCTGGAAAGCCAGAAAATCCCACCGGGATGGCTTTTTTGAAGCAAAAAGTTGTGAAAACGTGCCTCGTTCATGCAGACAATGAAATTTTAGCGCGCATCAAATTGCTTAAGCCTTCGATTGTGGCAATAGATGCGCCACTCAAGCTTCCAAAAGCGAGAACATTTAGAATGGCTGACAGAGAACTGATAAAAATGGGATATAGAGTTTTCCCTCCGACTCTTCCCGCAATGAAAATGCTAACCCAAAGAGCCGCGAAACTAAACGAGCAGATAATCGAAGAAGGCTACAAAACAATTGAAGTGCACCCTACCTCAACAAGAAAAGCTTTAAACATGCCNCCAAAAGATTGGGAAAAAATTCAAACAATCCTCAAGCATATAGGTTTAGAAGGAGATGTTCAAGTGCGCATTTTAACACCGCACGAAATAGATGCTGTAACATCAGCCCTGACGGCATACCTTCACATCAACGATAAGGCAGAGGCTGTTGGAAATGAAGAAGGCTGCATAATAATCCCAAAAAAACAGGACTGGAGAACACTTAAAATATGAGCGAAGTAGAAAAGCTACAAAAGGCGGTAGAGTTAACAATAGCCGCAGGATACCAACTAAACAGGGACGCNTTTGAATTCTTAAGTTCAATAACTTCAACAGAAGACCCAACAGAAATAATAAGTAAAGCGCTACAGAGGATAAAAACGTTAAAGAATAAGCCTCTATTCATCGAAAAAAGTTTCTTAGAAAGCTTACTAAAAGAAAAAAAGCCCACAGAGGAAACCTTTATTCCACAACAATTAATAGAAAAACCCCCAGAACCTACTCAGAAAATATGTTTAACAGAAGCCAAAAGAACCTATCACCCCTTCGCCAAAGAAGTCGAACCAGACATAAAGATTCTCGAAGACCCAACAGAAAAATTGAGTTCAAGTGGAACGTTAGAGGATTATCTAGAGTACTTTAGGGACAGGTTTAGGCGAATGGAAAAGCTGTTAAGACAAAGAATAGACGTTAGAGGCGCAGCATCAATTATTGATGCTTTGAAAGCTCCAGCAAGCACGAAGATCAAAATAATCTGCATGATAACAGAGAAGAAGGAGATACAGCAGAAGATACTTTTAACAGTTGAGGACTTGAAGACTTCAGCGACAGTTTTGGTCCCGCAAAATGCTCCGGAAGAAGTTCTTAAAAAGGCACGGACGCTCCTACTTGACCAAGTCGTGTGTATAAGTGTGACAAAAAGCAGGAGCAATTTGTTAATTGCGGAAGACATAATTCTTCCAGATGTAGCTTCAAAGTCACCAAACAAGGCGCAGCTACCAGTTTGCGCGGTGCTTACATCTGATATGCATGTAGGAAGCACAAAGTTTCAAAGAGAAGCGTTTAACCGTTTCTTATTATGGCTTAACGGCAAATATGGCGATGAGAAACTTCGAGAAATAGCAAGCCATGTTAAATATGTTATAATTGCGGGCGACATAGTCGATGGGATAGGCGTATACCCGAATCAGCTAAAAGAGTTAATAATAAGGGACATTTATGGGCAATATAAGAAAGCGGCTCAGTTTATCGAGCAAATACCAGACTACATCGAAGTCATAATCATACCGGGAAACCACGACGCCCCACGAAAGGCTTTACCCCAACCGGCGATAGCCAACACTTTTCTACAAGCTCTACAAGAATCAAGAAAAATCCATTCTCTTGGAAATCCATGCCGCATCAGCCTTCACAACGTAGAACTGCTGCTCTATCATGGACGCAGTTTAGACGACGTAAATGCGACCGTTCTAGGAATGGATATCAACCATCCTGAAAAAGCAATGAGCCTACTCCTACAGTCCCGTCACTTAGCTCCAATGTATGGCGGAAAGACCCCCCTCGCACCGGAAAACAAAGACTTTCTCGTGATAGAACATACACCGGACATTTTCCATGCTGGGCATGTCCACATTTTAGGGTACACAAACTATCGAGGGGTTCTTGTTGTGAATTCTGGGGGTTGGCAGGAGCAAACAGATTACATGCGAAGACTTGGACTAGTTCCAACACCCGGAAAAGTCCCTGTGGTTAACCTTCAAACGTTAGAAGTTAATGTCATACCGTTCATTTAAGAAACCCCTCTAGCAATTATTCTTGCNACACGTAATGGCTCTGGCACCCGCCCACAAAAAGATAGAACCCGCACAAGCTCATAAGCCCATTCGACAGTTTCACCTAAAATTTCAATGTAAACAGGTTCAGCATCATGTAAAACTTTAACCTCGTAAACCTCACCCAACTTCTTAANTATTCCCCATCGAATTTTCCAGTCTTCAAAATGCTTCTGAAGTGCACGCTTCACCGCCCTATTATCGGGCTTTGTTCGNGATATTACTATGACGGGTTTCCCGTGCCTTTCACAGATTGCTGTGGGATCTATAACATTAAAGCCGGCAAAAGAAATCCCAGCAAGGAGAACCGCCTCAAACTTCCACCCTTCAATCATTTTCATTAGCGCTTCTGTTGCGTCCATCCCATCAACAGTAACATCCACTATTCTTACGCCTTTAATCTCTGCCCCAACAAGTAACACCGCAACAAGTTTAGCCTCTCCACTAATGCCCTTCTGGAAACTTCCATCCTCAACTCCTACCACGGGGATTCTTCGCAAGACATCTCGGCGCATACTCAATCAGACGCCCAAGCCTAGTGTCATTACCGAAGACATCTCTAATAAGACTGCGGGCGATCTCCAACCTAATCTTTTTCGTACGCCCATACCTACCCATGCTTATGACCCTAGCATTCAGCAACCCCATAGCATCAAGCTCATTCACAAGAGTACCCAAACGACGCTGCGTCAAAGGTGCAATGCCCACCTCACCACAAAGCTCCCCATAAACCTCATAGATTTCCCCCGTAATAGCACTGTTAACACCCGCCCTATCCAAGTGGTATACGCTTAAAATAACAAGTTTTGAATGCAAAGTCAAATCCTTAAGAGCCTCAACAACACGGTTATGCTCTATATGCTTCTCAGCCTCCCTCACATGCTCCTCGGTAACCACATTAGCACCCACACGCTCAGCAACCTCGCCAGAAACGCGTAACAAGTCCAAAGCGCGTCTGGCATCTCCATGCTCAGCAGCAGCTAATGCGGCACACAAGCTTAAGGCAGACTCAGATAAAGAATTCTCATTGAACGCTAACCGCGCACGCTCAGATAAAATGTTCCGAAGCTCATTTGCATCATAAGGTCTAAAAACAATCTCTTCCTCACTAAGTGAACTAAAAACGCGCGGATCAAAAAACTCCTTAAGCCGCAGATCATTTGAGATGCCAATTAAGGATAGCTTGCTTCGGTCCAAAGTTTCATTTATCCTAGTCAACTCATATAGAAGCCCATCTCCACGCGTTTTCACTAATACATCAATCTCATCTAAAACCACAATAAAGAGCACCGCCAAAGCATTTAGGGCTGCACGAAATCTATCGAAAACCTCCCCAACAGATAGCCCAGTAAAGGGTACAGAAGCCCCAATGCTTTGGCACAAAGCGGAAAAAACGCGATACCCAGACCCCGCCATGCGACAATTTACGTAACAAAACTTTACAGGTGCACCATACTCTTTTGCTTTAACCTCAAGGTGGCTTAACACGTATTTTGCCACNGCTGTTTTTCCTGTTCCAGTTTTACCATAAATGAAAATGTTTGAACACCGCTCCTTTTTCAAAACAGGCGCCACCTTCTCGCCAAGTAACCTAATTTGTTCTTCACGGTGAGGCAATCTACTGGGTAAATAATCATGTCGCAAAACGCCTCTATCCTTGAAAATCTTTGCATTCCCAATAAAGTTTGTAAACAACTCATCAAGTATCTTCGTATCACTCATTTAAATCGCCTTTCTCAACTCCAAAGGTAATGCCTACTCTTCCTTTGGAGTAATAAGTCTCACACTACAGAAAACTAAATTTTTCACGCAATAATCCTAAAAGAAGATCATAAAGATCAGAAACCGCACCCCATATTTTCCTCTGGAACTCTGTTTTACCTCTTAAAAGGTAATGTTGATTTCTTCTTTTTTAAAATGAAGAAATATACTCTGAAAGTTTAGAGTTTACCGTTTTATTATAAGAGTTATAGTTAAAAAAGTTAGATTTTCTCTGTAAGTTTGATCCAAGCATAACGACTAATTCCTCCGCAAAGTTCCAATGGAAAAATAGGGGTGCGTCAAACTATTTTAACATGTCAAGGTTTTAAATTTTGATCTTCTGTAAACAACTTACTTTAACAAAAGTGACTTTAAACTAATTTTCATTCACACTTTGTGATAAACATGTGAAGTTTAAGTGAAGATGTTTCTTTTCTAAATTCTTTCTTGTAAATGTTGCCTTTTTTATGCTGCTTTAATGTGAAATCGGCACCCCTACCCTTCTACTGGAAAATTAAGTTTAATTCTATTTTTAATGCAATTTTAAAAAATAAACTCATGTGAAACTTGTAAAAACGCAAAAATTGGAATTTTTCCTCTTTTAGCAATCGTAGGCATTATTTAGCCTTTTTTATTTAAAGTTATTCACCATAACATCTATAACTTGTTAACTACAAAGTTGTGAACACAGCTAGGTGCACAAGAGCAATGCCCGCCCGAAAGATGCGCGTCGAACTCTTCGACGAAGAAGGTAATCGTTACACCGTCTCTTTTGAAGGACAAATTACTAGAGACAAGGCTCTTCGACTTTTAGATCTTGTAGAGCTTTTGGGCGGCATGCCGTCAAGTATGAGCAATTCGGAAGTGAATAAGGAAATTTTGGAGAGAGAATTTTCCAAGTATGATAAAATGCGGACGGTTATACGGAAACATTTTCCATTAGTGTGGTTTTCCTCGCGTGATATTCAGGTAGCTTATGAGCAAGAGTTTAAGGAACCAATAGGTCTAAGCACGGTAGCAACGTACCTCTCTAGAATGACAACCAAGGGTCTGCTTATGAGAACTGGAGCATCAAGAACCCTAAAATACAAAGTGATAGCAAACTCTCCAACGGCAATAATCAAAAGGCAACAACCTTGAACTTTATGGTTATTGTTGAACCGACCCGCTTTCAGTTCGCTTTAATAGTTTACGCATCTCTTCCTTTATACTGTACTTGAACGGGATTTTAGCGGTATCTCTGTCTAAATAACCTTCCTCATAAAGCTTCTTCATTAACCGCGCCGTATGCTCTCTACTGAGCTTAATCCTATCCTTTATCTCCGGCGCCGTTTTTGGGCCTTCAGAAACTAACATGTCTAAAACTGACAACTCGGTTTCGGTAAGTGGCGCCAAGGCTTTCTCTTTTTTTATGGGAATTACCGCTTCTATTTTTGTGTCTGTAACTGCCACAGGATATTTAACTCGCTCCTCAATCGTGGAAATTCGCGTAGCTAAGTCCTTTTGTGATGCCAAACTTTCCTGCAACTCCTTGGCTATCTCTTCCACTCTTTTAGTGGCGCTCTCCTTTTCATTAACTAAAGAACCAACCTTTGCTTCTAGGGTGCCAATTTTCTTGTTGACCTCTTCAATTTCCTTTTTTGCAGCATCGCTCTTTGAGTCAATAGCATCAACCTTGTATACGACAAAACCTAGTTTCTCCGCCTCCTGCTTAAGCTGCCTATTAAAACTTAAGGTAATGTCCTCGATAATCTCCTTGGCATTTTCATATTCTTTCCGTATTTTCTGGAGTTGCCTATAATATTCGTAACAAGCACCAATTGTTAAAGCTGTCAAAATCCCCACAATCACAAAGACCTCCAGATTAAGCACCCCCGTGATTCACGCGTGATTTACTCATATAACATCACACATCACAGTTTCACGTGCAGAAGATTTAAAGTTTATGTTACCTCCCAATGCGCACTTAGTTGGTGCATGACATCACACATCACAAGCGAATAAAATAAAATATTCGCGCATAGGGGAATGATAAGGCTTGTTTTGGGTTCTTTTACGCTTTTAAGCTATTTTTTGATGCTACAGAAACAGGGTTAAAGGAGTAGACGCTTCTTTTTTATGTGACTTGTGACGTCACACATTGTCTGCGGAAGGTTCTGATAGTCTTTTTAGACCTGATTCGAGTTCTTCCCTTATTATTTTTATGATTTTTAGGCGGTCATCTACGTCTGTGGTTGTGTCTTCCATTCCTTTATGGGCTTCTACGTAGGTTTTTAGTTTGTTTGCTATTTCAATGTAGGGATCAAGAGTTGTGNNTTCAAATACTCCAAGGTATCCTANGAGAAGGATGGTGTATATGGATTTTATGACGTTTTCTTTTGCCTGTTTTAAAGTTCTGTTGAAGGCGCCTCGACTTATTTTTGCCTTTGTTAGCCTTAAGCTTGCTTTTTCATCGTAATTTAGTGTTTTTCCAGATAAATTCTCAGCTAAAATGTCAATAAGCAGTGTTTCAAGTTGAGTTTTTGTTAAATGGCTATTTTTATAGAGAATTTCTGCTATAGGGTCATTTAAAGAGCTTGTTAACCATAAATGTATGTTTTCTTTCAGCTTCAAACTTTTCTATCCACCGACGCGTCTTATGGATACGAATTTGTATACAAGTCATCTTAAAGTTTGCTAGGAGGTATGTAAATTTTTGAGATTCTGTAACGCAAATATTTTATTTTTAAGAAACTAGTGCATATTTAGGGATACGTTTGGTTTCCAAGTTTAAGCCTTCAGAACGCCTAAAAAGCGTAAAGCCGTCAGGCATTCGCCGATTTTTTGCTTTAACCCAAGAAATGCCGGACGCTATTAATCTTAGCGTTGGAGAACCGGATTTTTCTCCTCCGCGGGATGCTATAGAGATGGGGGTGAAAGTAGCAAAAGAAGGAAAGACACATTATGCTCCTACTAATGGTATACCAGAACTACGTGAAGCCCTAGCTCAAAAGGCCTACCGTGAATATGGACTTAATTATGACCCAGAATCAGAAATCTTAGTTACTTCTGGCGGAATTGAAGCAATTTTCTTGGCGTTGTTTGGTTTTATAAATCCTGGTGATGAGGTTTTGGTTCCTGATCCCGGATTTGTGTGTTATGAGCCTTGTGTGCGGCTAGCTGGTGGTGTTCCAGTTTCTATTCCCTTGTTAGAGAGGAACGGGTTTAAGCCGTCTGTCAATGATGTGATGTCACTTGTCACAAAAAAGTCACGTGTGATTATCTTGAACTATCCTAACAACCCCACAGGAGCTGTACTTTCCTTTGATGATGCTGCCGCATTGGCTAAAATCGCGGTTGAACGTGACTTAATTGTGATTTCCGATGAAGTTTACGAGAAAATACTTTATGATGGAGCGAAGCATTATTGCCTTGCAACCTTTCCAGGAATGCGTGAACGTACATTGCTTGTTAATTCTTTTTCGAAAACCTATGCAATGACGGGGCTGCGAATTGGTTTTATTTATGGTCCTGCGGAGCTTATTTCACCTTTGTGGCTTATACACCAGCATACAATTGCGTGTGTAAACAGTATAGCGCAATATGTTGCGCTGGCGGCATTAAAGGGGCCACAGGAGTTTGTAAAGGGCATGGTTAGAGAATTTGACAGGAGGAGGCAGATGATTTACAAGAGGGTTAATGAGATTGGAGGATTTACTTGTAACTTGCCGAAGGGGGCTTTTTATGTTTTCCCAAGCATCAAGAAGTTCGGTATGTCTTCTGAACAGTTTGCAGGATACCTTGTAAAAAATGCTCATGTGATAACTGTTCCTGGTTCTTCTTTTGGAAGCTATGGCGAAGGGTATATTCGAATCTCCTATGCAGCTTCGTACGAGCAATTGGAGGAAGCGATGAATAGAGTTGAAAGGGCAGTTAAAAATCTATGAGAGAAATGTGGAAGGTTAGAGGTGTTCAGCGCTTTTCTTTAAGGCGTCAAAAAGTTCTGGACGTAAATCTTTCAACGTTGGCGCAAAAGTTTCCACAGGCTTTATATCACTGTAGTTGACATCACACATCACAAGGTCTTCGTCATCGTATTTTGCCTGTGCTAGAATTTTNCCATTTGGTCCAACAAGTCTGCTTCCTCCCCAAAATTGCAAGCCATCTTCTATNCCGACAAGGTTTACATATGCNAGGAAAGCTGCGTTTTCCATCGCTCTGGCAACAGTTAATGCTTCAAAGAATGCCTTTCTAACTGCTGGTGAGGCTGATATGCAAACTATCAGCATGGCNCCTTTTAGGCGTGTAAGCCTGCTAACCTCTGGAAAGAAAATGTCATAGCATATCATTAGCCCTAGCTTTCCCAACTTCGTGTTAAGTGCCACTGCCTCATAACCGGGTCTAAAATACCTTTTTTCTTCAAATACGCTGTGTGTTGGAAGGTACATTTTACGATATTTGCCAATAAAGCCTTCTGGACCTACAAGAACGGCGGAGTTATAAATGGTCGCTTTTGCCTTTTCGCTTAGCTCCGGCATGCCAAAAATTACGTAAAGTCCAGCCTTTTTTGCTAGATGCTCCATAGCTTTAGTTGATGGTCCCGGTATTGTTTCTGCCAAGTTGTATATTTCGTCCCGAACAACGTAGCCAGTCAGCGAAAGNTCTGGAAAGATTATGAGCTCTGCGTTTTGCTCTGCAGCTTTCGTGATGAGGTTTTCCATTTTTTCGAAGTTTTTCTTTTTGTCCGCACGTTTACAACTTAGTTGGGCAAGGGCAATCTTGAAACTTTCCTTCATTTTCGCACGCTCCGCACACCCTAATATATGCTTCTAGGAAGTCTAAAGTCCGCTCCAACAGTCCTATATTCAATTTTTGTTGTTAATGGCATTCGCCTTTTGTGTTCCGCGTATAACCAGCGCTTCTTCACCTTCTCCACGACATCCTTTTTTATGCCTAACTGATTCGCTATTTCTTTCGTTTTCATAAAATGTTCTAAACCATGAAGAATTAAGTCCAATAGTTCATAGCTTATTCCAAGCTCTTCTTCGGCAACCTGCCCTGGCCAAAGGGCTGGCGATGAGGGTTTTGTTACTATCTCTTTTGGGATGCCTATGTACCGCGCAAGTTTCCGAACTTGTGTTTTGTATAAGTCCATGATTGGTGATAGATCTGCTGCCATGTCACCCCACTTGGTGAAGTATCCCATCATTGCTTCTGATTTATCTGAACTTCCACAGACAAGCATGCCAAACTTGTTGGCGTAATAATAAATGTAAATCATCCTTGTGCGTGCTTTTATGTTCCCCTTACAAAGGTTATCTTCAGGGTCAAAGACTGGTATTGAATTGTAAAATGCCTTTAAGGCTGGCGTAATGTCGATTTTTTCCCTTCTTAAGCCGAACTTTTCAACGACAATTTCCGCGTGTTTAATATCCTGAGCATTATACGTTTCTTTTTCTGGCAGCATCAGCGCTAAAACGTTTTTCCCTCCTATCGCTAGGGCGGATAGGGCTGCGGTTGAGCAACTGTCAATACCGCCTGAGAGTCCCAGGACGATGCCTTTTGCGCCTGACTTTACCACGTAGTCTCTTATGAAGCGTTTTATTTTCTCTGCAGTTTCGCTCCAATCTAGTTCAAGAACATCCGGGGTTAGCTTCAATGAGATGCGCCTCAATGTTTTATGGTTGAAGGCAAGTATTTAAGGACAAACATAAAATAGTTGAGTGCTTTAAATTTTAAGGCATAGAAGGAAGTTGAGATGGGACGCAGAAGAAGGAAAGTTGTTCGTATACCAAAGAAGCGTTTGCCTAGATTCTTCTCTTGTCCTAGATGTGGAAAGGAAACGGTTAGGGTTGAAATATTCCGTGAAGAGGGTCGTGCTGTTGTGGGTTGTGGTAACTGCGGCTTAAAAGAGGAATTCCAGATAAAGCCAGCTCAGGCGGAAGTAGATGTTTATTGTATGTTCACTGATAAAGTATACTCAAGTGCCCGAAGCACATCAACAGTCTAGCGAGGCGCGGCGGAAGGAGCGGCTTATTTATGGTTGGACCTGTTGAGAGGTATCTGCTTGAAAAAATTGCATCAGAAGGTGCGATACACTTAACGCTTATAGACCCAGAAAAGGTAACAGCACCTCAAGCTGCAAGAGCCGCTAACAAAGCCAAGCTAAGCGGAACAGCAGGTATAATGGTTGGCGGATCAACGTTATTCACCATAAGCCACCTTGACAATGTTCTAAAGGCTATTAAACGCGCAGTAGATCTGCCCGTAATTCTTTTTCCAAATAATGTGACTGGAATAAGCCGATACGCAGACGCCATCTGGTTCATGTCACTTCTAAATTCTGTTGACCCATATTTTCTGATGGGCGTCCAGATTTTAGGCGCCCCAATAGTTAAAAAGTATCAATTGGAGCCTATTCCGATGGGATACATAATTGTGGGTGAAGGAGGGACTGCTGGTATAGTTGGCAAGGCAATTCCAGTTCCATACGACAAACCTGAAGTTGCAGCTGCACATGCCTTGGCGGGGCAATATTTGGGCATGCGCTTCATTTATTTAGAAGCAGGGTCTGGTGCCAGAAAGCCCGTGCCCCCGGAAATGATAAGGGTTGTTAAAAAGCATGTTGATGTGCCTCTCATAGTTGGTGGTGGCATACGATCAAGAGAGCAGGCTTTAGCTGCAGCGTCTGCTGGGGCCGATGTTATTGTTACTGGGAACATTGTTGAGAGGGCTGACCTTAGGCATAGGGTATCCGAGATTATTGAGGGCATAAAACGTTTTAGGCTGTGAAGCGGCTTTGACGACCTTTGAAAATTACTTTAGCGCTTTAAAGAAAGCCTTAGGCAATGAGGGTGCATATACAATTTGGCCTGATTTTGAGCCGCAATATGATGAACATGAATATGTGTGGATAACGCTCAGGGGTTTAGGTGAAGTTTTACTGCTTAACTGCGGAATGTGTGATGGGCCATCTGACATAAGGCATAAACGTTGTGAGGAGTGCACCGAGAAGCGTAGTGAAATAGCAAAGGAAGCGTATCAAAAAGCAACTGGACATAAAAAGGATAAGTGGGGCGCGCTCTTTTTGTGTCGAATTCACACGGGATAAGTGCTGTTTGCCATAGCCATTTTTGACTTGAACTTGTCGCAAAAGCAAAAATATCTAGCGGATTGTTAGGGGCTTGTGGGTTGCGGTTGAACGGACCAATGAGCGAAGCTTACCGTAGATACACAGAAAGTCTTGAAAATGAATTCTGGCGTTTACACGCTATAAGCGAGAGGGCAAGGGAGAAAGGGCTTGATCCAGCACTTAAGCCTGAATGTAAAGTTGCGCGAGACTTAGCTGACCTTGTAGAGGGGCTTGTTGGACCGAATGGTGTTGCTGAAAGTATTAGGAAGCTAAGCGAGAAACTTCCAAGGGAAGAGTTAGCCTTTAAGGTTGCTGAGGAAATAGTTTACGGCAAGTTTGGGCATATGGAAGCTGAGGCGGCGGCAGAGCAAGCTGTAAGAACCGCTCTTGCAATATTGACGGAGGGGCTTACAGCTGCTCCACTCCAAGGAGTTGCAAAAGTAAAAATAAAAACAAACTTTGATAGAACGCGCTACCTCGCGATTTATTTTGCAGGTCCAATAAGGTCTGCTGGGGGCACGGATCAAGCTCTAACATTAATCATTGGAGACTTTGTTAGACGTCTTCTAGGACTTGACCGTTATAAACCTAAGGAAGAAGAAATTCTGCGTTTCATCGAGGAGATGAGGCTTTACGAGCGTTCTGTTGGGCGTTTTCAATATCACGTTTCTGATGAAGAGTTGCGGAAAGCACTTCAATGGCTACCTGTGGAAGTAACGGGAACAGAATCTGACCCATTTGAAGTTTCCACTTTCCGCAATCTTCCACGTATAGAGACTAACCGTGTAAGGGGCGGAGCTCTAAGGGTTGTGAACGACGGCGTTGTTGGAAGGGCTCCAAAAGTTTACGCGATTGTTGAAAAGCTGGGCATTCAAGGCTGGGATTGGCTTAAGGAGTTCCGTAAGAAATCTGAAAAGAAATCGTCCGGATTTATGGATGATGTCATCGCTGGGCGTCCAATATTCTGTTTCGCCTCAAACCGTGGTGGATTTCGCTTGCGATACGGGCGGGCACGCAATTGCGGGCTATCCGCTGTGGGCATTCACCCAGCAACGATGCTTGTGCTTAACGGGTTCTTAGCGGCTGGCACTCAAATGCGTATCGAACTTCCAGGAAAAGGCGGTATCGCGGTTCCAGTTGACTCTATAGAGCCTCCTGTGGNGCTTTTGAGAGACGGGTCTGTTATACGTGTTACGTTGGAAAACTTCAATGTGATTAAGGATCAAATTGCTAAGGTTCTTTTTATTGGCGACATTCTGATCAGTTTTGGAGATTTTCTGTACAATAATAAAGTGCTTTTGCCTTCTGGATATGTTGAAGAGTGGTGGGCTGAAGATTTAAGACAAGCCGTTGCTGAAAAGTTTAACGGAAACGTTGAGGAAGCTTCCAAGGCTGTTAACCTTTCTCCTGACAGACTTAAGGCTTTTCTGAAAGACCCATTCACAAACAAGCCGACAGTAAAAGAAGCTATGGACATTTCATCAGCGCTGCATGTACCACTTCATCCTGCGTTTACGTTTTTCTGGTCTAATCTTGCATCGGTTGAAGATATTAAGACACTTAGGACATGGCTTGCAGANTCAAGAGTAGAATATGGAAACGGTGTTATTCGCAAAATTGTTGGAAATAGCGACATGCACNTTAAACACGCTTTAGAAACGATTTATTTACCTCACAGAGTCGTAGAAAATACCATTGTCATTGAGGGTGAAGAAGCACATGCTTTTGCCGTTTGTTTACATTATGGCTTTGCTGAAAAGGTGGATCTGCCGCTTGATAAGCCAATTACAAAAGTAATCAGTATGCTTGCTGGTTTGGATGTATGGGATAAGGCACCAACATTTGTTGGTGCAAGGATGGGGCGTCCNGAAAAGGCGAAAAGGAGGGAGATGAAACCTCTTGTTCATGTTCTCTTTCCAGTGGGTTTAGGCGGTGGTTCTCAAAGAGACATTGTGGAGGCTGCGAAAAAAGGCTCCTATTCGGTTGAAGTTGTTAAGCGTAGATGNCCAGTTTGCAACTCGTTTACTTCCAGAGTTAAGTGTCCCGAGTGTGGAGCAGAAACAGTTTTGGAGAAAATCTGCCCTAAATGCGGCAAAAACCTGAAGGAAGGCGAATGTCCAGTCTGTAAAGCACCAGCTAAATCTTACTATAGACAAGTTGTCAATTTTAAGGAGTTGCTTGAGAAGGCTTGTACTGGCCTTGAGGTTTCCACTCCGAAGGTTCTAAAAGGCGTCAAAGGTTTGACAAACGAGACAAAGACTCCGGAGATTATTGAAAAGGGTGTTCTCCGAGCGAAGTACGACTTGTCTGTTTACAAGGATGGGACTATACGCTTTGACGCAACAAATGCTCCTTTAACGCATTTTAGGCCCTNAGAAATAGGCGTGCCTTGTGAAAAGCTTAGACAGCTCGGTTATACGCATGACATGTTTGGGGCGCCGTTAACGAGTGGTGACCAAATTTGTGAGCTAAAAGTTCAAGACGTTATAATCCCTACAAAATGTGCAGAATATTTTGTGCATGTTGCAAACTTTATTGATGAACTTTTAACTAAGGTTTACGGAATCTCTTCCTATTACAATGTGAAATGTATAGGAGAGCTTGTTGGGCATCTTATCGTCGGCTTGGCGCCGCACACGTCTGTTGGAATTTTAGGGCGAATCATTGGATTTACGGACCTAAATGTTTGCTATGCACATCCGATATGGCACTCTGCAAAGCGTAGAGACTGTGATGGGGACGAAGATGCTTTGATGCTGGCTTTAGACACTTTAATCAACTTCTCCCGCGAGTATCTTCCATCACAAATAGGTGGGATAATGGACGCACCGTTGCTTCTAATACCCATCGTGAACACTGCTGAGGTTCAGAGACAAGCCCATGACTTCGATGTTGCTGGTGCATATCCTGCTGAATTTTACGAAAAAGCCTTGGAAGGAGCAGAGCCAAAAAAAGTAAGCGGCGTCATAGACCTTGTTGAGCATAGACTTGGAACCGAAGCGCAGTTTGAAGGTTTCAAATTTACAACTCCAGTTTTAAACATAAATTATGGAAACCCTGAGAGTGCTTATAAAAGGCTTAAAACGATGGTTGACAAGCTGAACAGTCAACTTGAACTCGCTGAGAAAATTGAGGCCGTAGATGCTAGGAAGGTAGCGCTAAAAGTTTTAACCAAACACTTTATGCGTGACATTGCTGGGAACATGCGTGCCTTTTCCACGCAAGGTGTACGGTGCAAATCGTGTAACAAGCGTTACCGTCGCGTTCCACTCCGCGGCATTTGCACTTACTGCGGAGGAAAATTAACTTTAACTGTTTACCGTGGCGGCATTGAAAAATACTTTGAGGCGGCACAAAACTTGGTTGAAAAGTATAAGCTACCGCAATATTACGCACAGAGAATCCTCCTTGTTAAAGAGGAAATTAACGCCTTGTTTGAGGGTAAGAAACCACGGCAAATCAGCTTAACAGATTTTTCTTAAGAAAGTTTTTCAAGTAAAACGTCCATAATAGTTTTTGATTAAGATGCCACGGGAGCCTTATCACCCCAAAGCCTACCTAGCAAAAGTAAAAAACATTAAACGTGGTCTTCAAGCAAGGACAAAAATACTAAATGTTTTGGATAGGCACCCAGCTGATGCCAGAACTATTGCCAAGGAAATGGAGATGCACTATAATGTTGTTATACACCACTTAAGGCTACTAGAGGCCGAGGGAATCGTAGAACGTAAGCATAGCAAACCAAATGTTTGGACGCTTACTGGTTTGGGACAAAAAAGCCTAGTAAACACGATTTAAGTCGCCTAAAAGGGACACTGGCAAGGTGACTGTTGACATTTTGGGCATCTCCAACTGTACTTCTTGAAAGCTGCACTTTCAAGGCTTATGTCAACAACATTTGCAAGTGAGGCTAACCATGCGATGACATCTGCGAACTCATTTTCGATTGCCTCTTTATCATTCAGTTTAAGTGCTTCCCCCAACTCCTTTACTTCATCTACAAGCCAATTGTATGTTTCGAGGGCTCCGCGTTTGGAATCTTTGTGAAAATATAGGCGATGCATCATTTTCTGAAACTCGTGTATGTGCAATTATTTTTCACCTTTTTATTTAAGAGACGAGCAGTTTTTAAGAATAAAAATGCATCTAAAACTTTCTGTTTGGATGTGATGATGCTATGCGTGTTGTTATTAGAAATTACAGAGAGGAGGACAGGGAATCTTGTCGTTCTTTATGGTGGGAATTGACTGAGTGGCATCGGGAAATCTATCAAGACCCAAGGATTGGCGGAGAACATCCAGAAGAATACTTTGATAAACACTTAGCTAAG
>JGI24721J26819_10002157_pt1 | contig 21860 bp, 21 predicted proteins | sample YelNatPaOPGAMG01_FD_26819 | JGI IMG/M metagenome (IMG submission 26819) | reverse complement strand
GCATTTGTAGAAATGGAATCAAAAGATGATGCTCAAAAGGCTAAAGATGCTCTAGACAACACAGACTTAGACGGCAGAAACATCAGAGTTGATGAAGCAAAACCCAGAGAGTCAAACCCAAGACCAAGATCTAACTATTCTAACTCAAGAAACAGATTTTAATCCTCTTTTAAAGCAGGGCTTAATAGCCCTGCTGATATATTTTCCCTCCTTTAAAATTTAAATTTTTCTTAAAAAACAATAAATAATTGAAAAAACATAAATTTGGGTTATAATTTAACTAATAAGTTAATCAGGAGGTCTTGTATGGCAAAGCGAATCAGAATTGAACCTTCAAAGTGTATTGGTTGTAAAACATGTGAGCTTTCGTGTTCCTTTAAACATCAGGGGATGTTTGCACCAAGCCTATCGCGTATCTACAACGAGGTATTTTTAGAAGAAGCATCGTTTATAACAGTTACCTGTCAGCAGTGCGACGATCCATGGTGTGCTAGGGCTTGTCCATCAGGGGCTATTGTAAAACACCCAGATACAGGTGTTGTAGAGGTGATTGAGGAAAAATGCGTAGGGTGCAGAACATGCGTAAGTGCATGTCCATTTGGTATGATAAAGTATGTGGAGTACAAGCAAAAGGCAGACAAATGCAACCTTTGTGGGGGCGATTTCCCAGAATGTGTGGCATTTTGTCCAACAGGCTGTCTAACTTTTGAGGAAGAGGATGAACCTCTTAGGACTAAAATATTAAATTATGTCAATGCCGTAAAAGAAGGGCAATTGGAGGTGTAGTATGTTAGGTGGATGGATAGGCAATGTTTTAAGGATAAATCTCTCTAAGATGACATATAACTTTGAACCACTAAATTACGAATGGGCAAAACTGTACTTAGGCGGTAGAGGTTTGGGTTCTAAGTACTTCACAGAAGAAGTTGACCCAACGGTGGATCCGTTTTCTGAAGACAACAAACTTATTTTATCTCCAGGTCCTTTAACTGGCACATACGGCGCAGCAAATGGCCGCTATATGATGATTACAAAATCACCGCTTACTGGTACAATCGCCTCTTCAAACTCTGGAGGTTATTTTCCTGCTGAGTTAAAATACGCAGGCATTGACCTAGTAATCATAGAAGGCAAAGCCTCTCATCCTGTATACATAACAATCTACAACAACCAGGTAGCTATAAAAGATGCCTCAAAGATCTGGGGTAAAAATTCAGATGAAGTAGAAGACTACCTGCACTCCACTTTCCACAGGGACGCCAAAATCGCTTCCATTGGTCCAGCTGGCGAAAAGCAGGTACTGTTTGCTGCTATTATGAATGATAAGCACAGGGCAGCAGGCAGAAGCGGTGTAGGCGCTGTGATGGGTTCTAAAAACCTAAAAGCCATAGCTGTAAGGGGCACATTGGGTGTCAAAGTAGCAGATAGGGTTAAATTTAGAGAGGCAGCAACTGATGCGTTTCGTGCAATAAAAGAATCACCTGTAACCGCAGCTGGTCTTCCAGCATACGGCACAGCTGTGCTTGTAAATATTATTAACCAAAACGGTTTGCTTCCAACAAGAAACTTCCAAGATGATGTTTTTGAAGATGCAGAAAAAATCTCAGGTGAGACAATGGCTAAACAGCTGCTTGTTAGAAACAAAGCTTGTATGTCTTGCATGATTGGGTGCGCTAGGGTAACAAAACTAGCTGACCCTAGATACAAGGCTCAAACAGGTGAGGGCCCAGAGTATGAAACTATATTTGCGTTGGGCTCAGACTGCGGTGTATCAGATTTAAGTGCCATAACAAAAGCAAACTACTTATGCAACGAGTACGGTATGGACCCAATAAGCGCAGGTACTACAGTAGCATGCGCTATGGAGATGTTTGAAAAAGGCATAATACCTCAAGGTGATATAGGCATGCCTCTAAAGTTTGGCGATGCGGATGCGGTTGTTAAGATGATTGAGCTAACGGGAAAAAGAGAAGGTTTTGGGGATAAGCTTGCACTGGGCTCTTACAGGCTTGCAAGCCTCTATGGGCACCCAGAGTTTTCTATGAGCGTTAAAAAGCAGGAGTTCCCAGCATACGATGGTAGAGTAGCGCAGGGTATGGCTTTAGAGTATGCTACATCAAACCGCGGTGCTTGCCATGTAAGGGGCTATATGATATCGCCAGAGATTATGGGCGTGCCCGAAAAACTTGACCCATATGCAACAGAAAACAAGGCATTCTGGACAAAAACATTTCAGGATGTAACAGCCGTTGTTGACTCTGTGGGTATGTGTTTGTTTACTACATTTGCAATAAACATAAACCACATAACAAACCTCTTTACCAGTGCAACAGGGCTCGATTATACGCAAGATGATATGATGAAAGCTGGTGAGCGCATATACAACATAGAGCGCTTATTTAACCTAAAAGCAGGCATTGACCCATCCCAAGATACACTGCCAAAAAGACTCCTTGAAGAGCCCGTTAAACAAGGCCCTGCAAAGGGAATGGTTGCAAAGCTTTCTGTGCTTTTGCCTGAGTACTACAAAGAGCGCGGTTGGGGCTCAGACGGCATACCAACACAAGAAAAGCTCAAAGAACTAAATATTGCATGACACTAGGCGCAGTTTTAAACTGCGCCTATTTTATTAGTGGGGGGCTAAATGTATTATGACCTAATTATCATAGGCAACTCTGCAGCAGGCTTAAGTGCCATAAAAACGATTAGGGCAGTTGACAAAAAGATTTCTATTGCAGTATTTGACAAAGAAGACGAGCCAGCATACTCAAGGGTTTTAACACCCTACTATGCAGGTTTTGATACGGATAGAGAGCACCTATACATAGTAGATAGGAACTTTTACTCAAAAAACGGCGTTTACACCTATTTGGGACAAGAGGTAATAAAAATTGATACAAATAGGAAAACAATCCACACCCAAAACAGTATGTACACATATAAGTATTTGCTTATAGCATCTGGTGCTTCAGCAAAGCCACCCCATATAAAGCACAATAAAGTATTGACGCTAAGAAATATCTCCGATGCAGATAAACTGCATGAGTTTTTTGCAAGCGCAAAGTCTGTATCTGCGCTTGGCGCTGGTCTTGTTAGCATACCTACACTTTCTCATTTAAAAGACGATGTTAAAAAACATATAATCGTATCATCCGATAGAGTATTTTCTCAAGTAGTGGATAAAGAAGCCTCCTATATATTAGAAGAAGTTTTTAAAAACAAAAATGTATTTATTTACAAGCATGATGATGTAGAAAGCGCTCAAGACAACAAAGACGGTTCAATAAAGCTTACTTTAAAATCAGACCAAACAATAGACTGTGATTGTTTGCTTGTTGGCAAAGGGGTTGTACCCAATGTTTTGTTCTTAAAAGACGAGCTTGATATTGATAATGGCATTGTCATAGATGAGCATTGTAAGACAAGCGCGCAAGATGTTTATGCAGCAGGCGACTGCGCCAAAGGCAAAGATTTTATAACAGGCAAAAGCCTCGTTCAAGGCAACTGGATTACAGCTGTAGAACAAGCCTCTATAGCAGCAAAAAACATAGCAGGTTTTAATGTGTCCTACGAAGGAAGCATAAAAAACAACACTACAGAAGTGTTTGGCATAGATGTGGCAGTTGTGGGTTACAACAAAGACGATGCAGAAAGTATTGAATTTTTTGACCCGCAAAGAAATTTTTACAGGAAGCTTTTTTTTGATGAATCAAGTATAATCATTGGTGCTACACTCATTAAAGATACAAACGATGCGGGGCTTTACTACAACTTAGTAAAGACACGCACTAAAATAAACACTTTTCACAATTTAAACCAATTTGCAAATTACGCAAAGTTTTTGCGCAGCATAAATTATAGGTAAGGGGTTAAGATGGCAACATTTTATGAAGCAATAGAAGCAATTCAGCCAAAGCCTATAAATCAAATCGAGGAAGTAGGTTTGCTTGACTCTATAAATAGGGTGCTAGCTGTAGATATTATATCAGACATAGATTTTCCTCCATTTAACAAAGCTACAATGGATGGTTTTGCCTTTAGGTTTTCAGATCTAGATGATACGCTAAAGCTAAAAATAGCAGATGAGCTTTTTGCAGGATCAAACAAAGATGTTGATCTAAAGCCCAAAGAAGCAGTTCGCATAATGACAGGTGCCAAAGTCCCACAGTATTGTGATAGCGTAGTTGAGTTTGAAGCAGTTGTAGAAAACAGTGGTTATATTGAATTTTAAAAAACCGCCAAAGAAAGGTTCAAATATAGCCTATTTTGGCGAAGATTTAAAAAAAGGCGAAACTGTATTAAAAAAAGGCACGCTTATAAAAACCAATATGGTAAACTTACTTGCACAGCTTTCTTGTGTATCTATAAAGGTTTACAGAAAGCTAAAGATTGGTGTAATTACAACAGGCGATGAGCTAATAAGTCTAGGAGAGCCAAAAAAGCCTTCAAGCGTTATTGATACCTCGCACTACAGTTTAATTGCCCAGATAAATCAGTTTAATCAACAAGCGGTTGATTACGGCAAACTCCCAGACGATTTGCAAACAATAGAAAGAACGCTTGATATAGCAGCAAAAACGTGCGATATTGTAGTTATAACGGGTGGTTCTTCCTTTGGCGATAAAGACTATACAGCAGATGCGCTTAATAACATTGGTGCAAAAATACTTGTTAGAACGATAGATATGAAGCCTGGTCGACCTACAATTATAGCTTTAAAAGATAACTGTTATATCGTAGGCTCACCCGGAAACCCCGTATCTACCTTTAGTGTATTTAGACTCTTTGTAGGTAACATCATCTCAAATATGCTTGGGTGCAAGTGTTTTGATGTTAGTTTTCTAAAGTGCAGCATAACTTTTGATTACAATAAAAAACCAGATAGAATGCATTTTTTGCCTGTGGATGTAAGATTTGAGCAAAATGGCTATAAAGCCTATAAAATACCCTATAATGGCTCTGGTGACTTTAGTGCTCTATCAAAAGCTAATGCCTTTTTGGCTATACCGCAAGAAATACAAAATGCTAGATTAGGTGATGTATTTGAATTCTTTTTTATTTAGAGGGGTGCTTATATGAAACTTTTTTCCAAACTTGCTGTAATTCTTGCTGTTGTTTTTTTTGCAAGCAGTGCTTTTGCTAACACGCTTGTTGTAATGGAAGCAGGAAGCCTTGCAAAGCCTTTTAAAGCCATTGAAGAGGCTTTCAACAAGACATACCACACTAATGTAGTGTTTCAAAACGAGGCTTTTGGCAGTGTTAAGATCGTAAGAATGATTACTGATTTGCACCGCATACCAGATATTGTGGCGTTGGCTGATTACTCTTTATTCCCTAAAGACTTAATGCCACAATACACAAGCTGGTATTTACAGTTTTCTACAAACCAGGAAGTATTGGCTTATACGCCAAAAAGCAAATATTCAAAAGAAATAAACTCAAGCAACTGGTATAAGATACTTTCAAAGAAAGATGTAAGCTGGGGTTATGGAAACCCAAATTTAGACCCAGGTGGCTATACGGCCGTTATGGTTTTAAAGCTTGCATCTATATACTATCATGATCCTAAGTTGGCAGACTACCTTTTATCCCATGTAAACAAAAACAACATAAGGCCCAAAGCCGAAGACTTGATAGCCTACCTAAAAGCTGGAGAGCTTGATTATGCTTTTGAGTATCTATCCATTGCAAAGCAGTATGGTTTAGATTATGTTAAACTGCCAGATGAAATTAACTTTGGTGATCCCAAATTTGCAAAGTATTACTCTCAAGTGTCATTTAAACTAAAATCTGGCAAAGTGGCTCCTGGCATACCTATAATTTACGGCATATCAATACCTAATCAGGCAAAAAACAAAGAATTGGCAGCGAAATTTTTAGCCTTTTTAATCTCAAAAGAAGGCCAAAAAATATTGAATGAAAGTGGTCAGCCTGCAATTAGCCCTGCAGTAGCAGTGGGTGCTAAAAACCAGATACCAGAAATTGTAAAAAAATTAACAAAATGAGGGGAAGTTTTTCCCCTTATTTTTCTTTATGAAGCGTAATAACCTAAGCGATAGAACAATAAAATTTGCTTTTGTGCTTATAAGTGTTTTGGTGCTTATATTTATTATAGTTCCCATGGCGCGCCTTACACTGTTTATAAATGCAAAGACCTTGAGTGTAATTGAAGAGAGCTCCGTTTTAGAAGCTATTTTTAACAGTTTGTCTTTATCATTCGTATGTGGGTTAATTTCAATAGTAATTGGCGTGCCGTTTGCCTATCTTTTAGCTAAAAACTTTTTTAAGAAACTAAACAAATTTATAGAAACAGTGGCTGATATACCGATTTCTATACCTCATACGGTAGCTGGCATTGCGTTGCTTTTTATCTACGGCAAGGAAGGCATCATAGGAAGCCTTTCCTATCGTTTATTCAACTTTCAAATTACAGGCACACGTGTAGCAATAGTAATAGCTATGCTGTTTGTGTCTTTGCCCTATATGGTGAATTCTGCTAAAGAAAGCTTTAGAAGCATCGATAAAGAGCTTGAAAAGACAGCCTTTATGCTTGGGGCAGGCGAATTTAATGTGTTCAAAGATGTATATTTGCCATTGTCTAAAAATGCCATTTACTCTGGCTTTATCTTGGTGTGGGCACGGGCAATTTCTGAGTTTGGTGCTGTGGTTATGCTTGCATATTATCCTATGACAGCACCTGTTAAAATTTACAATGCTTTTAACGAAATGAACCTAGAAACTTCAGCTGCCATTGCAGCCTACCTTTTGCTTATATGTATAGGTTTCTTTTTAACACTAAGATTTTTGATTAAACGATGAATCTTTTGAAAGTTACAAATTTCAATGCCACATTTGGCAACTTTAAACTAAAAGATATTAGTTTTAGCTTGAAAGACAATAGTATCCTTGTAATACTGGGCAAAAACGGCGCAGGCAAAACAAAGCTTCTTGAGTGCTTATGCGGCTTAGAACCCATTGAATCAGGTAAAATTATTTTAAATAACATTGATATTACACGAAAAAAGCCCCAAGAAAGGAAAATAGGCTACATTGGAGCTAACCTTGGTTTGTTTCCCCATATGAGCATATATGAAAATATAACCTATGGTTTAAAATTCAACAAATCAAAGTTAAACATTGACGATATAATAGAGATATTTAATTTAAAAGAGTTTCTAAAACGAAAGCCTAGCGATATAAGCAGTGGCCAAAGACAAAGGGTTGCGNTAGCTAGAACGCTTTGCGCAAACCCCGATATTATTTTATTTGATGAGCCTACATCTGATATTTCATACCTAGAAAAGCCTCTTTTGCTCAAAGAGATAAAATTTATATTAAAAAAATTCAACTACGCTTGCTTGTTTGTTACACACGATATCACAGAAAGCATATATATAGCCGACTATATAGGTATTATGCAAGATGGTTACCTAAAATATGTGCAACATTTAAGTGAGTTTTTAACTTCTCCAAACGATACATACGGGGCTTTATTTTTAGATTTTAACATACTAAAAGCAAACCGCATTGCAATTGATAAAGTGGCTATAGCAAATCAAAATATAATCGTAAGTAATGTAGAGTTTGATAGAGTAATTTGTCTTATAAGGCCAGATATGATTATCCTAACAAAACAAGAAACGAATATGGATAACTGTTTTAAATGCTTTGTCGTTGATTTCAGTTTCAACGGACATGTGTATAGTGTTTTGTTAGATTGTGGTTTTTCTCTAAAGGTTAACCTTACAAAATATTACTTTGACGAATTAAATGTAAAAATAAATCAAGAAGTGTTTGCAAGTTTTAACAAGTTAGCAATCAATATCTTAAAAGACGAGTAAACACTTAAAAAGTACTATCCCCCACCATAAAAGTAAAATCACTAAAATAATGTAAAATTTTGTTTTTTACAAGAGATTGTTTACAAAACAAAACCACTAAAAATATCGTAAATTTCTAAGTCTTCTTGAACATCAAAAATTCTGTGTTTTGTGTGCGGCGGGACTTTTACAAAAACACCTTTTTTAAGTTCATGTTGAAATTCTCTCATGCTAACCTCCCCTTTTTTTAATCAAAATAATTACTTATAGAAATATTTCAAGTTTATTAGCTACAATTTAGACTTGAAAAATTCGTAAATAGTCATCAAATTACTACAGTAAGCTAAATAAGGAGGCAAGGATGAAGTATAAAAAATTAGGTAAAACGGCTTTAAAGGTATCTCAATTGTGTTTGGGAACAATGACTTTTGGTTCTAATTTTAGAAACATTGGCACAGTAAGTGAAGAGTTGGCCCTAGATTTGGTAAAAAATGCTCTAGATTCAGGTATAAACTTTTTTGATACAGCAGATGTGTATTCATTTGGCGAATCAGAAATAATCTTGGGCAATGTTATAAAAAGATTGGGCTTAAAAAGGCACGAGTTAATCATAGCTACAAAAGTAAGAAGCGCAAGCACCCAAGAGGCATTTGAAAATAAAGGTGACATTAACAATATTGGTCTTTCAAGAAAGCATATTATTGAAGCCTGCGATGCAAGTCTAAAAAGACTCCAGGTTGACTATATTGACCTTTATCAGGTTCATGGGTGGGATATACTAGCAAGTATAGAAGAAGCGCTTGATGCACTAGATATGCTTGTGAAAGCAGGCAAGGTATTNTANACAGGTTGTTCAAACTGGTCTGCAAGGCATATAATGAAAGCGCTTTATTTATCAAAAGCAAACAGGTGGGCCGAATTTGTNTCTTTGCAGGCGTACTATTCTTTAGTTGGTAGGGATGTAGAGCATGAGTTGCTTCCTCTTTGCAAAGAAGAAAATTTAGCATTTTTGCCATGGTCGCCTTTATCTGGAGGATTTCTAACAGGAAAGTACACAAGAGAAAACCCAAAACCCCAAAACGCTCGCAGAAGCGGTTTTGAGTTTCCGCCAATAGATGAAAGAGCCTATGATGCAATTGAAGTGTTAGATAAGATAGCAAAACAAAAAAGTGTTTCTATCGCACAGGTAGCTTTAGCGTGGCTTTTGAGCAAACAAGAAGTTACATCAGTTATTATTGGTGCAAACAAGATGAGTCAACTGCAAGACAATATAAAGAGCATACATGTAGAACTAAGTGATGAAGAAGTAAAAATGCTGGATAACGTTACACAACCAAAAACACTCTACCCTCAGTGGATGTATGAGATGCAAAACCAAAATAGGGATAAATTGGAGTATTAAAGGATACAGGAAATGGAGTCAAAATTACAAAAATTAAATAGTTTATCAAATTCTATTATACGATAACAGAGTATATTCCCAAAACAATTATTGCCAAAGCTAGAAGTGCAACTATACTTATATATGCTCTAGAGTATGAATAATTTTTGAGTATTTTTTTGCTACTTGCAAGCATTATTAGAAAACCCAGAACAATTGGNAAAACAAAACCATTAAATGCTTCTACATCAACCATAATTTTTACAAGGGGAATACCAGGGATGAGTATAATAATAGCACTTAGAGCAACCAAAGCAATATAGATAAAATAAAACANCTTCTCTTGCTTAAAGTTTGCATTTAGTGTGTGTCCGAAATTCCATGTTTCGCCAGATGCCCAGGCAAATGACATTGACACAACAAATGCAGCTAAAATGCTTGATGCATAAAGTCCAACAGCAAACAATAAAGCGCTGTATTTACCAGCAATAGGCACTAAAGCCAAAGCAAAATTATAAGCATTGTTTGGGGCAATATGTTCTTTATACAGCACAGACGCACCAAGAATAATTACAACAATCATTAAAATTTGTGTGGCAAAGCTGCCAATCAATGTATCCCATTTTGCAAATTTTATATCGCACGATTGCAAACGCTTATCAACCGTAGCGCTTTGTTGGTAATAAATCATCCATGGCATAATTACCGCACCGACATTTGCTGCTATAAGAAAAAGATAATTTTTGTTATTAAATGGCTGATGCGAAATAAAACTTTTTGCTATTTCAGTGTAATTAGGGTGCGACATTATGGCTGCAGGTATAAAAACAAAAGAAACTAAAGAAAAAACAATAGCAATAGCTTCTGCACGTTTGTATTTTCCGCTTAAAGCTACAAAAATAAGCAATAAAGCACTAATGATAATAGAGTAGTCTTTTGGTATACCTATAATTTCTGTACTTGCTGCAATGCCTGAAAATTCTGTTAAAAGTGCGCTAAAGACCACGAAAAGCAACAGGATAGTTGAAAACACTGCCCATTTTTCACCAAAGTATTCTCTTATGAGTTCGCCGTGCCCTTTGCTCGTCACACAGCCAAGCCTTGAGGCTATTTCTTGCACTACATACAATAGAGGTATAAGTAATAGCTGTAAAGGTATCAATTTATATCCGTATTGTGCGCCAGATACAAATGCCGTTGTGATTGAACCAGCGTCCATATCAGCTATCATTACTATAAAACCAGGCCCAAATACAGCCAAAAACGATAAAAGCCATATTTTGAAGCTTTTTTTCACTCTCAAACCTCCAAAATTAGTCACATATAAATATATTAGGTTAGTATAAAAAAGTCAAGTCAAAACGTTTAAACTATGAAAAAATACCTAGAATAGTTGCAAAAAGTTGTATTATCATATATAAAATTATCGAAAGCGCGACTTTTATTATTAGCGCTAAAGAAAATATATCTTGCTAAACGAAGGGTGTTAAAACGCTTATTAATTAAAAGTTTTACTGTGTTTAATTAAATATAGAAAGGAAAAATGAATGAAAATAGCGACTTGGAATGTAAACTCTGTAAGGGTAAGATTAGACCAGATTTTAGAATGGCTACAAAAAGAAAGTATTGATGTGCTTGGCATGCAAGAAATTAAAACCCCAGATGATAAGTTTCCTTACAATAATTTTAGGGATTTAGGTTATAATATAGAGAGTTTTGGTGAAGTTGGTTTTAACGGTGTTGCAATTGCCTCAAAGTTTCCTATGGAAAATGTAAAAAAAGGTTTTGCGCTTGATGCAAGGGATCAAAAACGCATGATAAGCTGTGAGGTTAATGGTATAAAAATTATCAATGTCTATGTACCAAATGGAAAAGATGTTGGAACATCAGATTATTATTACAAGCTTGATTATTTATCAAAATTAAAAGAATACTTAATCTCACTGCTTAAAATTACAAACAGGATAATACTTATAGGTGATTTAAATGTTGCATTATCGGACTTAGATGTTTATAATAGTAACCAGATGAGTTTCAAAATCGGTTTTACTCACCTAGAAAGAAATGCTATGAAAGATATACTAAACATTGGTTTTTTTGATGCGTTTCGCGAGTTTCACAAAAATGATAAAATATTTAGTTTTTGGGATTATAGGGCAAATTCTTTTTTAAGAAACGTTGGTCTAAGGATAGATTATATTTTAATGACAAAAGAAATTTTTGAAAATACGGTTCTTTGCGATATAGACGAAAAAGAGCGGGCGAAGCGTGGCTCTTCTGACCATGCTCCAATCTATGCGCAAATTAACAATTTAACAGGGAGTGGCATATGAACTATCAAGACATACCACTAAAATTATCGGAGTTTTGGAAATCAAAAGGTTGTATTATTTTACAGCCCTACGATATTGAAGCCGGNGCTGGAACATTTCATCCAGCGACTGTATTAAAATCCTTAGGCGATAAACCTTGGAGAGTAGCCTATACAGCACCTTCAAGAAGGCCAACTGATGGTAGATACGGTGAAAATCCCAATAGACTCCAGCATTATTATCAGTATCAGGTTATAATTAAGCCATCACCAGAAAATATTCAAGATATGTACTTAGAGAGTCTGGAGTTTTTGGGTATATCGACAAAAAAGCACGATATTCGTTTTGTTGAGGACAATTGGGAGTCTCCTACACTAGGTGCATGGGGGCTTGGATGGGAAGTCTGGTTAGATGGTATGGAAGTAACGCAGTTTACATACTTTCAGCAAATTGGCGGCGTGGATTTAAAACTTATACCTGTTGAGATTACATACGGCACAGAGCGACTTGGCATGTACATACAAGGCGTTGAAAATGTGTTTGATATGAAATTTAACGATTCTCTAACCTATGGAGATATTCATAAGCACGACGAGTGGGAGTACTCTACATACAATTTTGAAGTTGCAGATGTGTCTATGCTATTTGAATTATTTAATATGTTTGAAGCCGAATCAAACAGGTGCATACAGGCAAAACTTATAAGACCTGCTTATGATTATTGTATAAAGTGTTCTCATGTTTTTAATCTTCTTGATGCACGAAGCGCAATAAGCGTATCAGAACGCACTCACTACATAAAAAGGGTAAGAGATTTGGCTGTTAGTATTGCAAAAGCGTATACAGGAGAACACATATGAAAGTATTGTTTGAGATATTAACAGAAGAGTTGCCAGCAAAAGAGCTTTTGAATGTGCGAAGCGACTTATTGATAGCCATTTTAGATAAGTACAATATTGACTACTCAGATGTCAATGTTTACTATACGCCAAGACGTATAGCTAGCGAGTTTGATTGTAATGAGTTTACAAAACAAGCAAAGCAAAAAATTGTGGGACCCCCAAAAAGCGTTTGCTTTGATGATAAAAACCAACCCACAAAAGCGCTACTTTCTTTTTTAGATAAAAATAATGCCCATTTGGATGAGATTTTTTTTGAAGATACAAAAAAAGGCCCTTATGTGTATATTTTTAAAAAACAAGCCCTATTGCCAGCAAAAGAGCTTTTGTGTGGTATTTTTAGTGAATTTTTAAACTCTATAAAAGCTTATAGCAAACAAATGCGCTGGGGTAGCGGTGATTACGAGTTTTTAAGACCAGTGCACAACTTGGTACTTTTAGCGGACAATGATGTTGTTGAATGCTCAATGTTTGGCAAGAAAAGCGTTTCTTATACATTTGGTCATAGGTTTTTATCAGAAGGGAAAATTGAGCTTTTGTCAAAAGATTACAAAAAAACACTGCAAGAGCATTTTGTAATAGTTGATCAAAATCAAAGACAACTATTGATTAAAGAAGCACTAAAGAATTTGTCAAAAGAAGATAAACGATACATGTTAGATGAAGATTTATTAAACGAAGTTACAAATTTAGTGGAGTACCCGCATTGCATAGAAGGCACATTTGAAGAAGAGTTTCTTAAACTTCCACAAGAAGTGTTAATAAGCTCAATGAAAGCTAACCAAAAATACTTCTATTCGTTAAATAATGGCAAGCTTACAAATAAATTTTGCGTAGTCTCAAATATAGTTACAGATGACGATTCCTTAATCGTAAAAGGCAATGAGCGTGTTTTAAGGGCACGCTTTAGAGATGCTGCNTTTTTTTACCAAGAAGACTTAAAAGTTAAACTTGAAAGTTTAGTTGATAAACTGAAAAACATGCTTTTTCACAAAAAACTTGGCTCTATGTATGATCGCACAATGCGACTTGTGGAACTAACAGGTCAAATAGCCAGCAATATTGGTGCGCAAACAGAAGTTGCAAAGCGTGCAGCATACCTATCAAAAGCTGACCTTTTAACGCATATGGTTTATGAGTTTCCAGAAGTTCAAGGTGTAATGGGCTCTTTATTAGCAAAAAACCAATCAGAAGGCGAAAGTGTAAGCAAATGTATTTACGANCAGTACTTACCAAAAGATGAAGTATATCCAGAAAGTCTAGAAGGTATAGCGCTATCTCTAGCAGACAAATTTGATTTAATCGTAGGGGGTATGATAGCTGATTTAAAACCAACTGGCAACAAAGACCCATACGGACTTCGCCGTGCAGCGCTTTCAATTATTAAAATTGTGCTTAAATCAAAATTGAGTTTGAATGTCAAAGATGCTGTAAAATTTGCTATATCACTCTACGAAAAACAGGATTTACGCAAAGATGTGCTAGATGAAACACTTGAATTTATAAAAGTGCGATTTATAAATATGTTTGAAGAGCATGCCGAGATTGTGAAATCTGTGGTTGAGGTTGATTTTAGTGATATTTACGAAGCATTACTTAAAATTGAAGCATTGAAGACTTTTTACACGCAGGCTGATGAACAGGATTTATTTAGCATCAAAAGGGTTTTTAATATAGTACCAGATGGTTTCGATAAAACGGATGCAGACGAAAACCTTTTTGTTTCTAACGAAGAAGCTGATTTTTATAATTATGTCAAGGCATTAAAGCACAATTTGGGAGCATATTTGCAAAGCAAAGATTACCTATCGTACTTAAACAAGATTGTAGATAGGCAGATAATATCAAGTTTTTTTGATAAAGTCCTTATTATGGATAAAAACGAAAAAATTAAAAACAATAGGCTAGCATTATTGAATAACTATAGGCAATTGGTTTTGAAAGTAGCTGATTTTAAATATTTAAGTATTTGAAGGTGTGTGTATGATTAGATTAAAAGATACTTTAGGTTTGACTTTTAATGATGTGCTTCTTGTGCCTAGAAAATCAAATGTTTTGCCCAATGAAGTAGATACAAGCACAAGCCTAACAAACAGGTATAACTTGAGGATCCCTATTATTTCTGCTGCTATGGATACAGTTACGGAGTATCGTATGGCAATTGGCATGGCAAGAAACGGTGGTCTTGGTGTTATACATAAAAACATGACCATTCAAGAGCAGGTAGCACAAATTATAAGGGTTAAAAAAAGTGAAAGCGGCATGATAACAGATCCTATCGTTATTCACCCAGACGCTACTATTAACGATTGTCTTAATTTAATGCGACAGTANCATATCTCTGGTATACCTGTTACAGATGATAAAAATACACTTGTTGGGATTATAACAAATAGGGATTTAAGGTTTGAGACGGATTTTACAAAAAAAGTGAAAGATGTTATGACAGCAAAAGGCTTGATTGTAGCCCCAGAAGGCACCACGCTCCAAGAAGCTATTGAGTACCTAAAAGCAAACAAGATAGAAAAATTGCCCATTGTTGATAACAATTTTAAGCTTAAAGGCTTAATTACAATAAAAGATATTATAAAAAAAGAAGAGTACCCAGATGCCACAAAAGACTCNAAAGGCAGGCTTGTGGTGGCTGCAAGTGTAGGTACTAAAGATGGAGATGNAAGAGCAAAAGCACTGCTAGAAGCAGGTTGCGATATTATAGTACTAGATTCTGCTCATGGCCATTCTGTAAAAGTATTAAAAACTATTGAAAAGATAAAGTCAAAGTTTGATTGCTGTATAATTGGCGGCAATGTTGCAACACGCGAGGGCACAAGGAGCCTCATTGAAGCAGGCGCAGATATTGTGAAAGTAGGTATTGGTCCAGGCTCTATTTGTACAACACGCATTATTGCAGGCGTAGGNGTGCCTCAGATTACAGCAATTTCGGAGTGTGCAGAAGAAGCTGACAAGTTTGGCGTTAAGATTATAGCCGATGGCGGTATAAAATACTCCGGAGATATTGTAAAAGCGCTTGCTGCAGGTTCTGCATGTGTTATGATCGGTAATTTACTTGCAGGTGTTGAGGAATCACCAGGCGAATCCATCATTTATCAAGGCAGGAAGTATAAAGTTTACAGAGGTATGGGCTCGCTTTCTGCTATGGAAAAAGGCGGTAAAGAACGATACTTTCAAGACGATGTTGAGCCGGAAAAATTCGTCCCAGAGGGAATTGAAGGTAGAGTGCCATATAAAGGCGAGCTAAAAGATGTGCTATACCAGTTAGTAGGCGGCCTTAGGGCTGGTATGGGCTATACTGGTTCAAGAACAATAGAAGACTTAAGGGAAGTACAATTAATTCAAATTTCAGAAAACTCATGGAGAGAAAGTCATGTCCACGATGTTATTATCACAAAAGAAGCTCCAAACTATAATATTTAGCGTTATCTTATTATTTTTTGCAAATACGGTTTACGCGCGCGATATTGAGGTTTATTTTACACCTTCTGATGTACCTATCGAAAAAATTATTTACTTGATTGATCACTCGAAAAAAACCATTGATGTGGCTATGTATTCTTTTACATCAAGGCCTTTAGCGCAAAGCTTGATAGATGCGAAAAAACGCGGGTGCAAAGTTAGGGTATTATTAGATGGCGAGTGGAATAACCCAAAAAATAAATTTTCTAAATTTGCCTATTTAATTAAAAATGGTCTTGATATAAGGTTTGCAAAAGCCCATAAATATTACGATAGATACGGTATAATGCATAATAAGTTTGCTATTTTTGACGATAAAATTGTAGAAACGGGGTCGCTTAACTGGACAGCTCAGGCTCCCAAGGCAAACGACGAAAATGTGTTAATTATTGATAGAGCCGATATTGCAAATATCTATAAAAAACAATTTGAGGAATTATGGAATCAAGCAACTCCTGCGAAAGAATAATAGATGCTAATTTAAATCGTTCAAAAGAAGCCCTTCGTGTGGTTGAAGATGTACTAAGATTTAATTATGATGATGAGGATTTAGCTACTCAAGTAAAGAGCATTCGCGCGAATNTAGGAACTATTGCCAAAAAACACATTAAGACAATTGCGCACAGGGATACGCAAAATGATTGCNTAACACAAGTTACATTAAATGAAGAGAAAGAACGCGAATCTCTGTTTGATATATTAATTGCAAACTTTAAGAGGGCTCAAGAATCACTGCGTGTTTTAGAAGAGGTTTTTAAGCTTGTAAATCTTGAGAGTTCTTTATTAAGTAAGCAGTTAAGGTACAAAACATATATACTGGAAAAACAAGTGTATGATAGATATTCGCAATATTAGAAACTTTTCTATTATAGCACATATTGATCACGGCAAGTCAACTCTTGCAGACAGGCTAATCGAAAAAACTGGCTCGCTAGATAAAAGAGAAATGAAAGAGCAGGTGTTGGATAGTTTGGAAGTAGAACGCAGGCATGGTATTACAGTAAAAGCGCAATCTGTAAGGATGGAATATACTTTCAATGGTTGTTTGTATGAGCTAAATATGATAGATACGCCGGGCCATGCAGATTTTTCGTACGAGGTTTCAAAGAGTTTATCAGCTTGCGAGGGGGCGTTGCTTGTAGTAGATGCAACACAGGGTGTTGAGGCGCAGACTGTTGCCAATTTGTATNTGGCTTTAGAAAATGATTTGGAGATAATACCTGTTATAAACAAAATAGATTTACCTACGGCAGATGTAGAAAAAACAAAAAGCGAAATAGAAAGTTTAGGTCTTGATGTTTCTAATATAATCTTGATCTCTGCAAAAAACGATATAGGCACGCAGGAAGTTTTAGAAGCGATAATAAAATACATACCTCCACCAAAAACGAATAATGAAGAAAGTTTAAAAGCACTTATTATAGATTCTTGGTATGATAACTATAAAGGTGTAGTGTGCCTCATTAGAGTATTTGAAGGGGAAATTAATCTAAACGATCGTATAATGATATTTTCAAACAAAAAAGAATATAATATAGAAAGTTTGAGTGTTTTAACGCCGAAACCAAAAGATATAGATAAATTGCACGCTGGAGAAGTAGGTATTTTAATATCAAACATAAAAAATATTGAAGATGTTCTTGTTGGCGATACAATTACGCTTGCAAATAATCCTGCAAAACAGGCTCTTGTTGGTTTTAAAAAAATAAAGCCTTTTGTATATGCAGGTATATACCCCACAGATACCGAAAAATATGATGACCTTAAAGAGGGGCTTGAAAAACTTAAGCTTAATGATTCAAGTTTAGAGTATGAGCCAGAAAAAAGTGATGCCTTAGGTTTTGGTTTTAGATGTGGCTTTTTAGGTATGCTGCATATGAATATAACCAAAGAGCGACTAGAAGAGGAGTTTGGTTTAGATATAGTTGTTACTACACCATCTGTTTTGTACAAAGTAGAAAAAACCGATGGTAGTATACTAGAGATATCAAACCCAAAAGACTTACCAGAGCCACAATTTATAAAGGCTATTTTGGAGCCTTATGTAAGTATTGATTGTTTAACGCCTGCTGAATATATCGGCAGCGTATTGAGCTTATTGCAGGAAAAAAGAGGGTATCAAAAGAACTTAAGTTACTTATCTTCAAATAGGTGTTTAATTACATACAGTGCACCATTATCTGAGATTATTACAAATTTTTACGATACTTTAAAATCTATTACAAAGGGTTACGCTTCATTTAATTACGAGTTTGAAGGCTACAAGCAATCAGACTTGGTTAAAATGATAATAATGATAAATAATGATCCTATTGATAGTTTTTCACAGATTATTCACAAAGACAAAGCTTATTATTATGCTCGTGATGTNCTTGCAAAGCTAAAAGAGTTTGTACCAAGACAGTTATTTGAAATAAAACTGCAGGCAAAAGTTTCTGGCAAAATTATAGCAAAGGAAGAAATAAAGGCGCTAAGAAAAGATGTGCTTGCAAAATGTTACGGTGGTGATATAACACGCAAAAGAAAGCTCTTAGAAAAGCAAAAAGAAGGTAAGAAAAAGCTTAAACAACTGGGAAAAGTTGCCATATCAAAAGAAGCTTTTATGAAGCTTTTAGAGCCAGCAAAAAAGTAAAAAAAAGGAGTCGTTTATGTCAAAAAAATTTTGGGATTGGACAAAATCGATACTTATTGCATTAATTATTGCACTTTTTATTAGAACATTTTTTATTGAAGCATTTAAGATTCCATCTGGTTCAATGGAGCCTACACTTTTACCTGGTGATTATATACTTGTAAATAAAATATCCTATGGTATTAAAATACCATTTACGCATGATTTTTTATGGAAAGGCAAAGACCCTAAAGTAGGCGATATTGTAGTTTTTAGGTATCCACCAGATCCCAGCGTGCATTTTATCAAGAGATGTATGGGCGTACCAGGCGATACAGTGCAGATAATAAATAGGCAGGTTTATATAAATGGCAAAAAAGTTTATGAGCCTTACGCTTATTTTTCAAGTTCAACTATTTATCCAAGAAACACACAAATACCAGGCATAACAACACCTTATGGCTCAAGGGACAATTGGGGTCCTGTTAAAGTGCCACCGCATGAGTACTTTATGATGGGTGACAATAGAGACAACTCGTATGACTCAAGATTTTGGGGTTTTGTGCCGCGCTACGACATAACAGGTGAGCCTTTTATTATTTATTTTTCAATTGATAATTGGAAAATAAAATTTAATAGAATACTCAAGATAATCAATACAAATGCACAAGATGGCAGATAAGTTTTGCAATGAAAAGATTATAAATTGGCCAAATAGTCTATCATTTTTCAGGATTATACTTATTGCGCCTATAATTTATTTGCTTTTAAATGAATTTTACAAACAAGCTTTTTTTGTGTTGTTTATAGCATCAATAACGGACTTTTTAGATGGTTTTTTAGCAAGAAAACTAAACCAGACTACACTGATAGGTAAGCTTCTTGACCCTTTGGCAGATAAAATTTTGATTAATTATGCATTTTTGCTGTTTACAATAAAAGGTGCCATACCCCAATTTTTATGGATAACTGTTTTTTTTAAGGATACAATACTAATTGTCGGCAGTCTTGTAATTTTAACATACAACAAAGAGAACGTTATTAAAAGCTCTTATGTGGGTAAATTTGCCACATTTTTCCAAATTCTACTGCTTTTGTATGTTTTATTGAATAAGCTCTATATATTGCAAAATGAAAAAACTTTGTTCAATGCTCTTGTGTATATAACTTTTTTGTTTTCAATATTTGCCCTATTGCATTATATAAAAAAAGCTTTATATTTAGTTAAAACTTAGTGGAGGTTTTAAATGAAAAAAAATGTTGGTGGGCTTGACCAAAAAATTAGGTATGCAGTGGGTGGTGGTCTAATCCTTTGTGGTTTGTTTAAAAAGAANGTGTTAATTGTGCCNGGCTTTGCGGTTATTGCTACAGCAATATTGCAAAAATGCACACTGTATGATTTAATTGGTGTAAGTACATATGAACAGCCAAGCCAATCAGATAATTAGAAAAATCTTAAAAAACAATATGGGCCTAAAGCCCAACGAGAGATGCCTAGTATTTACCGATCTATTAAATGAAGATGTTGATGAAAACCAAAAATTGCGTCGTAGCAAACTTCCATTAATTGCTAAGGCTTTTTTTGAAGAGGCAAATTCGATAGCAAAAGCATTTTATTTTGAGTATCCTTCATTGGGTTCTCCCGCAAGTGAGCCTCCTTTTGAGTTATGGGAGATTGCTTTTGGTAAATCTTGCACAAAAGAGTTTGAGTACTTAAAAGAAAAAATTCTATCAAAAACCCTAAGCGATGAAGAAAAAATTTTAATAGAAAGCATAGTTAAACAAAAAAATGAATCTGTTGATGTTATAATTGCATTGCCAAATTACTCAACAAGTCATACTTTTTTTAGAAAACTTTTAACAAATACCTGTGGCTCAAGGTTTGCTAGCATGCCTTTGTTTGACGAAAATATGTTATTTGGCCCCTTAAACGTAGACATAGAAGAATTAAAAGACAATACACTTAGGGTGTATGAGATTTTAAAAGGTGCTAAAGTTATCAAAGTCAGCGCCAAAAATGGTACGCAAATAGAATTCAACACCGAAGGCAGAGAGTTTTTAGCTGACTATGGCCTTTTGGATAAGCCGGGCAGTTTTGGCAATTTGCCAGCTGGAGAGGTATTCATTGCACCAAACGAAGGCGCAACAAATGGTTATTTTGTTGCCGAGTTTGGCCCAACATTTAAGTTTAATAACAATTTGTGTTTTGTTGTTAAAGATGGCTATGTAAGAGAGATTATAGGTAGCGATAATTACACAAATACACTTGAAGGCATAATTAAAAAATACCCCCAAGCAGCCAATATTGCTGAGCTTGGTATTGGGACAAATAAAAAAGCAAAAGACCCGCTTAACATACTTGAAGCCGAAAAAATTTACAAAACAATCCATATGGCTTTAGGAGATAACTCTTCTTTTGGCGGCAAAGTAAGCGTGCCGTTCCATCAGGATTTTGTACTGTTTGAACCGAATGTTATTATTATAAAAGATAATAAATCTGAATATTTGTATTTTGATTAACTTAATAAGTGGAGGGTGTATGAGTTTCAAAACAAAAATGGTTTTGTACGGTGTGTTGAGTGTTTTGATTTTTGTTGGTTTATTTGGCATCTATGCGATTTATTGGAATTTAAACTTAGAAAAAAGTGAAATCAACTCAACAAAAGACTTAATTATTACTTATAACAAAAAAAATCTTGTTTCTATAATAGATTCTGTGTCTTCTATGGTTCAGCGTCCCTACGAAAGGTATAAAAATGGCGAGTTAAGTTTTGATGAAGCTAAAACTATTGCTCTAGACTGGATTAGAAGAGTAAAGTTTGGCCACGATAATTATATATTTGTTGTAGACAAAAACGGCACACTACTTGTTGATAGGGCTGATCCATCTCTTGAAGGTAAAAATGTTTTAGATTTTAAAGATGCCAATGGTAAATATATTTTTAAAGAAATGATATCTACTGCCTTAAAAAATGGCTCAGGATATGTATCGTATATGTTTAAAAATCCTGCTACCAATAAGATTGATGAAAAAATTACATATGTTAAATATGACAAAGATTTTGATTTTATAACAGGCACGGGTTTTTATCTTTCTGGTTTAAATAAAGATTTGCAAGAACAAAAAAACTTAATCATCAATCAAATGATTTCTTCTTCAATTGTTTCGGCTATCATTGTGTTGTTTATTATTATTGTAGTTGCGCTAATTGGTATGTGGCTTGCAAAAAAACTTGTAGCACCCTTAAACAGCATAAACTCCCTTGTCTCTACACTTGCCAAAGGCGGAGGCGATTTAACTATTGTACTACCTAAGCAATCAAACGATGAGTTTGGTGAGCTAACAGACCACTTAAACAAGTT
>JGI24721J26819_10002116_pt1 | contig 22081 bp, 10 predicted proteins | sample YelNatPaOPGAMG01_FD_26819 | JGI IMG/M metagenome (IMG submission 26819) | reverse complement strand
CGAAGGGGGCGTTGATGGGGGGGCACCTTCGGCCTCTTTGCCGAACAGGCGTCGCAACAGGCTTTTTCTGCCGCTGGGCGCCGCCTGCGGCAGCCTGTCGTATTCGCGGGCGATCTGCCGCAGCGAGTCGAACACGTAGTGCCGGGGGCCGAGGCGTTTGCCGGTGAGTTTTTCCATGCGCGACAGCGCCTGCATGACCAGCAGCGAGTGCCCTCCCAGGTCGAAGAAGTTGTCGTCGGGCTGGATGGCCGGGACGGCAAGGAGTTCGGTCCAGAGCGCGGCGAGCTGCCGCTCGGTTTCGGTTGGTGCGGCGTCGGCAGACGTTGCGGCAATGACGGGGGCACGCAGCGCCGCTGCAGGCAGCGCGGACGCGGCGGCAGATGCCGGCGCTGCGGCTTGCACGCTACCGTGCAGCGCGGGCAGGTCGTGCAACGCGGCAGCCGGATCTGCCAGGGCCTCAGCCAGCAAGCGGTCGTACTGTGCCACCCAGCCGGCCACGCGAGGAGCGTCGAACACGTCGGTGTTGTAGGTCAACCCGCCGGTGACGCCTCCGGGGGTGTTCAAAAACCACAGCCGCACGTCTTCCGCCGCAGCGGGTTGATAGACCTTCAGGTTCTCCTGTTCCACGGCGCCCCAGTGAGTGTTGCGCTGGCGCACGTCCTGATAGGAAAAGAAGGCCTGATAGATCGGATTGCGGCTGTCGTCTCTTTGCACGGACGAGAACTGCAACATCTGTTCCAAAGGCGCATCGGGGGCCGCAAAGGCGTTGAGCACGACGCTGCGCACCTGCCGGACGAGGGCGGCGAACGACTGCGCCGGATCGGGACGGATGCGCAGTGGCAGGGCATTGACAAAAAATCCCATGACCTGTTCCAGCTCGACCGATGGCCGGCCCCGTACCGGCGTGCCGATGACCAGATCGGTCTGGCCCGACTGCCGCCACAGCAGCGCGGCGAAGGCGGCGAGCAGCACCATGTAGGGCGTGGCCTCGTTGTGCTGCGCAAACTGGTACAGGCGGGTGAACCAGTCTGCCGGCATGTCGAACCAGTGGGTCTGTCCCCTGCCGGTCATGCGCAGCGGGCGCGGGCGATCCGCAGGCAGATTCAGCGGCGCAGGCAGCGGGGTGAGCTGGTCGCGCCAGTATCGCAGCTGACGCTGCAGGTCGGGGGTTTGCAGCCACTGCCGCTGCCAGGCNGCGTAGTCNCCGTAGGTGACGGTCAAGGGAGGAAGTTGCGGGGCGCGGCCGGCGGCATANGCGGAGTAGAGCGCCGCCATTTCCTCGTAGACGAGATCGAACGACCAGCCGTCCCAGATGATGTGGTGCGGCATGAAAAACAGCACGTGGTCGTCCGCCGCCAGGCGGTACAGCCCGAGTTTGAACAGCGGCAATGTGCCCAGATCGAACACTTCCGCGCTGCGGGCCTGCAGGCGGGCCATCAGCTCGGCTTCGCGGGTGGTCGCGGGCAGCGCGGACAAGTCTTCGATGTCCCCCAGCCGCACCGTCAGCTCGGCGGCCACCCGTTGCACGGGCACACCATCCCGTTCGACGATCACGGTGCGCAGTGATGCCTGGCGCGCCACCATGGCGTTGATCGCGCGTTCCAGCGCAGCGACATCGAGCGGCCCGCGCAGGCGATGCGCCGACGGCGTGTTGTAGGTGGGCAGCCCNGGGTCGAGCTGTTCGAGAAACCAGATGCGNCCCTGCTGCAACGNTGCGGNGGCGGCGCTCTGATCTGGGCGATGCGCAATGTCCGCGGCCCTGCAGGCCNGGTCCTGCGCGTGGGCGTCGATCCAGCGCGACAGGCCTTCGATGGTCGGAGTATCGAAGACGGTGCGCATCTGCACGTCCAGTCCGGTCTGCTGGCGTAGCCGCGCGGCGAGCTGCGCGGCCAGCAGCGAATGGCCACCGAGGGCGAAAAAATCGTCGTCGAGCGCCAGGCCGGGCAGGTGCAACACCTGCTGCATGACGTCGGCCACCAGGCGTTGCGTGGCGGTGTGCGGCTGCCGGCGCTCGACGGTTGCCGGTGCGCTGGCGGCCAGCGGAGAAGGCAGGCGTTTGCGGTCGATTTTGCCGTTGGGCAGCAACGGCAGCGCCGTCAACGCGATGATGTGCTGCGGCACCATGTAGCCGGGCAAGCTGGCCGCCAGATGCGCGCGCAGCTCGGCAGCGGTGGGCGCGGCGTGACCGCCGGGCGGCACGACGTAGGCGACGAGCCGGGCGTCTCCCGCTGTGTCTTCGCGCACCAGGGCCACGGCCTGCGCCACCGCCGGATGCCGGGTGAGGTGCGATTCGACGTCGCCGAGTTCGATGCGAAAGCCGCGCAGCTTGACCTGAAAATCGAGCCGCCCGAGGTGTTCGAGCTGACCGTCGTTGCGCCAGCGGCCGCGGTCTCCGGTGCGGTAGAGTCGGGCGCCGGGCTGGCCGGAAAAGACATCGGCGATGAAGCGTTCGGCGGTCAGCGCCTCGCGCTGCCAGTAGCCCAGCGCCACGCCGGCGCCGCCGATGTGAATCTCACCGGGCACGCCGATGGGGCAGAGCTTGCCGCGCGGGTCGAGCACCCAGATTTGGGTGTTGGCCAACGGTGTGCCGATGGCGATGGCGGCGTCGTTTTGCACCGGCCAGCAGCTCGACCACACCGTGGTTTCGGTCGGGCCATACAGATTCCATACCTGCCCACAGTGACGCAGCAACTGCGCGGCGAGGTCGGCGGGCAGCGGTTCGCCGCCGACCAGCGCCTTGAGCTGCGGATTGCCGCCCCATCCGGCGCTGAGCAGCAGGCGCCAGGTACTGGGGGTGGCCTGCATCGCGGTCACCGGCTGGGTGGCGAGCAGGTCACGCAGGGCAAAGCCGTCGGCTGCCTGCTCGCGGCTGGCCAGCAGCACGCTGCCGCCCACGGCCAGCGGCAGCAGCAGTTCGAGCACGGCGATGTCGAACGACAGTGTGGTCACGGCCAGGAGCATGTCGCCAGCCTGCAGGCCGGGGCGTTGGGCGACGGCGAGCAGGAAGTTGACCACCGCGCGGTGCGGCAGCATGACGCCCTTGGGCTTTCCGGTCGAGCCGGAGGTGTAGATCATGTAGGCCAGCGACTCGGGCGTGGCGTCGCGTTCGGCACCCGCTGCGGGGGCGGTGTCGGGCTGCGCGGCGATTTCGGCGGCGTCGGCATCGAGCCAAAGGCTTTGGGCACGGGGCCAGGGCAGCGCGTCGGCTGACGTGCTCTTGGCGATGAGCAGCGCCAGGTCGGCGTCTGCGGCCATGTCGGTCAGCCGCGCGGCAGGAAAGCCCGGGTCCAGCGGCACATAGCCTGCGCCGGCAACCAGCACGCCGAGCAGGGCGGGCAGCATGTCGGCGTCGCGCGGCAGACATAGGCCGACGCGGGCGCCGCGTCGCACGCCGCGGGCACGCAACGCGTGGGCGATGCGGTGGGCCTGCGCCCAGAGCTGGGCGTAAGACATCGTGCTGCCGCCACAGAGTTGCGCACGGGCATCGGGCGTGCGCACCGCCTGGGCGTGCAGCAGCTGGTGCAGCAGCAGGCCCGGCGGCAGCGGCATCGCCGTGGCGTTCAGGCGCTGGAGCTGCTGGCGGTCGGCCGCGGTCACGATGTCGATGGCGCCGAGCGCTGCATCGGGCGCTGCGCACAGGTTGACCAGCAATGTCTCATAGCTCGCCAGCCAGCGCTGCACGGTGGCGTCGTCGAACAGCGNCGCAGCGTACTGGCACTGCAGCTGCAGGCTGCCGTCGGCCTGTGGGGAGGCGTTGACGAACAGCTCGAAATTTTCTGCGCACCGCGGGTTGGACACGACCTCGGCCCGAAGCGGGGCGAAGCGGTGCAGNTCGATGGCCTGATCGAGGTTGAACATCACCGCCGCCAGCGGCACGCGCGACGGGTCGCGTTCGATCAGCAGNTTTTGCAGCAGGGTGCCGAAGGTGTAGTGCTGGTGCTCGAAGGCGTCGAGCACGTCGGACTGCACGGTGGCCAGACTCTGCGCCAGCGGGGCGGCGGTGTCGGCGGTCAGGCGCAGCGGCAGCAGGTTGACGCCGTGGCCGACGACCGACGCATAACCCGGCAGCGTCTGCCCGGCGGCGGGCACACCGACGACCACTTCGTCCTGCCCGCAGATGCGCTGCAGCAGGNNGCCGAAGGCGCAGAGCAGGGTGGAAAACAGGCTGGCGCNCGATTTNCTGGCCAGTTGCCGCACGGCGGCGACGACATCGGGCGGCAGGACATGGTCGATCCGCCGGGAGGCGAAGCGGCGATGCGCNGGCCGCGGGTGATCGCAGGGCAGATCGAGTGCGGCAGGAACACTGGCGTAACGCTGCAGCCAGTAGGTTTCGTCGGCATGGTGCGCGGCGGTGTCCTGCCGCGCGGCAAGCGCCTGGGCGAAGGCGGCAAAGCTGACGGCTGGGGCCTGTGGCACAGCCTCGCCCCTGTTCGCGGCGTAGAGCGTGGCCAGGTCGGTGAGCAGCACGCCAAACGACCAGCCGTCGCAGACGATGTGGTGGGCGCTGAGCAGCACGGCGACGTGGTCGTCGGCCAGCCACAGCAGGCGCGCCCGCAGCAGCGGCCCCTGCTGCAGATCGAAGGGCGTGGCGACCGCCTGCGTCGCGGCGCGGCGCAGTGCGTCGTCTGCCTGTCCCGGCGGCAGCGCGCGCAGATCGTCGACGGCGACATCCAGCGCCAGACTTTCGGCGATGAGCAATTGCTCGCCGTCGGCGCTGAGGGTCGCGCGCAGGGCGTCATGGCGGCCGGGGAGTGCCTGCACGGCGGCGGTGAGCGCCTGCAGATCGACTGCGCCGCGCAGGTGCAGCGTGACCGACTCGTTGTACGCCAGCGTGGCATCNAAGCCGAGCTGGCACGCCAGCCAGATTTCGCGCTGGGCCTCGGTNGTGGGGGCAACGTGGGCGACGGGCGCGGCGTCGGCGAACGGGTCGTAGTCGACGGCGGTGGCGGCGGTGAGTGACTGNGTGTTCATGTTCAGGCGTCCAGGCGAAGGTACTTTCCCGGCTGCTCGGGGTTGGGGACGAACCAGGCGGGATTGCCGTCCGGGTCTTTGCCGATGCGCGCGCCGGGTACCGGCGGGCGGCTGGCGTCGAAGGCGGCGCGGGCCGCGTCGGCGCGACGCGGAAGGAAGTCGGCCTCCTGCAGTTCGGCCACGGCTTCCTTGAACGCGGTCTTGATGACGGCGATGTCCTGCGGGGTGTGCGCCGTGGTGAGAAAGCAGGGAAAGTTGTCGAGGATGTGCACGCCGCGGTCGCGCATCATGGCAAACAGCAGATCCTGCAGCGGATGGTCTTCGGTGAAAAAGATTTTCCACACCGACGAGAACGACTTGAGCACGATGGGCGCGCCGACTTCGCGGCAGTAGGCGTTGAGTTCATCGACCATCGCCGCGGTCGAGGTGGTCAGCGCCTGCTGCAGCTCGGGGCCGGCGGCTTTCAGGTGCAGCAGCACGGCCTTGGCCGCGGCNANGGCCAGCGGNTGGCGCACGAAGGTGCCGGCAAAGTAGGTCACGCCCACGGTGGGCACGGAGTCGTCGCCGTACTGCCACTGGCCGCCGTCGAGCGCATCCATGTACTCGCGCTTGCCGGCGATGACGCCGATGGGAAAACCGCCGCCGACGACCTTGCCGTAGCTCACCAGGTCGGCGCGGATGTCGAACAGCGCCTGGATGCCGCCGGGGTGTGAGCGAAAGCCGGTGACGACTTCGTCGAAGATCAGCAGCGTGCCGGCCTGGGCGGTCAGGTCGCGCAGGGCATGGAGGAATTCGCGCGGCTGGAAGTCGGGGCGGCGGCTTTGCACCGGCTCGACGACGATGGCGGCGAACTCGTCGATGCGATCCTTCAGCGCGGCCAGGGTTTCGGCGGTGCCGTAATCGAACACGACGACGTTTTCCGCGGTGTTGGGCATGATGCCCGGCGCTGCGGGAATGGAACGGCCTTTTTTCGTGCCGCGCACGATGACTTCGTCGAAAATGCCGTGGTACGACCCGGCGAAGATGGCGATTTTGCTGCGCCCGGTGACGGTGCGGGCCACGCGCACCGCGCCCATGACGGCCTCCGATCCGGTGTTGCACAGCGCGGCGCGGTCGGCACCGGTGAGGTCGCAGATGAGTTCGGCCACCTCGCCGGCCAGCGGGTGCTGCGGGCCGATGTCGTAACCGGCGTCGAGCTGCCGGCGCACGGCGTCGACGACGAACGGCGGCTGCCAGCCGAACAGGCTCATGCCGAAGCCGCTGAGCGCGTCCACGTAGACGTTGCCGTCCAGATCCCACAGGTGACAACCCGCGGAGCGGGNGACGACGATCTGGTAAACGATTTCNTTGAGCTGTGGGCGGAAACCGTTGACCACGCGCGGGTCGGCCAGACGTGGGCGGTAGCGTGCGGTGTAAGCCTTGGATGCCGCGGTGCGCTGCGTGTAGCGGCGGATGAAGGCGTCGAGCCGCGCCTGCTGCCGCGCGCTGAGCTCGCCGNTCGAGGTGGTGTGGATGCGGGCAATCGCGCCGAAGGCCTTGTTCACGTCGTAGCGCGCCAGGGCCGGCNCGCCGTCGTCGTCCGTGCTCTGCGCGGGCGTGGCATCGGTTGCCGGTGGCCGGGGTGCGGTGTCGCCGGCGGCGCGCAGTGACGCGCCGGGCTGGCTGGCTGCCGGTGCTGCCGCCTGCGCCACGGGTTGCGCCGCAGTGGCCGCGCCCAGCAGGGCGAGCTGTTGCTGCATGAGCTGCATCTGCTGGGCGATGAGTTGCTGCACGAACGGCGCGTCCGCCGCAGGCCCCGGGGCCGTAGCCGCTGCCACCCCCTGGGCGGCCAGAGATGCGCACGCCTCGGTTGCCGCCGTCGGCGGGACGGCCGTGGTGTCGGCGGCAGCGGTTTGCGGCGCGAGCTGGCTGTCCAGATGCCGCGCCAGCGCGTCCACGCTGCGGTAGCGCTCCATCAGATCGCGGAAGGTGATGGGCAGGGCAAACTCCTTTTTGATCTGCAGCGCGGCCTGCGTCAGGGTGAGCGAGTCCAGGCCGAGCTCGACGAAGGTCGCTGTCGGGTCACTCTGGGCGAGCTCGATGCCCGAGCTGTCTTCGAGCAGCGCGTTCAGCCGCGCGATCAGCGCGGGCAGGCGGGAGGCGGGTTGGGTCATGGCAGGTGCAGGGGTGGGAACCGAGGTGGGCGCTGGCGCAGCGACGGCGGGCAGCGGGGCGGCGTCGAGCCAATAGCGTTTGCGCTCGAACGGGTAGGTGGGCAGCACGATGCGCCGGCGCGGCTCGCCGGCGTCGAACCAGGGGATGTCCAGCCCGAGGGTCCACAACTGACCGACGACGGCAGCGAGTGACGGCAGTTCGCTGCCCGCGGTGTCGTTCAGGCTGGGCACGGCAACGGGTGCGCTGTCTGCGCGCTCGGCGTGCTGGCGGGTCAGCGTGCTGAGCATGCCGCGTGGGCCGCATTCGACGCCGACCAGGCCGGCGTGCGCCCGTAACGCGGTGCGCACGCGGAGGAAAAGCGCACCGTGTCGCGCAGATGGCCGGCCCAATACGCCGGGTCGGTGGCTTCAGCGGCGCTGAGCATCTGCCCGGTGCGGGTGGAGACGATGGGGCGCTGCGGCGCGGCCAACGGCACGCGGCGCACGGCCGCTTCGAACGGCGCCACCGCGGCGTCCATCATCGCCGAATGGAAGGCGTGCGAGGTATGCAGCAGACGGCTGACGACGCCCGCGGCGTCGAGCGCGGCCTGCAGCCGGGAGATGGCGTCGACCGGCCCGGCAGCCACGCTGGCCTGCGGGCCGTTTTCCGCCGCCAGATCCAGACCGGCGCCGAGGTAGGGCTGCAGCGCGCTGGCCGGCAGCCGCACCGACAGCATGGCGCCGGCGGGCTGCGCCTGCATGAGCTGGCCGCGCAGCGCCACCAGCGCCGCGGCATCCTCCAGGCTGAACACCCCGGCGAGCACTGCGGCAACGAACTCGCCCACCGAGTGGCCGATGAGCACGGCAGGCCGCAGTCCGCGCTGCAGCCACCACTGCGCCAGCGCGTATTCCACGCAAAACAATGCCGGCTGGGTGACGGCGGTGGCCTGCAGCGCAGCGGCGTCGTCGCCGAACAACCGTGCCTTGAGATCGAGGCCGGTGTGCGGCGCGAACGCAGCGAGCGCGGCGTCGAGCGCGTCGCGGAACTCGGGCAGCACCGCGTACAGGCTGCTGCCCATGCCGGCATACTGCGCGCCCTGCCCCGGAAACAGCAGGGCCACGGCAGGCGGCGAGACCGGCGCCTGCCGCTGCGCCGCCGTCTGGCGCAACGCGCGCACGGCAGCGGCAGTGTCGTCGGCGACCACGCTCAGGCGATGGGCGAACGCCTTGCGGCCGACGCGCAGGGTGTACGCGGCGTCGCCCAGCGGCGTGTCGGGGTGGGCGGCGAGGAAGTCGGCGAGTTGCATGGCGGCGGCGCCCAGCGCCTGCGGGCTGCGCGCGGACAGCCGCAGGATGAACGGGCCCTGCGCCGCGGCGGTTGGCGGGCGCAGCGGGGCCTCCTGCACGATGGCGTGCGCATTGGTGCCGCCGACCCCGGCGCTGTTCACCCCGGCCAGCCGCGGTCTGGCGCCGCGCGGCCAGGGGGTGGGACGGTCGTTGACGAGGAAGGGGGAGTCGTCCAGGCCGAGTTTGGGGTTGGGGGCGGTGAAATGCAGCGTCGCCGGCAGCAGCTCGTGTTGCAGCGCCAGTGCGACCTTGATCACCCCGGTGGCGCCGGCGGCGATGACGGTGTGGCCGACGTTGCTCTTGACCGAACCGATGCGGCAAAACCCGCTCCGGGTGGTGGACTGGCGAAACGCCCGGCTCAGCGCCTGGACTTCCACCGGGTCGCCCAGCGGGGTGGCGGTGCCGTGTGCTTCGACGTAGCCGATGTCTTCGGCGCGCACCCCGGCGGCGTCCAGCGCAGCGGCGGCCACCGCGGCCTGGCCGTCGAGGCTGGGGGCGGTGAAGCTGGCTTTGCCGCCGCCGTCGTTGTTCACCGCCACGCTGCGGATCACGGCGTGGATGGTGTCACCGTCGGCGAGCGCGGCGGCCAGCGGCTTGAGCAGCACCACCGCGGCGCCGTCGGAAAACACCGTGCCCTGGGCGTTGACGTCGAACGTGCGGGTGTGGCCGTCGGGCGAGAGCATCGCCCCCTCCTGGTAGAGGTAGCCACTGGCTGGCGGGCAGGTGATCGAGCAGCCGCCGGCCAGCGCCATGCCGCACTGCCCGCTGCGCAGGCTGTCCACGGCCATGGCGATGGCCACCAGCGACGTGGAGCAGGCGGTGTGCACGCTCACCGCCGGGCCGGTGAGGTCCAGCCGGTTGGCGGTGCGGGTGGCGATGTAGTCTTTTTCGTTGGCCAGCATGACCTGGAACTCGCCCAGACGCTGTACCTTGTCGGGATGGGCGCTGACGTGGCGCTGAAAGTACGTGGCGTTGTACATGCCGGCGAACACGCCCACCGGCGTGGCGGTCTGCCCCGGCACATGGCCGGCGCGCTCCATGCACTCCCAGCACAGTTCGAGGAACACGCGCTGTTGCGGGTCCATCAGCTCGGCTTCCAGCGGGGAGATGCCGAAGAACGCGGCGTCGAACCCGGCCACGTCGTCGAGCACGCCGCGTGCGGCGACATATGCCGGGTCGGCGCGCACGCCCGCGGGGATGGAGGGGTCGAGTTCGTCGGGGCGGAAAAACCGAATGCCCTCCTGCCCTTGTTCGAGCAACGTCCAGAACGCCTCGATGGTGGGTGCGCCGGGGAACCTGCCGGCCATGCCGATGATGGCAATGGGCGCGTTGCGCGCCTCGTCTGCCTGGCCGTTGCCGTGATGCAGCGACGGACGGCGGCAGGCGGCGATGGCNTNGCCGCCTGCCAGCTGCGCGGCGAGGCCGCGCGGCGTCGGGTTGCCGAAAAACGCGGCGACACCGAGCNCGTCAAACCCGCGCTGGCGCAGCGCGGTCAGCGCGCGCAGCACCAGCAGCGAATTGCCGCCGAGGGCGAAAAAATTGTCGTCGGGCTGCACCGCGTCGAGGCCGAGCACTGCGGCGAACACCGCAGCGACGTCGCGCACACGGTCGTCTGGCGCGGCTGGCGCCGTGACTGCGGCGGTTTGCGCCGCGCCCCGCGGCGGCGGTGGCAGGGCCTTGCGGTCGAGTTTGCCGTTGAGGGTCACGGGCAACCGCGGCAGCAGCAGGATGTGTGTGGGCAACATATACGCCGGCAGCCGCGCGGCCAGTGCGGCGCGCAGCGCCTGCACATCGGGCTGCGCGCCGGGTTGCGGCACGACGTAAGCGACGAGCTGCGCGCCGGTGGCCGCGTCGTGCTGCACCGTGGTGGCGCAGGCGAGCACACCGGGCTGTGCGCTCAGTGCGGCGTCGATTTCGCCGGGTTCGATCCGGTAGCCGCGGATTTTGATCTGCCCGTCGGCACGGCCGACGAAGTCGAGCACGCCGTCGTCGCGCCAGAACACCAGATCGCCGGTGCGGTACATCCTGTCACCCGAGGAAAGCGGGTCGGCGACGAAGCGCTGCGCAGTCAGTTCCGCCTGGTGCAGGTAGCCGCCGGCGACGCCGCGCCCGCCGACGCACAGCTCACCCACCATGCCACGCGGCAGCACCTCGCCGTGCGGCGTGCAGACGAGCACGTGCGTGTCCTGGATCGGGGTGCCGATGGGGATCGACACCGTCTCGGCCGGCAGGGTGTGCGGGATGATGTAGGTGGCGGTGAAGGTGGTGCATTCGGTCGGGCCGTAGCCGTTGATCAGCGTGGTGTCGGGCAGCGCCGCGAGGGCACGGCGCACGTGCGCGACCGACAGCGCCTCGCCGCCGGTGAGCACATACTGCAGGCCGGCGAGCCAGCGCGGGTCGTCATCGACGATGGCGTTGAACAGCGCCGCAGTCAGCCAGGCACAGTTGACGCCCTGCGTGGCGATGCTGCGGGCGATGCCCGGGCCGGTGGGGATGTGCTCGTCGTGCACGACGACGCAGCCGCCATTGAGCAGCGGCCCCCAGAGTTCGAGGGTCGAGGCGTCGAAACCCAGCGGTGCGGCGTGCAGCATGACCGTGTGCCCGTCCAGCGGCATGAAACGGGGTTTGTCCACCAGACGCAGCACCGCGCGCTGCGGGATGGCGATGCCTTTGGGCGTCCCGGTCGAACCGGAGGTGTACATCACGTAGGCCACGGATTCTGCCGTGGCGCCGTCGCCGGTCTGCGCCGGCTGCGCGCCGCAGCCGTCGAGCAGCGTCTGCGCGTCGCAGGTCTGCAGCGGCGCGGCGAACAGCGCGGCGGTCGACGGCTGGGTCAGCGCCAGCCGCGCTCCGGCGTCGCGCAGCATGAAAGCGACGCGTTCGGCAGGGAAGGTCGGGTCGATCGGGCAATACGCCGCGCCGGTCATCACGATGCCGAGGATGCAGGCGATGGCTGCCGGGCTGCGTTCCAGCGCCACGGCGACGACGTCCCCGTGCCCGATGCCGCGTGCNTGCANCCCGGCGGCAACACCCCGTGCCAGGGTNTCGAGTTGCGCATAACTCCATGCCCCGCTGGCGTGACGCACCGCGGTGGCATCGGGGTGGCGGGCGCAGACCTGGGCAAAACGCGCCGCAAGCGTCGGCGCGTCCGGTGCCGGGCGCGGTGGCGGATTGAGCGCGGCCAGCGCGGCGCGCTCTGCGCTGCCCAGCAGGTCGATGGCCTTCACGCTTTGCTCCGGGTCGCGGTGCACGGCGTGCGCGACCTGCTCGATGCTGCGCAGCAGCGCGTGCAAGAACGCTGCGCCGTATCCGGCGGATTCCACCCAGCGCACGGTGCCGTGCGCTGCGTCGGCGGCCAGACACGGCGCTGCGGGGCATCGCGCGTGCGCGGCAGCGGCTTGTGTGGCGTCGTCCAGCCACAGCAGATCGACGGTGCCGGCATCCCACGGCGCGGCGCCAGGCTGCGGCAGGCTGCGTGCACGCTCCACGACGGCGCCCGCCGTCTCCGCCAGGTCGCAGTGCAGCCGCGTCACTGCCGCAGGCGTGTGCCATGCCGCCATCGTCGCGGTGCCGCCACACAGCCGCTGCAGCACGATCGCCGCTGCCGCCATCCAGACCGCTGCCGGCAGTCCGGCGGCGGCGCAGCCGGGCGTTGTCTGCGGCGGCGAAGCCGCGCCCCGGCGGGGCGACAGATCATGTAAACGCCACTGGGGCGGCGTTGCCGGGTCGTGCGCGGTTTGCATGGTGCGGCCTGAAACGGAGGATGGTGCGCCGCATCGGTTTGTGACGCGGCATTCGCACCCATTGCAGTCCTGCGGTCTGCCGCTGCCTAGTCCCCGACTCGGGGAGGACGGCCATGCCAAGGCCGTTTTCGTGAAAAGTTCAACACGTGGTGACAGCGGCCGCAGCGGCACAGCCGGTGTCAGGGCGCCAGCCGGGGTGCAGCGCAGGCGCTAGTAGGCGTAGTAGCCGTAGGGCGAGCCGGCCTTGGGCCCGCGGCTTTGGTTGAGCAGGGTGAAGACCATCGGGTGGTCCTGCAGCATGGCCAGCGACTGCTGCACCGTCCCCTGGTGCGTGCGCCCTGCCTGGACGACGAACAGGATCTGCCCGGCGTGCAGCGACAGCGCGCGGGCTTCGGCCGAAGGCAGCAGCGGCGGGGCGTCGAGAAGGATGACGCGGTCGCGGTAGCGGTGAGCCATCTCTTCGAGCAGCAGGTCCATCGACGCGCTGGCGAACAGCTCGGTGGCCTGGGCGCTGGGCGTGCCCACGGGCAGCAGCGCGAGCTTGGGCACGTTGGTGGCGAGGATGAGGTCGGACAGGTCGATCTCGGGGTGCAGCAGTTTGTCGATCAGGCCCTGCCCGGCGGGCAACCCCAGGCGGGTGAGCAGCGAGCTGCGCGACGGGTCGGCATCGACGAGCAGCACGGTGTGGTTGAGTTCGGCGGCGATGCTCATCGCCAGATTGAGGGCGACGAAGGTCTTGCCCTCACCGGGCAGCGAGCTCGTCACCATGATGAGGTTGGGGCGGTCGAGTTTGTTGGCGGCGGCACCGGAGATATTGCCCAGCAGCGGACGCTTGATGACGCGGAATTCATCGACCAGNAGCGAGCGCGTGGCGTGCGGCACGATGTAGCCTTGCGCTGCCAGACGGTCGAGGTCGATCTGCACCTGGCGCGAGCGTGCGCCNATGTCCTGCGGCCTGGCGTCCTGCACGGCGTCGTGCGCCTTGACNGCAGTGGGCAGCGGCCGCACGCTCGACGGCGCTGGCNCGGGTGACGTCGGCGCGGTGGCGGCGTCGTCGGCTCTNGGCGNGGCGGCCCAGGGGACGTCGACCCCGGCGGCACGGAGTTCTTCCAGGCGTTTGACGGCTTGTTCGATGGTGCTCATGGTCGGTCTGTCCTTCAAGCGCCGAAGGCGCGCTGCAGATGCGCCCAGATGGCCCAGACGATGCCGATCAACACCAGAGCGGCTACGCTGAACGCCAGATTCAAGTGATCACGCCGCTGCCGCGCGGCGGTTTGCGCCGAGTTCAGCAGGGAAATGCTGCCCAGCACCGGTCGGTCGATGGCTTCGCGCAGTTGCCGCGGGCTGTGGTAGGTCGGCATGAGCTGCGAGACGACGAAGCTGGCGACGACGCCGCAGACCAGCGCGAACAGCACCAGCAGGGCGATGAGCATGGGCTTGCTCGGAAACAGCGGGTGTTGTTCGACCCGTGGCGGATCGACGATGCGGAACACGGCGAGTTGCGAGGAGGCGTCCACGCTCTGCGTCAGCCCGGCCGATTGCCGCCGCGCCACCAGGTCATCGTAGCTTTTGCGGATGACGTCGTAGCCACGCATCAGGCTGGCGTACTGCTGGTCGAGTTCGGGCATTTGCCCGGCCTGGCTGCGCAGCTGATCCAGCCGCGATTGTGCCTGCGCCACCTGCGCCTGCAGCGAGGCGACGTTGGCGTCGGCCTGCGCCAGCTGCACGCGCAGCTGCTGGTAGGCGGGATTGGCGGCGCTGAGCATCGCCGTGGCGGGAGATGGCGCCGCCGGCGACGCCGCTGCCTGCGCCGGCTGTTCGGCGGCGGCTTTCAGCCGGGCCTTTTTCTCTGCCTCCAGGCGTGCCAGCGTCTGGCGCGCGGTGATGACGTCGGGGTAGTCGTTGGTGTAGCGCTGCAGCAGGTCGTCCAGGCGGTTGCGCTGCGTCTGGATGCGTTGTTCGATGTCCAGCACGTCGGGCGGGATGACGGCGGCAGCGTGGCCGCTACCCGCGACGGGTGCGGCGACGTAGGGTGAGGTGACGGTGATGGTGGGGGACTCGCCACGCATCTGCGCGGCAATGGCGTTGCGCGCGGCGATGGCGGCGCTGAGCTGACCCTGCATCTGCGAAAGTTGGTCCGACGCCTGGTTGACCCGGGTGTAATAGTCGACATTGGCCTGGCCGGAATAGCCCGGGTGCGCGGTTTTGAAGTCCTTGAGCTTTTGTTCCGCGCTGCTGAGCTGGCGGCCGTAGTCGGCGATCTGGGCGTCGAGAAAGTTCAACGCCTGCTGCGTGTCCTGCTGTTTGCCGCCGATTCCCGAGGTGAGGAACATATTGACCAGGTCCTGCACCACGTGCAGCGCGACTTGCGGGTTGGGGTTGACGTAGCTGACGCTGTACAGGTTTTCCCGCGCGTTGATGTTGAGTTTGATGTTTTTGAACAGTTGATCGACGGCGCGGTTGGTGGCGTCGGGCCGGCCGTCGTCGACCACCAGATGGTTTTCGCGCACAAGGCGTTCGAGGTTGGGNCGNGACAGCAGGGTGCGCGCCACCATCGCCACCTGGTCGTCGATGTTCGGCTGCACCGTCAGGCCCTGCATCAGCGGCTTGAGCAGGGTTTGGGTGTCGACGTACACCCGCGCCGAGGCCATGTAACGCTCGTGGTACAGGGCGACGCCGACGCCGCCGAGCAGCAGCACGACCCAGGCGGTGATCAGGCCGATCCAGCGCCGGTCCCACATGCCGGGCAGCAGGTTGAACAGGGGGCGGAGAAGGTCGTTCATGGCAGCGGACTCAGCANTGGCTGGCAGGTCAGGGGGATGGTGCGGGGCAGACGGCGGGCATCAGGTCTGCGTCTCCAGGGTTTCGAGGACATGGTTCTCCCACTGGGTCAGCAGCCAGTTTTCCAGCGCCTGGGCGATGCGCGTGGCGGTGTGGCCGTCGCCGCCCTGCGGGCTGGGGCGCAACGGTTTGTCGCCTTCGAGAATGTCNCCCAGCGCCTGGAACATGCGGCGGAAATCGCGGCCGACCACGCGGTTGCCGCCGGCACGCAGCGTGTGCTGCCGCGGGCAGTCGTCGTCCAGCGTCAGACAGGGCACGCCCAGATGGCTGCTGGCGTCCTGCAGATTGGCCTGGTCGGTGAGCACNCACGCGGCGCGCTGCAGCAGCGCCACGGTGTGAGCAAAGTCGAATTCGGGCACGCACGCCACCCGCGCGCCGCGCAACGCGGTGTTCAGACCGTAGTCCAGAATGCGNCGGTGTGTCGCTGCGGGCATCGGCCAGACGACGGGCAGGATGCGGCTCAGACGCCTGGCGTTGGCCAGCAGTTCGACCAGCGCGGCGCGCGAGTCGGCCCAGCCTTCCGGTTCCAGGCAGAGCAGGGCGTAACCCTGGGGGTTGTGGAGATGGCTTTTGGGCACGCCGGCCTCGGCGGCGAAGTCCAGCGTGGCCGGCAGCGTGGACAGCAGGCGGATGACGGCGTCGGTGCGCAGGCTGCCGACCACGCGGATCGATTCGGCGGCAATGCCCTCGCGGGTGAGGGGCTCGGCGCTGCCGGCGTCGATGGCCAGGTGCAGGTCGGCGAACTGGTCGATGACGATGCGGTCGATTTCGCGCCGGTCGGCGCGGTTGCCGTGGCGCAGACCGGATTCGATGTGCGCCAGCGAGCAGCCCTGCCGTTTGGCGGTGAGCGCTGCCGCCAGCGCGGCGTCGCTCTGCCCGATGGTGACGACCGCCGCGGGGCGGTAGGTGGCGACGATCTGCTCCAGCCAGCGCACCCACTGCGCCAGGCTCGGCTGCGTCTGCTGTGCATCGGGCAGCAAGGCCAGGTCGATGGCCGCCAGCGCCGCATCGGTGCTCGCCGTGGTGCTGGCCAGCCGCTCCAGGCCGAGCAGCACGGGTTGCGGCAAACCGGCGTGCGCCTTCATGGTCTGCATCAGGGGCTGCAGGGCGATGCGGTCCTGCGCACTTTGGGCGATGCACAGCAGCGGCCCGGGCTCGCCCGGCCTGGGCGGTGCCGGGGCGCGGACGATGGCGTCGTCGGCATCGCTGCCGTGCATGGCAGCCTGCGCCGCAGGCGCGGCGTTCACCGGCTGCGGCACTGTGCTGGCGCGGCGCACCACCGGGGCGGTGATGGTCGGTGCGGCGGCGTCGGCAGCCGGCGCCTGCAGCAGGCCGCCGATTTCCTCGCGGATTTCGCGCGCCACGGTCTCGACCCGGTCGGCGTCGATCTGGTCGGTGTTGTCGAGGAAAGCCGACAGCATCAGGCGGTTGCACAGCATGTTGATGCGCCGCGGCACGCCGCCGGTCCAGCTGTGCACGGCGGCGAACGCGGCGTCATCCAGCTGGGGCCGCCCGCTCCAGCCAACCCGTTTGAGGCGATGCAGGATGTAGGCTCGGGTCTCGTCCGCATCCATCGGGCCGATGTGGCAGCTGGCGATGATGCGCTGGCGCAACTGCTCCAGATTGGGCGCGCGCAACACCTCGCGCAGTTCGGGCTGCCCGACCAGGTAGCTCTGCAGCAGGGCGCGGTTGCCGTACTGGAAGTTCGACAGCATGCGCAGCTCCTCGATGGCTGCGGGGTTGAGGTTTTGCGCTTCGTCGATCACCAGCAGCGCCCGCCGGTTTTGCAGCATCAGGGTGGTGAAATGCGCTTCGAGGGTGGCGAGCAGTTCGGCCTTCGACGCGGTTTTGGCCGGAATGCCAAACGCGCTGGCCACGGCGCGCAGCAGGTCGTCGGCTTCGAGCTGGGTGCTGACGATCTGCGCCGCGGCGACTTTGGCCGGGTCGAGTTCGGCCAGCAGGGCGCGCACCAGGGTGGTTTTGCCCGCGCCGATTTCCCCGGTGACGATGATGAAGCCTTCGCCCTGCATCGCGCCGAANCGCAGGTACTGGTGGGCATAGTTGTGCCCTTTGCTTTCGTANANAAAGCTCGGGTCGGGGTTGAGCTGGAACGGCGGGGCGCTCAGACCGAAATGCGCAGCGTACATGGCCCTGANGTCAGAATTGGTGGGTCAGCCCGGCGTAAACCGCCGACTCGGTGGCGCTGAGAATGCCGGTGTTGGCGGTGTCGAGCAGTTGACGGCGCAGACCGATGATCAGCAGGGTGCGCGGCGCGAGCCGGCGGTTGAGCTGCACGATGAACGTCGTCTGCCGCGAACTCACTCCGGTGTTGATGCCAAAACCGGTGCTCAGGGCACGCAGCACGCCGATGTTCAGGTTCATCACCGGCGTCAGCCGCCGCGAATATCCCAGACCGATGCCGTTTTGCACGTAGTCGGCTGAAGCAAGCAGCAGATTGTTCAGCACCGGCGCNCCCGGCAGGATCAGATCCTGCGTCTTGATGTGAAACGCGCTGGCGGTGTAACTGTTGCGTTCGTCGAGCAGCACGGCGGTGAAGGTCAGCGCGTTTTGCAGCGTGGCCGACTGGGTGTAGAAATTGATGGCGTTGGGCAGCGTCGACGGCAGGCCGGTGACGGCGAGAATGTTCTGGATGGCGCGCGCGCGCGCGGCGGGGTCGGGATACTGCGCCGCAAGCATGCCGTCGAGCAGGCTGGACACGCTCACCCCGGCAGGCAGGGTTTGCAGCGTGGCGAGGTAAGACGATGGCGCGCGTGTCCAGTTCAGACGCAGGCTCAGGCGCTGGATCTGCTGCGAGGCGCTGAGGTCCCAGCCGGTGCCGAAAAACCGCCGCTCGACCACGCCGTCGAAGCGGGTGAANGGATTGGGCCGCCACTTCGCCTGCACNCCGTAGATGCTGTGGCTGAGGCTGGTGAACGAGGTGGCGTAATGTTCNTAACCNCCGATGATCCCGGCCTCGACGTGCGGGGTGACGGCGTACANCCCGCGGGCGCGGACGATTTCATCGCGTACCGACAGCGCCGGACCATCGGTGTACACCGTCTGTTCCTGCCGGCCGTCGAGTTCCCAGCCGAACGGAGTCGGGCGCCGATCCAGGCGGATGGTCTGCAGTCCNTACCGCCCGTTGCTCAGGCCCACGCCGGTCTGGTTGCCGCTGATGTGCGTCCAGGTGTTGTCGCTGCGCGCNCGCAGGCGCAGGTCGTCGTNGAAACGATGGTCGATGTACGGGCTGATGCGGTACTGGGTCGTGGTGTAGGTGGCCGTGCTGATACCCTGTGTCGGAATGGTCAGCAGGGCGTTTTGCTGTGAGGTGATGCTCGAATCGAGGTAAAGCCACTGATCGACCAGCCGCGCGCTCAGGCCCAGCGTGCCCGACGGCAGCACGGTGTTGCTGTACGAACCGCGGGCGTAATACTGCCCGGTCAGGGCAAAGTTGCCGTAGGTGCGCAGGTTCGGCCCTTCGGTCTGGAAGGCGATACCGGGAGTGATGCTCACCACGGTGTCGCTGCGCGCCGGGGTGGATGTGCCGAAATACACATTACTGGTCTGCAGCACCGACAGCCCAACGGACGGCTGGACGAAATTNCCCCGCGCGGGTGCCGCAGCGGCGCTGGCCGTCGCTGCAGGCCCGGCCAGCGGGCCTGCAGCGGCNTCGGCCCCGGGCAAGGCAGGCAGCCCGACGCCGCCAGGCAGCGCGCTGTTCATGCCGGGAACGGTTTGCGCGGATGCCGCGTTGGCCAGCAGCAGGCACAAAGNNAGCGGGGTCAGGGCAAAAACTGCAGGACGGCGGGGGGGCTGCATGGCGGGCCTCGGGNAGGAGCAGGAGACGACAGTGTCAGAACATGCTTTGCGGGATGATGATGACGTCGCCGGGCTCGACCGGCACATTGGCCGACATCTGCCCGCGTTTGAGCAGATCGCCGAGCTTGATGCTGTACGTCTTGCCGTGACGTTCGAGCACGGCCGCGTTGCCGTCGGCAAACTCGGTCAGGCCGCCGGCGGCGATCATCACGTCGAGCAGGGTCATGTTTTCCCGGTAAGGAATCGCCGATGGCCGCACCGCCTGACCGACGATACGGATCTGCTGGCTGTACGGCCCCTGGAACCCGGTGACCACCACCGAGACGACCGGATCGCGCACATACTTGGACAGCCGGGCCTCGATTTCCTTGGCAATTTCTCCCGGCGTCTTGCCGGCGGCTTGTACATCCGGTGCCAGCGGCGTGGAAATCCTGCCGTCGGGACGCACCTGGATGGTCATCGACAGATCGGGGTTGTGCCAGACGCTGACGTTCAGCGTGTCTCCCGCGCCGACTTTGTAGTGGTAGGTTTGCAGGCTGATTTTGTCCGGTGCCGGCGGGTAATTGTTGGCGGCACAGGCACCGAGCGACAGCGCCGCTGCTGCCACGAGAACCAGACGCGACACACGGGGTTGGAAATTGCGGTTCGACATGCTCGACCTCTGTCTGGAAGAAAGGAAAACGACAGCCATTGTGGAAGACGCCAGGGGGTGGCACAAGCCCTCATTTGATTGGTTTTCCTTCCCCGATGGCTGTGAAATTTCTCACATCTCCGTGCAAATCGCGCGGAGCAAATCGCAAATCGCCGCGACCCGTCTTCCGTTCCCACCGAAACGCGGGGGTGAAAAAAAGCCCGGCAGGTGCCGGGCGTGTCGTCAATGGGCGCCCGAACGGGGGCGCCGATCCAACGGTTGGAAAAGCGTTTATTGCGGCAGACCGACGGTCGGGTTGCCGAGGTTGGTCCACTCGATCATCGAGCCGGCGTACAGCTTGGAGTTCTTGTTGCCGAGGATTTCGTGGGTGACGAACCAGGCGCCGGAAGCCAGGTGGCCGGTGTTGCAGTAGGTGATGGTCGGCGCGTCGGGCTGGATGTTGAACTCGGCGTAGATCTTCTTGTAGTCGTCCGCGCTCATGAATTCATGCGCCAGGCCCACCGGCTTGACGATGGCGTCGGTCGGGAACGAGCGCGCACCAGGCAGGTGGCCTGCGGTCTTGTTGACCGGTTTTTTCACGATGCCGAGGAATTGCGCCGTCGGCCGGGCGTCGATGAACTGATCCTTGCCACCCTGCAGTCCGGACTTGACCTGTTCCATGCTGGCGAGGATTTCCTTGTCTTCGGCGCCGGCAACCCAGTCACCCTTGGCCGGAGCAGGCTTGTCGCTCGTAGTCGGATAACCGGCTTGCAGCCAGGCGGCGACACCGCCGTTGAGGATGGCCAGCTTGTCGCGCGGTTCACCGAAGTAGCGCAGCTGGAAATACAGCCGCGTGGCCATGTCCATCGAATCGACGCTGTTGCCCTCGGGCACGATGACCAGCGGTTTGTCGGTCTTGTTCAGGCCGGCAGCGTCCATCGCCTTGGTGAAAAAGTCGGCAGTGGGCAACTGCGCCTTGATTTTCACGCCGTTGACCGTGCGGTCTTCACGGATTTTGCCGAAATCGACGAACACCGTGGTTCCGGGGATGTAACCGCCGACTTTGACCAGGTCTTTTTTGTTGGTTTTTTTGTCGACCTCGAATTTCGGCTCTTCGGTCAGGGTTTTCAGATCGTCACGGATGTCGACGAGCACGACCTCGTTTTTGTGCTCGTTCAGCCATTGCGGGGTGACCAGCGGCCCGGGCAGGGTGGCGGCGCCTGCGGCTTGTGATGCGGCAAGGGCGATGATGCTCATGCCGATGAGATGTTTCAGCTTCATGTTGGCTCCTCGTACAAGATGGTGGAACTGCAGGTTGCACTGCGATTTCAGGGCGTGTACCCGCCCGGCTGGACGACGGGCGCTTGCACGCCCGGCGGGTTGACAGGCGCTCACGCGCCCGACTAATTGAAAGGCGCTCACGCGCCCAACTCCTCCAACGCAAGGACTTGCGTTGAAAAATCGATTCTGCATTGGCTCAGGATATGCGTGCGCCGGTCTTCGAACAAGCGGTTCCTTCCCCGATCCTGCAGCGCCTTGATGCGCGCGTCGCGCAGGTGGGTGACCAGTTCGATCTGCGGACGGAAAAANCCGAGCACGGCATCGAGCCACTGGCCGACCTTGTGCGGCCTGGCGTCNTTGAGCGTGGTCTGCCGNGCCAGGGTGCAGACACGCTCGGCGTCTTCCCAGCATTCGGCGGTGACCCACAAATTGGTGGTGAACACCCGCAGCGGCATGCCGTGCTGGTCGACGGACAGGCCGGCGATGTGGGTATAACGCCGATCCGGCGCGCAATCGCCACGCGGGTTGGGAGCGAAAACGTGAAAATGACCGTGCTCAGCCGGCATGCGCTGCCGGGCAGCGTGCGCGTGGTAGTAGAACAGTGCACCAGAGCGCGTTTTGGCGTCGCGCGGCGGGTAATGCTCCCATTCGATGAAGGCAGCAGGGCCGATGAGTTCGGCGATGACTGTTTTGCCGCGCTGCAGCATGGCCTGTGTTGCGGCGATGGCCTGCTGGCCGCAGGCGTACAGTTCGCTTCGCTCTTGCGGGGTCAATCGCCGCAGCAGCTCGACGGTGTGACGCCGTCCGCCGGGGGCATGACCAGACAACAGGGAAGAGGACTGGAACATAGGGGACAACATGACGCGGCACGACGGCCGCGTCATGCGTTCAGGTCAGCTTACTTGGACGGAGCGCAGGGGTTGCTGCCTTTGGACGGGGCGCAGGGATTGGCGCCTTTTTTCTCCATTTTCTTGTCCATTTTTTTCTCGGACTTTTTCGCCGGAGCGCAGGGGTTGCTCGGCGCGCAGGGGTTGCCGGCAGCTTGGGCGACGCTGGTGGCCGACAGCGCGGACAGCGCCTGCGGCATCGGGGCAACGACTGCAGCGGCCAGGGCCAGCGCGGGCAGAGCTTGCGACAGTTTGATACGGGCTTTAGCCATATGAACTCCTGATGTGGAATTGAGAATCGAAGGTGAAAAAAAAGGTGAAAAGGGAGGCAAAAAAACCTGCCACCTGTCTAACGCGCGACCCGCAGGCCGCGCTGACAGCATAAACGGTATGCGTTCAACTATTTTGCGCGGCCAGACCGGCGCTGCT
>JGI24721J26819_10002107_pt1 | contig 22107 bp, 23 predicted proteins | sample YelNatPaOPGAMG01_FD_26819 | JGI IMG/M metagenome (IMG submission 26819) | reverse complement strand
GGGCTGGTACTCGAGTGTTTAGGGTGAACCCGAGGGGCACATCAGAAGGGCTGAGCTTTGAAGACCCATTCAGGGACTATACCTCGGCAAATAGAATAAAGGTGAGGGGAAGGGAAAGCCCTGATCCGCCTGCTGAGAAGAGACCTCTACGGGGACTCATCCATGTCCCCGCAAGCCTCATCGTTGAAGCAGGAAGCCCCTTGCGATAGCGAGGGGTAGTTCACCTTCTCTGGGTCTTCCGTACTCGTGGCGAATTCTAATAGTTAGAGATCAGTTTTGAAGATTGCGTTGGAATGGAAAATTAAGGGCGCACCGTCTATTAAACGAGGTTGCAAAGGGATTTTAGGAGGATTATCAAGGGCGGAACATTTATCCATAAGGAGTGAAGAGGATGATTTGCCGACGAAGTCAATAAATGCATAGGGGAGGCATCTTGGGGCTGCTCGAGTTTCAGTCCAGGCTGAAGGGCTGCAGGTACTGCAGAGATGTTCTTGGGCTAAAGTTCGAGCCTAAGCCCTTGGTCTGGGGGAGGGAGGGGGCGAGAATAGTTGTGATAGGTCAGGCCCCCTCCATGAGTGCAGGTCTGTGCGGCAGACCCTTCTCCAAAGATTTGGAGACCCCTGATGCCAGCGGCAGGAGGCTCATCGAGTGGCTCGGAGTCCAAGAAAGGACGTTCTTCGACCCGGATATATTCTACATCACTGGCGTGGCGCACTGCTACCCTGGCAAAGGGAAGGGAGGGGACCTGCCGCCCCCGCGGGTCTGCGCAGAGATGTGGCTGGGGGAAGAACTCTCGTACCTCTCCCCGAGACTCTTTGTCATACTCGGGAGGTATGCGGCTTCCTGGGCTTTTCCAAAGAGGAAGTTTGAAGATCTGGTATTCGAAGAGCTCGAGTTCAGGGGCAGGACCGCGATCGTCCTCCCACACCCTTCGCCGGCAAACAGGGGCTGGTTCAAGGCGCACCCTGAATTTGCTGGCAGGCTGACGGTATTGAGGGGGTTGATCAGTCGGGCACTAACAGATTCTGTCCTTTGCACATAAATGGTGCAGGATTTACCGACCGCAATAATAAAACTGCTCAACATGGTTATTGGAGGGTGGGCTGGGACTATTCTGTGGCACTGTTAGGCTAAAGCCCTGATCTTTCCTGCATCACTTGCTGTTTTGGGACTTCGCGACCTCCGCGGAGTTTAATCCCCGCCACTTGACTGTGAAGCCGAGGTGGTGGATGAGGGCGATCGGGTCACTTATGCCCTCCCCCTTTAGCCTCCTGACCAATTCCTCCAGAGGAGAGCCGCAGGTGACCATGGGCGCGAGCCTTTGAAGCCGGTCTTTTCGGATCAGGTCTTCGCCCACTAGAACGTAGCCTTCCGGCGGGCTCTCTGAGAGCCTCTTCAGGAGGGCTTCCCTCGAGACCCCAAGATTGGATGCGAGATCGCCCACGTGCACCAATGGCCCCTCCACAGCCAAGGGCAAGCGGTCCAGCCTGCTGAGTTCGGATGCAACCATAGCCCTCTCCTCCTTCTCGAGGCGATCCAGTATGGGCTTCAGCGGGACCTCCCCCCTGAAGGTTATGACATCGCCGGGTATCTCGCCCGAGACCCCAAGGTCAACGTCTGCCGCAACTATGAGGTTGACGTTGCGGTCGCGCGCGGCTTGGATCTTGGAGATCTTCTTCCTTATGTACTCGGGCGTCCAGAAGCCGACTATCTCGAGGTAGACCCTCCTCCCCTGGAGCTCGAAGGCAAAGTCAGGGATCATGGCGCCCCCTGGCACCGGTATGGGGTCTGGCTCCCTCAGGAGTCGCCACCTGCTGCCCAGCGAGGAGAACCTCTGGGCGAAGGACTCCTCGAGTGAGCTGTCGTAGAGCTCGGGCTCAGGCGGTTCTGGGAAGTGAACGCCCTCCGAGGATTTAAGCTCAAAGTTCAGGAGCCTGTTGCCCCTCCCGATTATCTGAGCGCGTATCCTCCAGTTCTTAGACGCGAGGATCTCTGGGAGGAGCTTCGCGAGGCTCGTCCCGTAACGCTCGGTCATCTTGATTATGGATATCGGGCCTTCCACTAGCACGTTGTAGGTGCCAGGCGATCCGGATATGGAGTACATGAGGCCGAGCCTCTTTATTGACCTGAAGATCCTCTTCCAGTTCCCCTCGACGGAGAACTCGACGAACTTTGACTTGAAGAGGAGGGTCTGCGTGAGGGATAAGTTGTAGTGGGCAAGGAGCTCCTCTGGGGTGGGAGGGGTGAAGGACTTTAATATCTGCTCCCCCTCCAGGTCGCTCCACATGTAGCGCTCTATCCAGTCTGGCGGGACCTTGAGCCTCTCGGAAGCCTCCAGGATCACCTTCTGCCTCTCTGCGGGCGATGGCGCAAAGCCCTTGGAGAGGGCGAAGAGAGTCTTCCTGATGGTCTGGGGGTCGACCGGACTTTCTGTGGCGAACTCCGAGAACCTGTCCAGGACGGCGGACAATCCCCTGACGAGGCGGAAGTTGTGGGGGCCGTACTCCAAGAGCCTGAGGCGAGAGCGCACCTGGGAGCGCTTCTTACCGAGGTGCTCCCTGTAGACCTCTATAATTGATTGGGCCAGATTCAGGAGCTGGGGGGTCGGCGCTAAATAGCAGGGCCTCACGGCGCCTTTGAAGGTCTTGGCGACCAGCAGCTCTGATGGGAGCATTACAGCGCCGCCCTCCTCCTGCGGCTCGTGTTCGCCTCAGCTGTGGATCTCGAGACGATCTCGATTAGCCTGGCCTCCTTGCCTTCAACCTTGCGCAGGAGGCGCCCGAGGCGCTGCACGAACTCCCTCTTAGAGCCGGTGCCGCTGAGGATTATGCCGAGGGACGCGTCGGGAACGTCTATGCCCTCGTCCAGGACCTTCGAGGTCACTATGACCCTGTACTTCCCCTCCCTGAAGCCCCTCAAGACCTCTGAGCGCTCGTCCTTCGGGGTCTCGTGGGTTATGGCAGGTATGAGGAACTCCTTGCTGAGGCGGTAGACTAGCTGGTTGTGCTGGGTGAAGACTATTGCCTTCTCGTCGGTGGTAGAGAGTATCTTGCGGAGGGCTTCCACCTTGTTGGACGAGTTTAGGGCCACCTCCATGGCCCTGTTCCTTGAGAGTAGGGCTTCCCTTGCCTCTGGGTCCCTGCCACTCATGATCACGAGCCGCTGGAAGTCCTTCTGGGACCTCAGCCTCAAGCCACTCTTCGCCAGGTACTCCCTGAAAGTGGAGATGTTCCTCCTGTACTCCTCCTCTTCCTCTCCCGTGAGGTCCACGTAGAGCCTCTGAACCTTGAACGGGGCTAGGTGCTCGCCAGCCATCTCGGAGACCTTCCGCTCGTAAACCTTACCGCCCACCAGCCTGGGGAGCTCGGAGTGGAGACCGTCCTCCCTCTCGTAGGTTGCTGTGAGACCGAGCCTGAAGGGCGAGGCGAAGAGCTCGGCTATCTGGGAGTAGCCCGGGGATGGGAGGTGGTGGACCTCGTCGAATATGATCAGCGGGAACCTGTTGCCCAGCTCCTCTGCCCTGATGTAGGCGGAGTCGTAGGTCGCCACGGTAAGCGGACCGATGGTGTCCTCCCCTCCACCATAGGCGCCCACGTCCACCGAGAACGCGGAGTGCAGCCTCCGGCGCCACTGCTCCATCAAGTCAATGGTTGGGACCACGACAATGGTTGGGGCGTTCACCTCCTGAATGGCAAGGATTCCCACAATGGTCTTGCCAGCCCCTGTCGGCAGGACAACGACGCCCCTCCTGCCAGCGTCCTCCCAAGAGTACAGGGCATCCACCTGGTAACCCCTCGGCGTCACATCGGCTGTGAGGTTTGGGCAGGGGACCGGGTCCATCACCTTGTCCTGAAATGGGATGCCGCTCTCCTTGAGGTAGTTCAGGGCGTCCCTGTAGTACATGCCCAGGGCTTTGTAGGAGTTCAGGGTGCTGTCCCAAACGGAGTGGGGAAGGTGGAAGCTGCCGCTCAGTATTGTGCCCTTGTAGTAGCGGAGTGTGATCATGCGTTGCCCCAATAATAGTTGATGGGAGGGGTTTATCTATTTTGACTCAGAAAATCATGTTTCTGCGGATGTTCAGTGGATCCTGCTGACCAGACCTTCTAAACAGGAGTCGAAGCTAAGGACTTGGAGAATACCAAGAACCTGTCAAGCTTCTCTTTTCTTTTTTTATCCTTTTCTATCTTCACTGTTGTTGACAAATTTTCCACCAGTATAAAAGTATACTTAAATGCCTTTTTGGAGGGTGCGGGCGCTTTTGGCAGATAGGCGATCCAGAGACCTTTTTCCTCAGCCAGCATCACTAGGTCTGGCGCGGTCCTCCCTCAAAGGGGCAAAGAGCACAAGCACAGCCGAAAGAAAGGGCAGAACGGGGGCTATGGCGAAGGCGGTCTGGTAGCTTCCGTATGCCTCTATCACCGCCCCGAAGATTATTGGTCCCCCGAGGTTGCCAACGTCCATCCCCATGGTGTATATGCTGGACAGGAAGCCCCTGCTGTTCGGCGGGGATTTGGCGAGCGCGAGCGTCTGTGACCCGGGAACGAAGAACCCTACGCCTATGCCAAAGATTAGCGAGGCGATGTAGAGGAGGGGCGGGACCTCAAAGATGTAGACCGCGAGGAAGGAGAAGGAGATGAAGAATAGCCCGATCGAAGTCATGAGCCTCGGGTTCTTGTCGGAAGCCCTGCCAGCCATGACCCTGATGGAGAGGCTCGCGATGGCTTGGATGGAGACGAAGAGACCTATCTCCAGGTCCCCGTAGCCAAGGAGCTTCAAGTAGGCCGACAGGAAGGTCAGGAGACCCATCCAAGCCAGGGCGTAGATTATGAGGCTTGCCAGGGCGAGCAGAAACCTCCCGTCCCTGAGCCCGGCGAAGGAGGATCCTGACCTCTGGTGGGGCGGCTCTCTCCCTGTGGAGAGTATTAAGGGGGTCAGGGCGAGTATTGAGGCTGCGGTTATCCCGAAGGTCGTCACATAGCCGAACAGCTCGGAGAGGAAGCCGCCGAGGGCTGGACCGACCGAAAAGCCGATGCCTATCATCAGGCTCCTCCACCCGAGAGCCTCGCCGACCCTACCCTCAGGTGCGCTGTCTATGGCGCTGGCGATGGAGGAGGGAACGAATGATGCGACAGCTACGCCCTCCAGCAGCCTGGAGATCATTATGGTTGTGATGTCCTTTGATAGGAAGAGGATGGTATAGGAGCACGAGCCTATGATTAGACCCAAGAGCATCAGGTTCCTCCTGGACCATCTGTCGCTGAGGAGCCCGCCTATCGGTCTGAATATTATTGCAGTTATGGATACGCTCGAGACTGCGAGACCGATGAGGAATGGCTGGGCGCCTATGACCAAAGCGTACCTCGGTATCAGCGGCACGACCACCTGGATTAGCATGAAGAAAAGCATTGTTGCGATGTTCAGGCGCCAGGCGTNNGATATCATACGCATCCCTTGTTGTGCCAATTGCTGGAGACAGAGACTTATATATCTCTCCAGAGACCCCTATTTCTAGTGCATCCTCTGGAGGAGATAGGATTAATATGGAAAAAGGGGACTTTCTGGATGACCTGTTCAAGAGGGTTTTGAGCGCGAAGATCTTCGTGAACAGGGATCTTTTGAGACCGGACTACGTTCCAGAGGATCTGCCCCACAGGGAGACGCAGATATTCAGGCTCGCCGAGACCCTGGCACCGGCCCTCAGGGGGTCTAGACCTTCGAATGTCTTCATTTATGGGGTACCCGGGACCGGCAAGACAGCTGTTACGAAGTATGTGCTCAACAAGATCAGCCAGGAGGGCAAGAAGAAGGGGATAGCCCTCAACATAGCCTACATAAACTGCAAGCACGACGACACGAACTACAGGGTCCTTGCAGACCTTTGTGAGGCGATAGACGCAAGGGTCCCGTTCACAGGGCTCTCCACATCAGAGGTCTTCAGGAGGTTCGTGAAGATATTGGACTCCAATAGCAGCTCCATGTTCGTCATACTGGACGAGGTTGACTCGCTCGTCAAGAAGACCGGAGATAAGATACTTTATGATTTGACAAGAATAAACAACCAGCTTAGCAGGGCGAGGGTATCCATAGTGGGGATCACAAACGACCTGAAGTTCACAGAGTACCTGGACCCGAGGGTCAGGAGCAGCCTCGGGGAGGAGGAGCTCGTCTTCCCCCCATACAACGCGCTGGAGCTGGAGGACATATTGAAGAAGAGGGCAGATGGGGCTTTCGTGAGGGGCGTTATAGAGCCCCAAGTGATTAAGCTCTGCGCCGCGCTGGCTGCCAAGGAGCACGGGGACGCCAGGAGGGCGCTGGACCTCCTCAGGGTGGCGGGGGAGCTTGCCGAGAGGGCTGGGGACGACAAGGTGACCGAGGAGCACGTCAGGAAGGCTCAGAAGGAGGTCGAGAAGGACAGGGTCGTCGAGGTCATAAGGACCATGCCGCTCCACTCGAGGATACTGATACTGAGCCTCTACCTCCTGGAGAAGAGCAAGGGGAGGAACTCCGTGACCGGGGAGCTTTACGAGCTCTACTGCAGTGTGGTGAAGAACTTTGGTCTGGAGCCCCTGACGCAGAGGAGGATAAGCGACCTCATAAACGAGCTGGACATGCTCGGCATAGCGACCGCCAAGGTGGTCAGCAAGGGGAGGTACGGGAGGACCAAAGTAGTCAACCTGTGCATCCCAACGACGAACCTCAGGGAGGCGCTCCAGGAGGACCCGAGGATGCTCGCCTTCCTGAACAAGTGATCGTGTAGTGGTGCGGATGCTTAGGGTTCTGGCGGTGGAGGGTGGGAGTTTCAGGAAAGGGGTGGATAGGAGGGCACCAGCTGCATTTCTCTTCGCCGAGGGCATAAGACCCAGGCGCCTGATCGTGAAGTGGGTTGAGGTGGACGGGCTCGACGCGACCGAGAGGCTGAAGGAGGCGATCAGGGAGGGAGGGATGGAGGAGGGGGTTGTCATCGCTGGGAGCGTCCCGATCGCAGGCTTCAACCTCATAGACGCCAAGGAAGTGCTCAGGGAGTTTGGTCTGCCGACAGTTTTTGTGCTTAGGGAGGCGCCCGACAGGGATGCGGTGAGGGCAGCCCTAATCAAGCACTTCAAGGACTGGGAGAGGAGGCTGGAGATCATAGAAGGGGCAGGGCAGCTCGCAGAGGTCGTCCTTGCCGAGGGGGAGATTGTCTACATCGAGGCTGTGGGGATGGGGGAGGATGAGGCAAAGAGGGTGGTGGAGGGGCTGACCATATTCGGGAAGCTCCCGGAGCCCCTAAGGCTGGCGAGGATGGTAGCCAGGGCAATAAGCAGAGCCATAAGCTCGGCTTAATCGGGGCGGAAAGTTGCCCACCATCGACTGTTTCTAATGGCATGCCAACTTTGGAGTTTGCCCGGGTGTTTGAAAGCGGCACTTTTTCGAAAAATCTGCGAGGGCTACAGGAAGTTGAGCGTCGTGACCTTGAAGTTTGAGAGGTTTATCAGGGGCACGACCCCGGGCGCTGGCTCTATGCCCATTGAGAGCTGGTAGCTGGTCTGCCTCTGCCAGGTGCCGGAGTTGACGGCAAGGATGCCCCTGTACTCTGATATGCCCCAGACGTGGACGTGCCCGGCGTGGAAGACGTCCGGGACTGGATCGATTATCAGGCTGTCCCTAGGCTCTGGTGCCAGGGAGGTCTTCTCCCCGTAGATGGGAGCCAGGTGCCTCGACCTCAAGAGCTCGACCATAGCCTTCTGCGGCTCCTTGAAGTTGCAGTCGGGGAGGGCCGGAATAACGTCGTCGAGGCTCTTCCCGTGTGTGAGGAGGAATGTCAAGCCCTCTATGTTAACCACAGCCGGGTCCCCGAGCATTATGACGTTTTTGAGGGAGTAGAGGGGCGCGGCAAAGTCCCTGTAGATTGGCGGGCAGGGGAGGGTGGGTCTTGAGGCGTCGTGGTTTCCGGGGATTATAATGATCTTGATGTGGTCTGGAACCATGGAAAGGTAGTGGGCAGCCTCCTCGTACTGCTTGTTCAGATCCTTGATCATCAGCTCGTCCTCCTGGTTTGGGTAAACCCCAACGCCGTCCACAACGTCTCCGGCTATTATCAGGTAGCGGACGTTGTCCGAGATCTCCTTCTGCGGCGCCCCCATATCCTCCCCGCGGAGCCATTTCAGGAAAGACTCAAACTGCTGCCTCATGAAGAGCTTGCTGCCTATGTGGAGGTCAGATGTGAGGACTACATAGACATTTTCCCTTACCCTCGAGGACCTTATCTTAGGGGGCACGTCGGGCCAAACCACGTCCTCTGCAAAGACAGTCTTGCCGTTAGAGGTGGTTCCGAATACGCAGATGACCTCGTCCAGCATGACCCTAGAAACTTTCTTTTTCAGTTCATCCCCCCTGAAGGAGACCCTGATTGTGTCCACATCGTCCTCAAGCTCTATGACTGCGCCTCCGTTCTTGAACTCCTTCTTTGAGGAGACCATCCCTATGACCTTGACTTTGGTGTGCTTGCTCACTTCAGGCATAGACGAGGGCGTGACGGCGTCCCTCATGTCCGCCCTTGACTTCAGCATCTCCTTGAGGCGGTTGAAGCGGTCCATAAAGTAACGCCTGAAGTCGTGGATGGTGCCCTCTATGTACCCGCCCTCCGAGCCGCTTATAATTTGGATGGAGTGGAGCGGCGGTTGTTTGATTGCAGCAGGAGCCTTGACAGGCAGACCCCTACTTAGGAGTGGCTCCAGGTGGGATCTCTCGATCACCAGTGGCTTCTTCTCGAGTGACTTCAGATGCTCCAGCAGGGAGGAGACCAAGGACTCGGGGTTCTGGGATTCTTTCAGCAGCTGGAAGGCCCCCGGGGAGAGCTGGTACCCCGAGTTCAAGAGAGCGTTGTATGCTGCCTTCAAGGACTCCCCCAAGCAGAGCACCCGAGGGAAATTTAGAAAAAGGAGCTCTTATCGGTTTGGATCGCGTTTTTAACTTTGGGGGCGGGAGGGACCGCGCCATTTGGTTCGGGCAACTCTAAAAACAACTCATTCCGAGACCAGTTTAATTTTTGGACCGGAGGAGCGCTTCATTCAGGAGCCGCCAGATCTCGGAAAACCTTAATGGATAAATCGTAGATATTGGATTTGAGGATGTTTTATGGAATATAGAAGGCTCCAAAGGAGCAAAGGGGGATCTTTCCTGCTATCGCTCCCGAAGGATTGGGTGAGGAGAAACGGGCTCGACGCCGGTTCGATAATCAGGCTCTCCGAGGGAGAGGGAGGGGCGCTCCTATTGAGCGCCGAGGCGGGCGCAGACGTTGAGAGGGGAAGCATCGCCGTGATAAAGGACCCTGCGGGGATAGAGAGGCAGATAAGGGCACAGTACCTCCTGGGCGTGGACACGATTGTCATTGACCTGGGGGGGAGGAGGATGGTGCCCTCCATAAGAGAGGAAGTGAAGGAGGCGATCCACAAGCTGATAGGGCTCGAGATCGTGGAGGAAGAGGCAAACAGCATGACCATACAGTGCCTGCTCCAGCCCACCTCCATGCCTATCAAGAGCACCCTCAGAAGGGCCTATTCCTTGGCTGCAAACATGCACAAGGAGGCGGAGCTTGCGCTCTTAACCGGCGACGTGGAGTTGGCTGAGTCTGTGAGCAAAAGGGACGAGGAGGTCGACAGGCTCTACTTCCTTCTGGTGAGGCAGCTGAGGCTCGCCATAAGGAACCCAACCATAGCCGACAGGTTGGGCGTTAGACCCGCGGAGTGCCTTGACTTGAGGATGGCAGCGAAATATGTCGAGACTATAGCAGACTACTCCGAGGCGGTCGCAAACAGTGTCAAGAAGCTTAGTGGCGAGACGACTCAAAACGAGATAATGGAGGCCCTTTCCTCCCTGAGCAAGACTGCCTACAATGTCCATGAGGAAGCGGCGCAGGCGCTCTTCAAGGGAGACGCTAGGCTGGCGGATAAGGTCGCCCTCAAGAACGCGGAGCTCACCGAGAGGCTCATAGCGGTGAATGAGCTGCTGCTTGCCATGCAGCCCAGGCTCTCCGCAATAATAGACTCTGTGGCCATGTACCTCTACCAAATAGGGGCTCACGGCATTGACCTTGCTGAGCTTGTTGGGGGCTCTAACGCCTGATCCTGCCGATTTCGGCTGAATAAGCCCCGATCTCCAGCGTTATTGACCTGAGAACGGGAAATCTGGTGGAGATGAGGCTAAAATAGGAGGCTCCTTTTTAGAAGGGCTGCCAGAGACCTTTTTTTGGGAATAAGACCACACATTATATATTTATATGATGTGAGTGTGTTTTTAGGTTTAGTTGGGGGTGGGCTTATGCGAGAGGTGGGGAGACACTTTGTTTTCGAGCTCTTTGGGTGTGACGCCAAGGCTCTTGACGACATAAAAGGGATAGAATGGGCCATGGAGAAAGGAGCAGAGGACGCCGGTGTCAGGGTCGTTGGCAAGGTCTTCCATAAGTTCAGCCCCCAGGGCGTCACTGGAGTTGTGGTCATAGCAGAGTCGCACCTGTCGATACACACTTGGCCGGAGCTGGGCTACGCGGCTGTAGACCTCTTCACCTGCAACACAAACACCGACCCCATGAAGGCTTTTCAGAGGCTGGCAGATCTCCTGAAGCCAAGGTCAATGAGTGTTGTTGAGCTGAAGAGGGGGCTATTCATGGGGGATAATCCTTGAGCCTGGGATGGAAGTGGTTTGTTGAGTACCAGACGCCGCACAGCGCCCATATGCATGGAATAAAGGGGATCGTTTACAGCAGGAAGAGCAGGGTTCAGAACATAGACATAGTGGACAGTTGTGAGTACGGCCGGATGTTGATCCTGGACGGAAAGGTACAGTCCACTGTGAGGGATGAGTACTTCTACCACGAGGCACTGGTCCACCCCGTGATGGTTGCCCACGAAAAACCTGAGGATGTTCTGATAATAGGAGGAGGGGAGGGGGGCACCCTAAGGGAGGTCCTCCGCCACCCGACAGTTAAGAGGGCGGTCATGGTTGACATAGATGTGGAAGTCATAAAGTCTTCTAGGAGGTTCATGCCAGAGCTCTCTGGTGGGGCTTTCGATGACGATAGGGCGGAGGTAGTTATAGGGGATGGCAGGAGGTTTGTAGAGGGATGCAGGGGAAGGTTTGATGTGGTAATAATGGATGTCACGGACCCCTTGGAGGAAGGGCCTGGGCAATTTCTCTACACTAGAGAGTTCTACGAATCGTTGGCGAGGATACTGAGGGATGGAGGGATCGTTGTCACCCAAGCCACATCGGTCTACTACAGCACATACTGTTTTGCAACTATTTACAGAACCGTTGAGAGTGTATTTGGCAGGGCGGGCGGTTACCAAACATGGGTCCCTGCATATGACTCCGTGTGGGGTTTTGTGTACGGCACGAAGGGACCAGACCCAGAGGCAATGGATCCAGAGGGTGTCAATGAGAGGTTGAGGGAGAGGGGGTTGCAGGGGCTCAGGTTTTACGACGGCGCCACGCACCAGTCGCTCTTCATGCTGGCGAGAGAGGTGAGGGAGCAGCTGAGGGCGGGAAGGATCGCCACCGACAGTTGCCCAACCTTTATGCCGATATGAGCTTTGGCAGAGGAGGCTTATCTGCCCCGACTGGCAGACGGGCTCCAGTAAGCAGCGCATTCGTCACCTATAGGAAAAGGTAAAGATTAAGATTTAGATTTGGATAATATAATTTCCCAGAGCCGGGGTGGCTGAGCGGTTAAGGCGCCGGCCTTGAGTTCGAAGACGACAGGCGAGCCGGTTCCCCTTCTGGGGAGCAAGGGTTCGAATCCCTTCCCCGGCGCTCACTCACTCAGCTGGGCAGCCCAAGAGCATTTCCTCATGAACTAATCGATGATCCTCCTCTCCCCGGTGACCATGTAGATGGTCTCGTTGGCAAGGTAGCAGGCATGGTCTGCCATCCGCTCTATTATCCTAGCAGCCAGGCCGTTGAAGAGTATGCAGGCCCCACTGTGCCTTCCAGTGGCTAGGTCCCTGAGAATTTCTCGGTATTTCTGGTCGATAGACTCGTCTGCTTTTATAAGGTCCCTTGCTGTCTTGAGGTCTCTCTGAAGGTAAGACCTTAAGGCGACTTGAACCATCTCCTCCGCTTCTCTATAGAGTGAGAGGGTTCTGCCTGTCTCACAGTCCGCCAGAGAGAACTCTTCTGCGACCTCGGTGATATTTCTGAGGTACCTGCAGATCCTTGAAAGGTGGTATGCGACCTTCATGGAGGTTGCTATAGTCCGCAGGTCCCCTGCGAAGGGCTGCAACCTTATGAGGGACTCGATGCAGGTCTCTTGGACTTTTTCCTCTTTCATTTGTGCCGCCCTGCAGAGCTCGGTGGTCAGCGGCAGAAGACCGCCTCTCTTATCCTTCAAGACGTCCTCTACATAATCCCCTAATGTGAGAATCACTTCGTTCATTTCTATTAAGAGTGCGTTTATTTTTTCTAAATACTCTTGCACTATCATCATCCAAACCTCCCTGTCACGTACCTCTCGGTAAGCGGGTTCTTTGGCGATTCGAAGATTTTCTTCGTCTCCCCGAATTCCACGAGTGAGCCCAGGTACAGAAAGCCCGTAAAGTCGGAGATCCTGGCAGCCTGCTGCACATTGTGTGTTATTATTACGATTGTCGTCTTCTCCTTCAACTCCCTGATGAGGGACTCGATTTTGGCTGTGGAAGCCGGGTCGAGTGACGATGTGGGTTCATCCATGAGCAGGACCTCAGGATCTACAGCAAGGGCTCTCGCGATGCAAAGCCTCTGTTGCTGACCCCCCGAGAGCATTGCGCCTGACTTTCTGAGATCGTCCTTTACCTCCTCCCAGAGCCCCACTTCCTTTAACTTGGTCTCGACCCTCTCTGAGAGGACTTTCTTGTCTCTCACGCCGAGCAGTTTGAGGCCGGCCACGACGTTTTCGAATATGGACATGTTTGGGAAGGGGTTAGGTTTCTGGAAGACCATGCCGACTTTCCGCCTCACCTCCATCGCGTCCATGTCTCTGTATACGTCGCGCCCGTCCAATAAGACCTTCCCCTGCACCCTTGCGCCAGGGACCAACTCATGCATCCTGTTCAGACAGCGTATGAAGGTGGTCTTTCCACAGCCGGACGGACCAATTATGGCTGTCACGTTGTTGCTTGGGAAGCTGATGGATACGTCCTTCAGGACTTGTTTCTCGTTGAACCATGCGCTCAAATTTTTGACCTCAAGTTTATGGTACATTCAATATCCTCCTTTGTTCTTTGATACAGCCCTAACCAAGGTGTTTATCATGAGGACAATTAGGAGGAGGAGCAATGAGGCGCCCCATGCCTTAGTCACCCACTCTCCGAAGCCGCTCATCGCGTAATTGTAGATCAGGACCTGGAGGCTAGCCATTGGCTCGTTTATGCCAGCAGGCCAGTAGTAGCTGAAGAGAGATGTGAATAGGAGCGGGGCGGTCTCGCCGCTTATCCTGGCAAATGATAGAAGGCTCCCGGTTATTACACTACCCTTGGCTATGGAAAATACCACTTTTAAAGTTATGACCCATTTTGGCAGGCCGAGTGCGATCGCAGCCTCCCGAATTTCTATTGGGACAGACCTCATCCCCTCCTCAGTGGCTTTTGAGACTGGGGGGATCATTATCAGGGCGAGAGCAAAAGCCGCGGCCAGCGCGGTGTAGTGACCTACCCTCATGACGATGATCGTAAAGGCAAATAGACCCAATATGATGGACGGGACGCCTGCGAGAGAGTCTATTGAGGTCCTTATGAGTGAGTAGATCCTCTTGTCGCCGGAATACTCTGACTGGTAAATTCCAGTGAGCACGCCTAATGGTATGCCAATGAGGCTGGACATGGCGTTTATTACTAGAGTTCCCAGCACCGCATTAGCAACCCCTCCGCCGGTTTCACCAAAGGGGGCTGGCAGGGATGTGAAGAACTCAAAGTTTATGGCGGGCAGACCCTTGATTACAACGTCTGCCACTATCCAGAGCAAGGGTATTGCGACGGATAAACTGACAAATGTGGTCACTGCCCTGACCAAGAGCTCCTTGGCTTTCCTAGAGTCCACAGCTAGCCACCCCCCTTCACCCGCTTGAGCAACAAATCCGCCCCAAGGTTTATCGAGAGCGATATGACGAGGAGGACCAAGGCAAGTTCGGTTAGTGAGGAGAATTGAATGGCGTTGGAGACGCTCTCGGGGAACTCGCTCGCCACCTTGCTCGTTATGGTGTGGGCAGGAGAGAAGATTGAGACGGAGCTGAAAGGCCATATGTAGCTGTTGCCTATAACCATGGTGACGGCCATGGTCTCCCCAAGCGCCCTCCCGAGCCCTAGGATCGCGGCGGCAATGACCCCCCTCTTTGCGAACGGGATAACAACCTTCCTACAAACCTCCCATCTGGTTGCGCCCAGGGCAAACATGCCCTCCCTGAGGTGCATCGGCGTCCTTGAAAATATTTCGATACTCAGGGAGGAGATTATTGGGGTTATCATTATTGTCAGGACAAGAGAAGCCAAAAATATGCTGAGGCCGTAGGCAGGTCCAGAGAATATCGGTATGAAGCCAATTGTTGCGGCAATCGGTTCCTCAAAGTTGGTCTTCAGAAGCGGAGATATGGTCCACAAACCCCAGATACCATAGATGACGCTCGGTATAGCCGCCAGGAGATCCATAACAGTGGAAATTATGGAGCGGATCCTGGTTGGGCGCGTATTCAGTATAGTATATTGATATGGACATGCTCAGGGGCAGGGCCAAGCCGAGGGAGAATAAGGACGAGAAAAGCGTCCCCAATATTGCAGGGAGCCCACCAAATGCACCACCATTTGGGTTCCAGACCCTCCCCAGCAGCAGATCAATACCATTAAAGGTGATGGACGGGATCGAGTTGCTGAACAGGGTTAAAAAGAGAAAGAAGAATATTCCCACAACAGATATGGAGGCGGCAAGAGACCCATACTTGACCGCAGAGTCTAAAAAAGAGGGAATTTTTTGCCCCATAAACCGCACTTCACAGGATTGGTTTGCCTTGATAAGTGACCTGCTTCAGCAGGTCTTCGCCTATCTTCACGACCTCGGTGGGCAACTTTGGATAAAGCAAAGCTTCCGAGTAGTTTTGACCGTCGTGTATGACCCACCAGATGAAGTTCACAACTGCCTTGGCTTTGTTTGAGTCCATGTATGACAGGTCCTTGTATATCAGAAGATACGTGAAGGCAGATATGGGGTAGACGTCCTTGCCTGGGAGGTTCACTATGGACGCCCTAACGTCCTTGCTGAGTAGGGAGGCGCCAGCCCTTGCAGCATTGGATATAGTCTCCAGAGATGGCATTACAAATTGACCTTCCTTGTTGAGTATAGCAGCATAGGGTATGGAGTTGTTGTGCGCGTAGAAGAACTCTAGGTAACCAACGGAGTAAGGAGTCTGTGTTATGACGCTCGCCACCCCGCTGTTTTGTGGCGCGGCTAGACCAACCGGCCAGTTGACGCTGGTGCCAGCGCCCAATTTCCATAAAGGAGAAGCGTCCTTGAGGTATGAGGTGAAGACGTAAGTTGTTCCGCTTGAATCAGACCTCCTAACGACTACGATTCCTTTGTCGGGCAATTTTAGATTGGGGTTGAGCGAGGATATCTCTGGATCGTTCCAGACTGTGATGTTGCCTTGGAATATTTTTGCTATAACATCTGGCGTGAGTTTTAATCCACTTCCAATACCTGGAATGTTATACGACACTACGACGCCGCCCATGGTCTCAGGGATGTGGATGACATTGTATTTCTCCAGCTGGTCGTCCCTCAGCGGCGCATCTGACCCTGCAAAGTCAAAGGTCTTTGAGAATAGGTTGTTCTGCCCTGCGCCGCTTCCCACTGACTGGTAGGATATCTGTATGTGGGGGTACAACTTGTTGTACTCTGAGATCCATTTTGTTATTATTGGGTAGGGAAACGATGCCCCGCCGGCTACAACAGAGACCGGGGTGCTTTGAGGCTGGCTCGCGAGGTAGACCCCGGCACCAATGATAACAACTGCAGCCAGAGCCATTACGGACAAGGAGATGCGGGAGATTCCTGTTCCCATAGATCGCACCTAAAGTCGTGTTGCCTAGAAACAGATATATATTATTTCAATATAGTATATATTTATGTACCATAAGTATATAGTAAATTGTGGGGGATTGTATGGTCATTAGGAGGCTACAGAAGGTTGGGGCTTCCACATTCACGGTGGCTCTGCCAAAAGAATGGGTTATTGCGAGGGGTTTGGGACCCAAATCAGAGGTTGATTTACAAATTTTGGACGATGGAAACATCCGAATCTCAACACTCTCCTCTGCAAAGAGAAGGGAGAAGGAGATCACCATAAAGTCGAAAGAGGAGGACGCTGGCTTCCTCATAAGAAGGGTCCTTGCGGCATACATTGCGGGATACGACATCATCAGGATAGATCTCTCTGCNGTGGAGCTGAATTTGGAGGGAAGGGAGAAGTTGAGAAGGACTGTAAAGTACAAGATGGCAGGGGCAGAGATCATAGAAGAGTCCACAAATGGCATAACTGTCCAGATCATTTTGCGCCCATACGAATTTCCACTGAACAAAATACTACTGAGGATGACTGACCTGACCCACAGCATGATAATGGATATCTGTAAAGCGTTGATCTCTAAGAACAGAGATATACTTTTGGATGTTATTGAAAGGGATGACGACGTGGACAAGCTCTATTTCATGGGAGCAGATGGCTCGCAAGTATAATGGAGGAGGCAGGCTCCCCAATAGACTATGACATAAGGAAAGGCAGGGAGTTACTAGAATATAGGCTGATATTCAGACATGTGGAAAGGGTTGCGGACCACGTGTGCAAAATAGCTACCAAGCTATTGGAGTTGATTGATATTCTTGATGGAAAGGTCCTGTCTGCAATCAGGGAGGAGCTGGAGAGGAGCGGGAGCGTCTTTGTTAGATCCATAAACTCAATTGGTGGCAAGAACATAAATGAGGCGAACAAGACCATCCATGAGGCGAGGGCGGTGGTTAAGAACAGCGAAGAAATCGTTGAAAGAATTGGCAAAGATACTCCTGAGGTCTGTATGGGTGCGCTAGCCATAATCGCCGACAGCATAAAGAGGATCGCAGAGTATGGCATCGGGATATCTGAGATAGCATTCAACTTGAGCGCCGAGAGCTAGATAGGATTGCCTGAACAACCAATGTGCATCTAAGAATGGCTAAAGACAATTAGAGTGGACCGGCTACCCACGGCTGAAGGTCAGCGGGCTTCCTTACGATAGAAGGTGAAGGTTCCCTATTGTCACATTGTCCAAGTGTTTGAGGGCGGCTTCCTTGCATTCTAGAGCCAAGGACCAGCTCGTGGTTGGAAGGTCGCCCATGACATAACAGCCATAGAAGGCAAGTAGGGTGTAGGGCACACTTCGGTCGATGGAGCTTATGAACTCCGCTATCCTCTCCACCTCCTCAGCGTCGATGTAGCCAGGGACGAGAAGGGTGCTCGCGGAGAGGACCGGCGGCTCAGGTCGCTTCCGGTATAATGAGCCCAAGGATCTGAAATTGTCGAGAGTTGCCCTGTTGGAGACTCCGCATAGGGCGATGTTCAAGTTTTCGTCCCATGCTTTGATATCAAACTTTATGTTCCCCCCGCTTTTCAGCGCGTATTCGCCCGCAGCCATTGCCATCTCGCGGGAGAAGTTTCCGTTCGTCTCCCAGCAAAGCCTGATAATCCTACCGGATTTTTTCGAGGACTCGTAGGCGATCCTGCTGGTCTCGAGGCTATGGGGCATCTGCGTTGATGGGTCGCCACCGAAGTAGCATATGCATGAGACTTTTCTTTCCATCGACTTAAGGGCGAGCTCCTCTGCGCTCACAGATGGAGCCCGCTTTGCTGACAGGGATCGGTAGTGCCAGTTCTGGCAGTAAAGGCAATCAAAGCTGCACGAACCGTAAAATACCGCGAGGTTAAGGTAGCCGTACTCTGGACCAGAGGTGTAGGCGAACTCAGGGTGACCCCTGCCGGTGCAGCCCGGGCAGAACCAAGAAGCCACACAGTTGGTTGGGAGAGGGTCATAGTACCATTCCAGTATCCCCTTATCCGGGGTGCCGCCAAAGCGGACGAGGCGCCCATCGATGTTCTTGACAAGCCCGCAGAAGCCCGTCCTTCCTACGCCGAGCGAGCAGCTGTTCGCGCAGATTTTGCATTCTAGTCCGTCAGGGTCCCTTGGAGGGCAGGGAGGCAGACCGAACCTGCGCCTTGTATCCCCGTGCACCCTTGATGTTATGGTCAATGCCTCAGACGGGCGGTTTCTTATGCAGTCGAGGCAAACACCAAGTGAGCCAGAGATCTTTGGGGATCTGGTGTGGCAGATGAGGCATTCGCCCATACTTACCCAAGTTTTCTATGGGTGGCGAGGAATAAATGGTTTCATGAAATGGTCTTCACGTGGAATCGTGCACGTTGCTTGACCAGTGTTTGGGAGGTTGGAGAGGGCAGCGGTTGTTCAAGCTAAAAAGCGAAAAGTGGAAGACGCCAAATTCAAAAATTAATTCACGAGATGTCGACCCAGTAGCTGCCCTCTGCGGTGTGCTCCTTCTTCCATATAGGTATCTCGTGCTTGACCCTATTCACAGCCAGCCTAAGGGTTTCCAAGGCTGCTTCGCTCCGCTCAGTGGCTATCACAATGTAGAGGACTTCCTCGCCCGGCGTAAAGGTCCCGTACCTATGGCAGATGGCTACATCAAGCACGCCACTTATGAATGAGATCGCTTTGGACATATCATTGAGGGCTTTCCTTGCAGCCTCTTCAAAGACTTCATACTCAAGCTTCTCCACTNTCTTGCCATCGGGCGTCCTGCCACGGACTACCCCGGTGAAGGTCACAATGGATCCGCAGTTCTTCCCCCTTACGCCATCCTTTACCATTTTTATGAGGGACTCCAGGCTGACTGGGTCATCTTTCTTTGCAAGGATACCGATAGGCATGGAGGTCACACACTCAATTACTAATAACTACATGAGTTTAAAATAACNCCATCGGTAGGTTTAAGATCAACTGCTTCACGACTAAAGTGGGGACACCAAGAGGATCTCGTACGATGAGTGGGATCTCACCTGCAACGCATAACATACTCGGCTACGAGGAGAGGCTACTGCAGGCACTATTCCAGGCGTACGGGAGTAGACTGGAAGGGGTCATGCAGGCACTTGGAAAACCTCCTAAAGAGTACGCTTTGAGAGTGAATACGCTGAGGGCCGATGTGGATAGGGTGATTTTAGCCCTACAGGAGATGGGCGCGGAGTGCAGGCCGTCTCCCCTAATTGAAGAGGCGGTACTTGTAAAGGTAAATGGACCGTACCAGTTGGAGAGGTCTGGAAAGATTGTGGTCGCCAGGAAGGGCGCTGCGGAGAGTGTGATGTTGGGTAGCAGGCTGTATGCGCCCGGTGTTCTAAAGACAGAGAAGTATAGAGTTGGCGAAGTGGTCTCTGTGGAGGATCCTAAGGGGCATCTTGTAGGTAAGGGGATAGCGATGATGCCGCCCAAGACTGACGACCTCAAAAGGAGGGGGGTGGCTGTGGACACAAAGGAGTCGATATACAGGCTGCCCCCGCTCAGAGACAGCGAGTTGTACGGTTCTGGACTCATCAGGGAGCAGAGCATTCCGGCGATGATAGCATCCAAGGTTCTGGAGCCGGGTAGGGGAGAGACGATAGTGGACATGTGCGCAGCCCCCGGCGGGAAGACCTTGCACATCGCTCAGCTGATTGAGAATGAGGGGAGGGTTTATGCCTTTGATCACTCTGAGGGGAGGATGGCGGGGCTCTTGGCGGACATGGCGCGACTCGGGATTAAGTGTGTGGTACCTATGTGCCACGACTCAAGGTACATCGATAAGGATTTTCCGACTTTAAAGGCAGACAGGGTTATTGTCGACCCTCCCTGCTCTGCGCTGGGGGTCAGACCCAAGCTCTACGAAGAAACGACTTACAGGAGGGTGGGGGGTTGCGCCGAATACCAGAAGCACTTCATGAGGGCCGCGAGCAGGATTGTCAAGAGGGGAGGGGTGATAGTTTACTCAACGTGCACGCTGACACTAGAGGAGAATGAGGCTATTGTTAGGTTCTCAATGGACGAGCTCGGGCTGGAGCTTGAGGATCAGATTATTAGGGTGGGGGAGGGCGGGTTCGGGGAGGGGCTGGGACGGGTGCAGCGGTTCAGTCCGGATCGTTTGGATATGCCGGGATATTTCATAGCCAAGTTCACAAAAACGAGGGGAGATTGATGGAAAAAATTCTGAAGTTGATCCGGACGGAGGGGGTTTCAGATCAGTTAATAGAGTTTGCTAAGGAGGTTTACAGAAAAAAGTTCTTTGGTTATTTGGAGGTTGAGGTTGCAAGGGACGAGATAGACCTTGGATCGGTGCCATTCAGAGCCGGCATTAAGGGGAGGCAGTACCTCGCAGACGAGATCCTTGAGGAAGGTCTCAGGCTGGTCAGCGCAAGAGGCGGAGTCGTAATCATAATCACGTGTGAGGACATATACACTCATGGGACTAACTACATCTTCGGCCTGGCGACCACCGGTGGGGGGCTGATCTCCTCAGCGAGGATAGACCGTTGTCGGATAGTTAACATTTTATTACTATCCGTTCCACCTCAGCCTTTAAGGCTTCATTGATGGCTTTCGCCGCCAACGGTAAAGGACGGCACATTGGGAGTTTCATGGCTATATTCCAGGCGGCTACAAGATGCCTATCCGCTTGGAAGCCGCATCTCCTACATTTGTAGATGTGCCCATTCGGCTTGTTCAATTCGCCACATATCGGGCACTTCCTAGAGGTGTTTCTGGCATCAATATATACAGGTTTATAACCTTTCTCAATCGACTTATAGGAGATGTAAGACTGTATTTTCCTGAAGGGCATGCTGTGGAGCCTCCTATTCATCCTCCTGCCGTATTTCATCTTTTCCCTCATGTTCATCAAGTTCTCCATTATAGGCTTAATTTTCTCTTCAGCCACTATTTTAGCTATTGTCTTGCTTGCCTTGTGAAGGATAACATCTATACGCATGCCCTCTCTTTTAGAGTATTTAGCCAGCAGTCCAGCTTTTACTTTTTCCCCTGTCTTTCTCTGAATGTTCCGCCTCTTCTCGAAGTATCTGTCTCTGATGTGTTTCGCCTCACTTATGTCTATCTTTACAAACCTAGCCTTATCGGGCTTAATTATCGCTAAATCTATGCTCTTTTCATTTACATCTATTCCTAAGAGCCCCTCGTATTCCCTTTCCTCGACACCCTTCCTGAACGTTACATGAAGGTAGTATTCATCACCAAGCANTATTATTCTTGAGCCCTTAACCTGCCAGCCTTTGAATTTCTCAGCGTGCTCATGGAGCTTGAAAGGTATTGCGAGATGCCCCTTGTGCGTGGCAATTTTAAGACCCCCCCAGCTGAACCAGAAGAGGTGTGTATCATCAAGGAGAACAGTTTTCAACCGTTCTATTGATGGGAGCTTAACGTTATTCCTCCTCCTCGAAATTCTCCTATACGACTTGTATATTCCTAAAGCTACTNTTATAGCAGTATAAATGTAGTGTGATGGATAATCCCTAAATTTCCTCCTTAATTCTTCATAAACTGTTTCATGCAACCTCTTCCTAGATGTTATGTTCATGCTTATTGCCCTGTTCAAACACTCTTCAACCATGCTCCTATAGGTGGAGAAGAGTTCTTCCAGTATCTGTTTTTGCTCCTCTTTAGGCTCAAGCTCGAACTTGCAGGTTTCACTCAGCAACAAGCTTTTTGACACCTTCCACCACCTTCTCGTACTTGTGGCTCCTCAGGCCGTAGAGCTTTCCAGCAAAGCTCGATGCTAAAGCTGTCAAGTCCTCCACAAGTTCCTGGTAGGCATCCTCAGGCTCCTCCCCATTAACAACCTCTATTCTAACACCATGAGATGAAAAGTACCTTTCCAAATAACTAAAACCAAACCTAGTCAGCCTGTCCTTAAAAGCCACTACTGCGACCCCTATCCTTCGATTCTCGACAAGATCGAAGAGCTTGCTCAGCGATTTCCTCCTCTCGTCAAGTCCGCTGGCTACATCTTCCAAAACTGCAG
>JGI24721J26819_10002100_pt1 | contig 22134 bp, 19 predicted proteins | sample YelNatPaOPGAMG01_FD_26819 | JGI IMG/M metagenome (IMG submission 26819) | reverse complement strand
AAACCAATAAAGTAAAAGATGCTATTGATATTTTTGTTAGGATACAATCGGTTGATTCTTTAAGGTTGTTAAATGAAATTAATAAAAGTGCTGCTAAAAAAGGGATTACAATGCCAGTTCTTATAGAAATAAATATCAGTGGTGAAAGTCAAAAATATGGGTTTTTACCAAGGGAAGTTATGGATCTCTTTAGAATGAGTTCGTCTTTAAAATTTGTAAATATTGAAGGCTTAATGGGTATGGCCTCTTTGACTAATGATGTTGATAAAATAAGAAAGGAATTCTCAACTTTAAGGATACTATATGAAAGGTTAAACGCAGAGGGATATAACCTTAACGTTTTATCTATGGGTATGAGCGATGATTTTGATTTAGCTATAATGGAGGGTTCAAATATGGTTAGAATTGGNAGGGCCTTTTTTGAAGGAATAGNAACATGATAAAAATAGGAATTTTGGGTGCTGGAAGAGTGGGCGAAGCCTTTTTAAAAGGGCTTAAACCTTTGCATGAGGAGGGGAAGATTTTTGTTGCTGCAAGCCATAGAAGACTTGAAAGAAGGGAAGAACTTGGGAGAAAGTATTCTCTTAAAATTTTTTCTTCTAACGACGAGCTTGTTCAGTCATCAGATATCGTAATTATAACTCTAAAGCCCGATCAATTTAGAGCTCTTTCAGAATCGATGAAAAGAAAGGCGTTATTTAAGGATAAGACTGTTATTAGCGTTATGGCAGGTATAACACTTGATGAACTCCGCGACAAAGGCGGTATAGAAAAGGCGTTTAGGATTATGCCAACCTTAGGCGTAATAAATCAAAATGGTTTAATGGCGATGTGTGCATCTAGTCATGTAGAGCCACAGGATTGGATTGACGTTGAATCCATTTTATCAGCTTTAGGTGACGTCATAAGATTGGAAGAAGATAAGTTTGCAGCATTTACTGCTTTGGGTGGCTCTGGGCCTGCTTATGTTGCTTTAATAATGGAATCATTAATTGATTCAGGGGTTACAATCGGACTCTCTAGAAGTATTTCAAAAAAGATTGTTGACCATTTGTTTCTATCTCTTGTTGGGTTGGTGGAAATATATGAACATCCAATCTATCTAAGNGAGGCTGTAATGTCGCCAAATGGTACTACGGCTCAAGGATTATTGTGTTTAGAGACTGCTGGTGTAAAGGGAAATATAATTCAAGCTGTTATAAAAGCATATCAGAGAGCGAGGGAAATGGAGTGACTTATAAGCCTGATATTACTCCTTTGGACATTCAGAATAAGGAATTTAGTAAAGGACTAAGAGGTTATAAGGAAGAAGAAGTAGATAAATTTTTAGACGATTTATCAGAAGTTTTTTCTCAAATGATCTCTGAAATTGAGAGATTGGAAAAAGAAAATGAATATTTAAGATCTCGCATTCAAGCAACACAAAAGAAGAACGAATTTGAGGCATCAACTAGCGATTTCCTTTCACTAATCCAAAAAAAGGTTGAAGAGGCAAAAATCCAAGTAGAAAAGGAAGTTGAATTAAGGAGGATAAAATCAGAAGAAGAATGTAGAGCAATGATACAGAAAACCAAAGAGGAGCATACTAAACTTTTTGCCGATGTTGAAAGAATTAGACAGGAAAAAAGAAGAGAATTAAAGAACCTTGAAGAGTTTATCTCTAGGCTTCAAACGCTTGTTAATAGGGAAATGCAAAGTATGGAGAGGGAGAGTTTATCTTCTCAGTAATATGGATTTCAAGGTTGAACTCAAGGTTATACCAAATGCAAAAAAGGAATTAATTGAGATAAAGGAAGGAAAAATTTATTGTAAAGTAAATGCCCCTCCGGAAAACGGGAGGGCAAATAAACGAGTTATAGAAATGATTTCAGATTTTTTAAAATGTAAAAGGAATGATATTGAAATATTTTCAGGAGAAAAGAAAAAAAATAAAATTCTATTAATTAAATCAGAAAATATTTTTAAAAAAATAAAAGGATGGGAGCAATAGGTGGTTATGAAAGGGTGTTCGTTTCTAAATGAGTTTGAATTTAAGGCAAATTGTGAAGCAGCCTCACGATATTTAAGAGATTTTTTACCAGAAAAAATTGAAGGAATAATTGAACTCGGATCTGGATTTGGGAAAGCATTTGATAAACTGGAAAAGGAATTAATAATTAAATACGATAAAATACCATTTTTCCCAAAAGCATCTGCGCCTTCTCATCGTTCTCAGCTAAGTTTAGTTTTTATAAATTCAAAGCCTTATGTAATTTTGGAAGGTAGATTTCATTTATATGAAAATTACGGCGTTTGGGAGGTAATATTTCCTATAGTAGTTCTTTCTAGGTTTAAACCTAATATAGCTTATCTTACTAATGCTTCTGGAGGAATTAATAGCAGTCTAAATATAGGGGAGGTTGTAATTGTAAAAGACCATATTAATTTTACTGGTTATAATCCCTTAATTGGTTTAGCAGATATATACTTTGGAGAAAGATTTGTAGATATGAGCGATGCATATAACAAAAAATTAAGAGCTTTGGCTAAAGCTGAATCTGTAAGCATTTTGGGTTACGAACCTAAAGAAGTAGTATATGTAGGAGTTTTAGGGCCTAGTTTTGAAACACCTGCGGAACTTAATGCTATGAGAACTCTAGGTGCAGATATTGTTGGGATGTCTACCGTTATGGAAGTTATAGCTTTAAACGCGTTGAAGATTAAAACAATTTGCTTTTCTTTAATATCTAATATTGCTAATCCAGACAATCCAGTTAAGGTTTCTGCACAAGAGGTTGTAGATGTTGTTTCGAACAATAGTGATAAACTAAGAGATTTAATAGTTGATCTGGCTAGTAAGGTCGATGCAACCAAGATTTGATTTATTTGTTTGGTCTCAAATTGCATATTTAAGAGGCCTTGCAAGGTCAAAAGGAGGCAATTTGAGCCTTTTCAAAGATAATAAAATATATATAAAGCCTTCGGGATATTCCTTTTTTGATGTATTACCTTGGAAAATTAGCATAATAGATATTGATGGAACCCTTAAAAATAGCTATAAGCCGTCTTCTGAATATCCAATGCATCTTGAGATTTACAGAAAATTGCCATTTGTTAAGGCGATTTTTCATACACACTCTTTTTATGCCACTCTTTTTGCATTTTCAAAAAATATTATTCCTGTATTTACTGAAGAGGCAAAAATTTATTTAAAAGAAATTCCACTAATTCCATTTGCTCAGCCTGGGAGTTCAGAATTGGGTAAAAATGTTGTTAAATATTTATCAAGTAATATTCAAGCTGGAATTCTCGAAAATCATGGGACAATTGTTATTGGTAAAACTCTTAAAGAGTGCTATTATTTATCTGAACTTTTGGAAGAAAGTGCAAAGTTGGCTTGGTATTTAGGAAAATATTCATTAAACAACGTTGATTTAAGGAGTTAGGTTGTGCATAAACATATTTTTGAACCTTTTAAATTTAAAAGAGATCGGCTATTGTTGCTTGATCAGACAAAATTACCGTTTGAAGAAGTTTGGTTAGAATTATTTGATTCTGATATGATAATTGAGGCTATTCGAAGCTTAAGAGTTAGAGGGGCTCCCTCTATAGGTATATGCGGAGCATTTGCATTATATTTATCTATTTATAACAATAACGATATTTTAACGGATGAGAAGTTGCTAAAGAAGGAGGCCGATAAAATTAAAAATTGCCGCCCCACAGCTATAAATCTTTCATGGGGGGTAGATAAGGTTGTTAAATTTGTTAATAATTGTATAAATTTGAATGAAATATTTGATTTTGTATATTCTTTATATCTTCAAGAAATTGAAATAAATGATAAAATTGCTTTGAATGGTGCAAAAGTTTTGCCAAGTGGGAATATTTTAACTCATTGTAATACAGGTTCTCTTGCGGCACCTGGTGTGGGAACTGCTCTTGGAGTTATTAGAAAAATGTTTCAAATGAGAAAATTAAATTTAGTATATGTTTCCGAAACTCGACCCCTTTTACAAGGGGCAAGGTTAACAGTTTTTGAGTTAGAGAGGGATGCTATTCCATATAAATTAGTTATAGATGGAGCTTCAGGTATGTTGATGAGAAATTCTATGGTTGATGCAGTAATAGTTGGAGCTGATAGAATTGCAGCCAATGGTGATACGGCTAATAAAATTGGAACATTTATGCATGCTTTGGCAGCTAATTATTATAATATCCCCTTTTTCGTGGCTGCGCCAATGAGCACAATTGATTTTTCAATAGCAACAGGTGAAGATATTCCAATAGAAGAAAGAGATGGAAGTGAAGTTATTAAGTGTATGAATTCGTTTACTAACAAAAGTGATACAAGTGCCTTGAACTATGCTTTTGATATTACTCCAGCAAAGTTTATTAGAGCAATAATAACTGAGAACGGTGTATATAGTCCTAATGAGATATTGACTTTGTTTGAATGATTTTATATTTTGTAAATGTTATTCTTTGATCCTATAAATTAAAAAGGAGTTGTACTATGGTTGAATACAAAAAAACCTTAAAGCTGCCAAAAACTAATTTTCCAATGCAAGCAAGGCTTACTCAAAGAGAACCCGAGCTTTTAAAAAAATGGCAAAAGAATAGTGTTTTTGAAAAGGCAATAAAATTAAGAAAAAGTGGAGATTTCTTTTTGCTTCATGATGGCCCACCGTATGCAAATGGAGATATTCACTTAGGTACAGCTTTTAATAAAATTTTAAAAGATATGATAAACAAATATTATATGATAAAGGGTAGATTTACCCCATATGTTCCTGGTTGGGATTGTCATGGACTTCCTATAGAATTTCAGGTTTTGAAAACATTAGGCAAGAATAAAAAAGAGTTTACCATATCAGATATCAGAAAGATGTGTTATGAGCATGCCTTGAAATTCATTGATAGACAGAGAAAGCAGTTCATTAGACTCGGCGTATTTGGTTATTGGGAAAATCCCTATATTACAATGGATCCAAAATACGAAGCAATGCAGGTTAGAATATTTTGGGAGATGTATAAAAAAGGTTATATATATAAAGGTCTTAAACCAGTTTTTTGGTGTCCTTCTTGTGAAACTGCACTAGCAGAGGCTGAAGTAGAGTATTATGATACAACCTCACCATCAATTTTTGTAAAATTTCCTGTAGTTGACGGTAAGGGTGTTCTGAATAAAGGTGATATGATTCTTATCTGGACCACAACGCCTTGGACATTAATTTCGAATAAAGGTCTTGCTGTAAAATCTGATTCAATTTACGTTCTTATAAGAGTACGAGACGAAAATATACTCGTTGCAAAGGAAAGACTTGAAGCGCTTAAAGAAATTTTTGAAACTTATGAAGTATTGAAGCAAATTAAAGGAGAAGAATTAGAAGGCATAATTGCTTCAAATCCGCTTTTTCCTGAAAAGAAATCAATCGTTGTTACTGCACCTTTTGTAAGTATGGATGATGGTTCTGGAATCGTTCATATGGCTCCTGGGCATGGACCAGATGATTATATAGTAGGTATTCAAAAAAATTTGGAAGTAGAATCGTTGTTGAACGATCAGGGAATATTTAATAGCAAAGCACAAAGATTTGAAAACCTTTTTGTACATGATGCGAGTAAGGCAGTAATTGAAGATCTAGAAAAGAACGGTCTTTTGTTGTCGAAAGGCGAAGTTGAGCACTCATACCCACATTGCTGGAGGTGTAAAGGAAAGCTCATATATAGAGCTACCGAGCAATGGTTTGCATCAGTGGATGCCTTCAGAGAGGAGGCACTAAAAGCTACAAAGGAGGTTAGATGGATTCCTGAATCCGGTCTCGAGAGAATGAGTGCTATGATTTCGAATAGAACAGATTGGTGTATATCAAGGCAGAGATCTTGGGGTCTTCCTATACCTGCTTTTTATTGTGATGATTGTAATTCGATAATAATAAATGATTACACAATAGATAAAGTTTGTGATCTGTTTTCAAGAGAAGGTTCTGATTCATGGTTTAACAAGGACGCTTCACAGATTTTGGGAAATTATACATGCCCATCTTGTGGGGGTAAACATTTCAGAAAAGAAACTGACATTATGGATGTATGGTTTGATTCTGGTTCAAGTCATGCCTGTGTTTTAAAACAAAGAGAGGAGCTTCGATGGCCTGCAGATATGTATTTGGAAGGTACGGATCAGCATAGGGGTTGGTTTCAGTCATCTTTACTTACCTCAACCGCTGTTTTTGGGAGAGCGCCGTATAAAAGCGTTTTAACTCATGGGTTTATTGTAGATGAAAATGGCTATAAGATGTCTAAATCAAGAGGAAATGTAATTGCACCTCTTGAGGTGATTGAAAAGAGTGGGGCAGATGTATTAAGAATTTGGGTAGCGTCTTCGGACTATACTTCAGATGTAGCAATTTCAGACAGAATATTAGAACAGCAGTCTGACACTTATAAAAAGATAAGAAATACAATAAGATATATGCTTAGTCTTTTAAATGATTTTACTCCAAAGGATTCATTAACTCCCGATAAGTGGTTGGTTGTTGAGAGGTATATTTATACTAAGTTTAACGATCTCATTCAGGAAGTGGATCAGTATTTTAAAGATTATCAATTTTATAAGATGCTTTACAAGATAAAGTCCTTTATGACTTTAGATCTAAGTGCTTTTTATTTAGATATATTAAAAGATAGACTTTATGCGGGTTTTGATTATGAAAGAAAATCAGCTCAAACTGTTATTTACAGGATGTTAAAGGATCTCTTGATTATTCTTTGCCCAATAATATCATTTACTTCTGAAGAAGCCTGGGGATATCTAAGAGAAATTGATAGTTCTCTGCCTGAAAGTGTTTTTTTTGCTTCATATCCAGATGTCAAAAAGAATCTTGAGGGAGTAGAAAGGCCTGTAGATTTTGACATTCTACTTGAAGTTAGAGAGGAAGTAAAAAAGATTTTGGAAGAGGCTAGAAAAGACAAATTAATAGGCTCATCTCTAGAAGCTTATGTAAATATATCTCCAAAAAATAGCGAATTAAAAGAAGTATTGCTTAAATACAAAGATATATTGCCTGAACTAATGATCGTATCTCAGGTTAGTGTTGGTGAGAAATTAAGTTCAAAGTTTTCTCTTGAAAATGATAACTTTAGTGTAGAAGTTTTTCACGCAAAGGGTGAAAAGTGTGAAAGATGCTGGCAGTATCAAGAAAGTGTAGCAAACAGCGAATTAAAAATTTGTGACAGATGTAGGAGGGTTTTAGATGAATTATCAAATTAAAGATATTAGTTTAGCTGATGAGGGATCAAAAAAGGTTGAGTGGGCATATCGTGAAATGCCAGTACTTGATATATTGAGAAAAAAATATAGGGATATAAAACCATTTGCTGGAAAAACAATTGCTGCATGTTTGCACGTAACAACTGAGACTGCAAACCTGATAACAACTTTTAAAGATGCAGGTGCAAAGATATATTTGTGCGCATCAAATCCGCTGAGTACAAGTGATGAGGTTGCTGCCTACTTAGCAAAAGAAGGAATATTTGTTTTTGCCCAAAGAGGAGAGGATGCTGAGAGTTACTGGAACAATATTAGAATTTGTATTGAATCTGAGCCTGATCTAACTATTGACGATGGAGCTGACTTAACCGTTACTTTACATAAAGAGTATCCCAAAATTGCTGATAAGGTGATTGGTGGTTGTGAAGAAACTACTACGGGCGTTCATAGGATTGAGGCTCTTCACAAGGAAAACTTGTTAAAATTTCCATTTATAGCTGTAAATAATGCTATGACAAAGCACTTTTTTGACAATAGATATGGTACTGGGCAAAGCACACTTGATGGTATTATTAGGGCTACAAATATACTCTTTGCAGGCAAAAGGGTAGTAGTAGCGGGATATGGTTGGTGTGGAAAAGGCGTAAGCATGAGAGCTAAGGGAATGGGTGCAAGGGTTATAGTAACTGAGGTCGAACCAGTGAGGGCACTAGAAGCTATAATGGACGGGTTTGAAGTGATGCCAATGGATGAGGCTGCAAAAATTGGAGATATATTTATTACTGTTACGGGCAACTGCAACGTTATCAGATTTGATCATATTTTAAAAATGAAAGATGGTGCAATACTGGCAAATTCAGGACACTTTAACGTGGAAATTGAAGTAAATAAGATGGAAGAACAAAAAATTTCAAAGAGAAGAATCAGGCATGAGTTGGATGAATATACCTTTAAAGATGGTAAGAAGATTTTTTTGGTAGGTGAGGGCAGACTTGTAAATCTTGCAGCTGCTGAAGGTCATCCGTCCAGTGTTATGGATATGAGTTTTGCGAATCAATTTTTGTGTGCACTTTATCTTTTGAATAACAAAATAGATGTCGGGGTTTATCCTGTACCACTAGAGATTGATAGGGAGATAGCAAGACTGAAGATCGAGTCTATGGGTACGAGTATTGATACCTTAAGTAATGAACAAGAGAAGTATATGAAATCTTGGTAAAGGAAAACTTTAAATTTTTTATATTTGCTCTGACACTTTTTTTAATTGATAGATTAACAAAGTTTTTGGCTATCAAGTTTTTGTCTGAACGTAACTATAGTTTTTTTCTAGTACAATTCGTTCTTGTGAAAAATTTAGGGGGGGCATGGGGGGTTTTTAGCGGTCAAACGTTTTTTTTTATATTAGTTGGCGTTGTTTTTTTGATTTCTTGTATTATCTTATGGTTTAAAATACCTAGTCTAAGAATTGCTTTGTCATTTTTGATTGCTGGCGTATCTAGTAACTTGCTGGATAGAGCTTTTGGATCACATCAAGTGATTGATTTTATTAACATACATATTTTACCTGTTTTTAACCTTTCGGATATATATATAGATATAGGAATCCTTTTACTAATTTTTTATAATTTCAATAACCCAAAAAAACAGGACAGGCTATAAGCCGAGTTCTGTATCCCAAAGGGATCGCAACCATTTATCTTGGGCTGAAGTTTCNCTCAGCCTCTTGCGGCCTACCCGGAAGTATTAACGACCTGGGCTGTCTCCTTCCCTATTTGGCCTTGCTCCGGGTGGGGGTTGCCTGGCCAGAAGATCGCTCTTCTGCCGGTGAGCTTTTACCTCGCCTTTTCACCTGTACTATCCGTAGATAGTAGTTTGTTTCTGTGGCCCTATCCAGAGGTTTCCCTCTCTGGCAATTAACCAGCACCCTGCCCAGAGGAGCTCGGACTTTCCTCAAGTAGTTAACTTGTAAGTTGCGTGCCTGTCCTGTTTATTTTATAATAACACACTCAGACTTTAAATGACAAAGCAGGATAATGTTTTTTGAATCTCTTTTGTNCTGCCTATTATGAATGTTACTTCGTAGAAATCTTTAAGAGTGTATAAAGTGCACAAAAACCTGTTACAGCTGTAAAGATAAGTACGATTCCAATTACTGTCAAAATAATTCCTACCGTATTAAATTGCATTGAAAAACCAAAATAAATAAGAANGAGTCCTAAAATNAACCTTATAATTCTGTCTATANTTCCCTCATTTTGTTTCATCCTGGCACCTCCTTTTGGTAAGTTATTTAATTATACATCTAATTATGAAATTAATTTAATTTTTTATAACAACTAAAAGCTTTTGATAATAGCTAAAATGATATATAAATAAAGAAATAAATGTATTTTGTGTTTGACAAAACTATTTTAATATGATAATCTTAGAAAAGACTAGATATGTGCTAATTTAAACTCGCGTGTTTTTGTAGTTGATTTTGGCATTGTTGTCTACGAAAATGCGCGAGTTTTTTAGTTATTGTTTAGTTGTATTTTTTAGGAGGTTGTCATGAATAAAGGTACGGTAAAATGGTTTAATGCAGAAAAGGGNTACGGTTTTATTTCTAAAGCGGATGGCGGTGGGGATGTATTCGTGCATTTTTCTGCAATTGTTTCAGACGGATTTAAATCGCTTAACGAAGGTCAGCAAGTTACTTTCGATATCGAAGCAGATCCTAAGAACTCAAAAAAATTAAGGGCAGTTAACGTTAAGGCGTTATAATATCTCTTAAAATTAAGTCCACTATTGAATGTTTACTTTTGGTAGTGGACATTTTTTTATCAAACACATTTTCAATAAATATCATATACTCCACCTATACCTACGCCGAAAAATCCAGAAATAAAACCTGAAAGAAATGATACTAATNTTGTTAGATTTTTGTGTTTTATGGAATCATTTTTAGAATTGTTTATCTCTTTTACAGGTTGCCTTTTTGTAGTTATTAAAGAAAACATACCGATAGAAATTACCCATATAGGTAAAATCTCTTTAAATTCTTGAGTATTTACGAATTTGTTAGCAACTGAGCCAACTACTACGCCAGGAATGATTAAGCTAATTATAGTAAAAAACAATTTGTAATTAATTATTCTTTGTCTGGTGAAAGCGAATGTGCCTCCAATAGTGCTTAGTACGATTGTAAAAAGGCTTAATCCGCTAGCGGTCATAGAATTTAAATGTAAATACAAAATAAAAAACGGCAGTAGCATAACGCCGCCTCCAATACCTATAATATTCCCTATGANGGCAACTATCATCGAAAATAAAAAAACAGCACTAATACTAAATAGAATCGGCATTATATGCATNTCTCTAACCTACTTAAGTTATTTGTTCTTATACTTATATATTTCATATTATTAATAAATATAAATAATATTTTAAACCATTAATAGGTTTTTTTGCAAAGATGTCGAAATTGCGTAAAATATAGTATTTAAAGTAACTTAAAAATCTTATTTTATAGTATGTTGGTTTTTTTGAAAATTAATGAATTGTATGAGTAGACCTTGATAAGGAATTGGAACTTATTCATAATTTTTTTTCTATTCTTTATGCCATGATGACNTTCTTTCTACAAGGAATAAGCTTAAAACAAATGCAACACAAAATAGCAAACACAATTCAAAAAACACGTGGTTAAATGACATTATCAAAGCCTGTCTGTCAACAAAATTACTAAGCATTGCATATGCCTTGTTGTTAAGATCTGCTGCACTTGCTCCTTGCATCAAAAGCACTTGATTTATTCCAGCAAAGAATTTGGATATTGCAGGAGAAGTTGTTAATGGGCTAAGAATTGTTGCTGGGTTTGTCATAAAACCCTGAACGGTATATGGGCTGTTTGTTACGATATGTTCTGTGAGGTAGGCTCTGTTAATAATTTGATTGTTTTCAAGTTGTGTGGCAAAGACTGCCGTACCGATGCTCCCACAAAGAACTCTAACAAGGTTAAAGAGTCCAGCGCCTGAAACGATGTCCTTTCTCTCAAGAGCCATAAGTGCTATGGTACTTAGGGAGACAAAGATAAATGCAAATGCAATGCCCTGTACAAACTGGGGCCAGAATAGATCCCAAGCAGACGTATTAAGGCTCATAAAGCTTAAAGGAACTAGACTTAGTGATGTTAGCGCAGCAGCGAACATGACCATCTTTTTGCCTCCAATTCTATTATAAAGTCTACCTGCAATAGGCATGAACATAGCCATTGAAATGCTCCTTGGTATCATGGCAATCCCTGCTTCGGTAGCGCTATATCCTAAAGATTCTTGAAATAAAATAGGAAGTAAAAATAGTCCAGCGAATAAACCCATTCCAAATATCCCTTGAATAACTGTTGGGTTAAAAAAGCCAAAGTTTTTTAACAATTTTAAATTTACAGCAGGTTTTTCACAGGTAAATTCTCTTATTGCAAATAAAACAAACGATATAAATGAAATAATTGCAAGATTTACAATGAATTGTGAACTAAACCAGTTGTTTTCTTGTCCCTTTTCGAGCATTATTTGCAATGCACCAAGACCTATAGCCATTGTAATAAGTCCGAAGTAGTCAATTTTAATACCCTTTGAAAACTTTTCGGATTTATCTAGAATAAATATAAAAATTAATAATAAGTCTATAATTACAAACGGAACATTTATAAAGAAGATCCAATTCCAGTTAATATTGTCTGTGATCCAACCACCAATGGTGGGTCCTAATCCAGGGCCAAGTACAATTCCAATACCAAAAAAACTCATTGCTTTAGCTTGCTCATTTGGGGGAAAGTTCTCTCTTAAGATTGCCTGAGAAAGAGGAATTAAAGCTCCTCCTCCAATTCCTTGCAGGGCTCTAAAAATTATTATTGATTCGAGGTTCCAAGAAAATCCGCATAAGAAAGACCCAATTCCAAAAAGCAAGACTCCTGCAAAGAAACATCTGGTTTTACCAAATATTGAGGTTAAGAAATTTATTGCTGGCATTACTATTACATTTGCAAGCATATAGGAAGTAGAAATCCAGGTAGCCTCTGATATAGATACCCCAATTGCGCCTCTAATGGTAGGAATTGCAACGTTTACGATACTAATATCAAGTGATGACATAAAAATACAGATCATTACAGCAATTGTTATCATTATCTGACTAAAACCCAATGCTATCACCTCTTATTAACATTTTATACCAATTTTTTGTTTTAATGATAAATATTTTGTTTAGAATTTTAAAGAGTATAGTTTTTACGGTAGTTTGACAGTTCAAAGATAAAGCATAGTAACACAGGCATCTTGCTTGTGCTGTCTTTTGATCTTAAAAACTACCAAGCAGGATGTATAAAAGCTTTGTAGTTCTTCATAGTACCCTGAGCATCTTGCTCGGGGCGTCTTGCTTTTGATCTTAAAAACTAACAAGCAGGATGCTTGATTCACTATAAGTACAAAGTCTTAAAAAAGCTTTAAATATAAAAGTTCACAAGTATTTTTGTTCTATTCAAGTATCAAAGATGTGATTTTATACCATTTTTTGTTTTAACGATATTTATTAGAATTTTTAACAAAATATAATTTTCACATAGTATAATAACTCTATGAATAGAAGAGATTTTGTTAAATTAACTTTTGGCCTATTTGCGTCTATTTCTTTATTTGAATTTCCTACTGAGCTTTTTGCTAAGGAGGATACGCTTTATTTAAGATCTCTAGAACTTATTAATAATAAAATAAAGTTCTTTAGCGATGATTATTTTTCTTTTATAGTAATGGGGGATAGCCACAGGAACGATAGAGTTTTAAAAAAGGCATTTGAACTTGCAAGATCTTATGACCCTCTGTTTGTACTTTTTACCGGAGATATGACAAACGATGGTTATGAGTTCGAATATAAAGATTTTCTAAATATGTGTACTTTGCTTGGTGATATTCCTATTTTTCCAATAATAGGAAATCATGAGATAAGAAATTCTACCAAAGCTTTGTATGAAACTTATATGGGACCTCTAAATTATACGCTTTGTATTGATAGATTAAACTTAAAATTAGTATGTATAGACAATTCTGAGGGTATGTTGAAAGAGAATCAACTTCAGTTTTTAGACAAAGAACTTTCAGATGAAGAGAAAATTCTTTTTGTGGCTATGCATGAGCCACCATCATATAGTGATTGGTGGATACACTCGTACAATAAAGGGGATAAAGAGGCAATTAATATAATCTCTGCACATCAGGTTGGCGCGGTATTTCAGGGGCATATTCATCTTTATGATCACAAAGTCATTAACGGAATAAATTACTATATTTCTGGAGGTGCAGGTGGCAAGATTTTTCCATTGAACTTTGGGGATCCGTCATACAACATACTTCATGTGAAAATTATAAAAGGAAAAGTTTCAGTTGAAGAACTTCAACTGAGAAGATTTTTTGATGTTAATGAACTTTTAAGTTTAGAAAATAATCTTGGTATTCTTGGGTAAATTATAACGGGACAAGATACTCTGGCTAGTCTTTGTTTATCCTTTCTAAAGCTAATGCAGTAAGACGAGCAATAGCGTTAAGAGCAATTCTGTCGTCTATTTTTAAAATATTTGAATTTTCTGGTATATTTATTGCTATAACTCCATAAACTTCTTCTGCAGTTAACATTGGTAAATAAAGCGACTTTGCATTTGAAAAAGTATCTGTACCAAATCCCGCCGCCTTTTTATTTACAAAAGACCAGGAAACTATACCCTTAACTTCTGGAGTAATTTCAAATTTTTCTGTTTTTGCTCCAACCTTAAATTTTTCTTGTTCTTTAATAAATATAGCAGCTTCGCATATAAATAATTTTTTGATATGATTTATTGTTAGAGACAAAACGTGATTTATACTTTTTGCCATAACTANATCTGAGCTTAACTCGTATAGACCTATTTCTCTTTTTTGACTTTCCTTAAGTGTCTTTATTTTATTTTTAAGTTTTGATGCAAGAACATTGATTGTTGCAATTGCAATAGAATATACAATGTAAGAAAAAAAATAATTTAAATCTGATATTGCAAAACTATAAAAAGGTGAAACAAAAAAAAAGTCAAAAATTAACATGCTTACAAAGATTGAAATTAGAGTTGGAATTGTTTGAAGAAAAAGTGCATTTATAATTAGTGCTAATAAAAATAAAGAGATAATATTTGTGTCGTTTAAATGATCTTTTAAAATGAATGCGATTATAGAAGCTAAAAATATATTAATTAACGCCAAGGTGTATTGATTAAGATGTTNTAGGGTGAATTTTTTACTTTNAAAATTTACGGTTTCCTCATTTAGGTCTAACATGTAGATATCAATATTTTTAGTTTTTGTTATGAGCTTTTCTGGTATACTCCTGGAGAACAAGTTAAATTTTTTGGGTTTTCCGATAACAATCTTAGTGACATTGTGATCCTTTGCATAATCAATTATCTCCCTGGCAGGATCGTCACCTTTAAGCCATACTATTTCTCCTCCTAAATTTCTAGCTAAATCTAGTGCACCATTCAACCACTTTATTTCATCCTCAGTGAAAGTCTCGTTTTTTTGTGTTTCAACATGCACTGCTATCCAATGAGCGCCTATTTCACTTGCAAATCTATATGCTGCTCTTATTAATTGTTTTGCGTATGGACTTGCAAAAACTCCTACTAATACTTTGTTTTTTATAGACCAGGGACCTGCTATAGCATGTTGCATCATATATAAGCGCATTTTTTCGTCAACGCTATCTGCTGCCAATCTTAAAGCAATCTGTCTTAATGCTAATAGATTGCCAACTTTGAAATATCTATTAGCTGCACTTTTAACAATATCATCAAGATATATTTTTCCTTCTTGTAGTCGCTTTAAAAGTTCTTCTGGTGTAATATCTACAAGTTTTATTTCTGATGCTTCCTTAAAAAATTTGTCAGGGATAGTTTCTTTTACCTGAATTTTCGAAATTTGTAAAATAATGTCCTTGAAACTTTCAATATGTTGGACATTTACGGCAGTATAAACGTCTATCCCATAGTTAAGTAGATTTTCAATATCTTGATATCTTTTTGAATTTGAAAAACTAGGTGGATTGGTATGAGCAAGTTCATCAATAATTACTATTTGTGGTCTTCTTTTAATTATCTTTTCAAGATCAACTTCTTTTAACTTTAAACCCCTATATTCGACCATTAAGGGAGGTATTATTTCAAGACCTTCGAGAAGCTGTTCTGTTTCTGGACGATTATGTGTTTCAACAAAACCTACAACAATATCAAGACCTTCTTTTTTTCTCTGATGTGCATCGCTTAGCATAGTATATGTTTTCCCTACTCCTGGAGCATAACCTAAATAGATTGTAAGCTGGCCTTTTTTAGCTTTTTCTTCGCTCTTTACTAATTCGAGCATTTCTTCAGGAGAAGGTCTTTTTAACTCATTATCTGACATATTGTTTTTCTAACTCTATAAGAGTTAAGTTTAATTTTAATACATTTACTCTTTTTGCTCCAAAAATTCCTAAATCTCTTGGTTCGGTATTATGTTCAACCAATTCTTTTAAAATTCCTGTTGGGATGTTTGTAACTTTTGAGATTCTCGGAATTTGAACCATGGCTGCTTCGGGTGTGATATCTGGATCTAATCCACTTCCAGAGCCCATAACGAGATCAGATGGAATTGGCAATCTTAATCCGTTTTCTTTAAAAAATTCTATTCTGTTTCGTATTTCTGAAATGAGTTTAGGATTAGTTGGTCCTAAGTTTGAACCACCGCTAAATAGCGGATTGTAGGGAAAATCAGGTGTTGGCGAAGGCCTTGACCAAAAAAGATCTCCTCTTTCAAAGGGTTGACCTATTAATGCAGACCCTATTGCAACTTTGTTTTGATATATAATACTTCCATTGACTTGCCATGGGAAGAGTATCTGTCCTATGGTTGTAATCGTTAGAGGATAAATAATTCCTGTAATGAAAGTTAAAATTGTAAAAATCTTTATGCAACTNTTGAAATTTTTCATCTTTACCTCACATTATACAAATAAACTTAAAAATAAATATATTAACTTTATACCAATAAAAGGTGCAATCAACCCACCGCCACCGTAAATCAAAAGATTGTATATAAGCAACTTTTCAGCAGGCATTGGTTTATACCAAACACCTTTCAAGGCAAGTGGTGTAAGTATAGGTATTACAATGGCATTGAAAATTACTGCAGATAATATTGCTAAGAAAGGATTNGCAAGATGTAATATATTCAAAACCCTTAGTTGTGGATAGATGGCAATAACTGCGGCAGGTATTATTACAAANTATTTGGCTATATCGTTTGATATGCTAAACGTTGTTAATGCACCGCGAGTCATAAGNAGCTGTTTGCCAATGTCTACAATNTCTAGAAGTTTTGTCGGGTTAGAATCTAAATCTATTATATTTGCTGCCTCTCTCGCAGCTTGTGTGCCNGTNTTCATTGCNACTGCGACATCTGCCTGAGCAAGAGCTGGAGCATCATTTGTGCCATCCCCTGTCATAGCGACCATCAGACCTTGTTGCTGATATTCTCTTACTAGTCTTAATTTGTCTTCTGGTTTTGCCTGTGCAAGGAAATCATCGACTCCAGCTTCTGCTGCTATAGTAGCTGCAGTAAGTGGATTATCTCCTGTGATCATTACAGTTTTTATACCCATTTTCCTAAGTTGTTCAAATCGTTCTTTTATGCCAGTTTTTAATATATCTTTTAGATTAATAACTCCTACAATAGCATTGTCGTAAGTAACTACTAAGGGTGTACCGCCTAATTTAGAAATATCCATTACAACTTTTTGCATATCATCCGGAATAATGCCATTGTTTTGAATTATATATTCACAAATTGCATCAGCTGAACCTTTTCGGTATTTGTGGCCATTTGTATTAACTCCGCTCATCCTTGTTTTAGCACTAAATGGTATTGTTTCAATATCTTTAGGTAGTTGGTGCATTCTCAAATTGTATCTTTCTTTTGCTAATACTACGATACTTCTGCCTTCAGGGGTTTCATCAGTTAATGATGATATTAAAGCTGCTTGGGCACACTCCTCGACTGTATGGTTTCCAACTGGAATAAATTCAGTTGCTTGTCTATTGCCAAGGGTAATAGTGCCTGTTTTATCCAAAAGCAAAACATTTACGTCTCCTGCTGCCTCTACAGCTCGTCCAGAAAGTGCAACTACATTTTTTCTAAAAAGTCTATCCATTCCTGCAATGCCTATTGCCGGAAGGAGTGCGGCAATAGTAGTAGGAGCAAGACAAACAAATAAGGCTATAAGCACTACAAATGAAACAGGAGAGCCATGTCCTGAAGAACTTACGCTGTAAATTGATAANGCTCTTAAATTAATTACTACAAATAGAAAAACTATAGTGAGTGATATTAGCAATACTTCNAGAGCGATTTCGTTTGGTGTTTTACGACGTTTTGCGCCTTCTACCATCGATATCATTCTATCTAGAAATGATTCACCAGGATTTGAGGTTATTTTTATTATGACGCTATTTGAAATAATTTGAGTACCTCCAGTTACAGCGCTTCTATCTCCTCCGGCTTCTCTTACCACTGGAGCAGATTCACCAGTTACCGCTGACTCATTTACCAGTGTAGCACCAACAACAATTTCTCCATCTCCAGGTATTAGATCTCCATCTTCAACAAGAACAAAGTCTCCTTTTTTAAGTTGTGTTGATAATATAACTTTGAATTTACTATCAAAAGATGGGGTATCCAATTTTTTTGCCATTATCTCAGTTTTTGACCTCTTCATCGATTCGGCTCTTGCTTTTCCACGGCTTTCAGAAAACGCTTCAGCAAAATTTGAAAANATTACTGTAAACCATAGCCAAGCTGAAACCCAACCTGTAAACCATAAGGGGGTATTGCTACCGCTTATAATTTCGTGAAGGAACTCTAATGTAGTAAGTATGCTACCAATTTCAACCGAAAGCATAACAGGATTNGATATTAGATCTTTTGGATTCAATTTTTTTAAGGAACTAATCAGGGCTGATTTAAATATTTCAGAACTATATAGATCTGCTTTTTTTGCACTCATTTAAAAACCTCTTTGCATAAGTATATTTTCGAGAAATGGGCCTAATGCCAGAGCTGAGAAGAACGTTAGCGCTCCGATGATAATAACGACCAACATTAGCCATATCATAAAAGGTATACGATCTGTGGGCAAAGTTCCAACGCTAGGTGGTGTATATTTCTTCCCTGCAAGAGAACCTGCCATATAGAGTACAGCTACCGCAGGCACGAAACGGCCAATTAACATAGCAACCGATGTTGTAAGATTATAAAATAAAGTATTCGAATTCAAACCAGCCATCGCACTTCCGTTATTGTTTGCAGTGGAAGCATAGGCATACAGTATTTCTGATAGTCCATGTGGACCGGGATTTAATATAGAGCTAAGACCTGCTTTTGTGATTAGTGCTAGAGTTGTAAATATTAGCACAAGAAGCCCAGAAGTTAGAACTATGATTATAGACATCCACATTTCTTTTACCTCGATTTTTTTGCCTAAAAATTCTGGGGTACGTCCGATCATCAAACCCGCAACAAAAACGGCAATTATCATAAAAGCGAGCATTGTATATAATCCAGATCCCACACCACCAAAGATTGTTTCGCCTGACAACATCAGGATCATAGGAATCAACGAGCCAATTGGCAAAAGAGAATCATGCATTGCATTAACAGCACCGCAAGAAGTTGCAGTGGTTATTGAAGAAAAAAGTGTGGTACCACCAACGCCAAAGCGTACTTCCTGACCTTCTATGTAATGGCCTGATACTCCAAGGCTGTTAATTAAAGGGTTATGAGAGGTATTTGCCCAATATTGAATTCCCATAAATGTTATGAGTAAGAAAAGCATAGTGATATATATAGCCCACCCCTGCTTAGTGTTTTTTTGCATTCTGCCAAATGTGTACGTAAGCGAAGCGGGAATGATGATTATCATAAAAGCCTCGAAAAAGTTGGTCAAAGGATTAGGATTTTCGAATGGATGTGCAGAATTTGCGTTGAAAAAGCCTCCTCCATTTGTACCAATTAATTTTATCGCTTCTTGTGATGCTACAGGACCCATTGGAATTATTTGCTTATCTATAACTTTATTATTTACTGTGATTGGAGAGACGAGACTTATTGTTTTATAGCTTTCGAAATTTTGGATTACTCCCTGGCTCATCAAGAAAATAGCTGAAATTATGGATAATGGTAAAAGAATGTATAAAATAGATCTTGTTATGTCAACCCAAAAATTTCCGATGCTATACGAGAGTTTGTTAGAAAATCCTCTAATTAAAGCAACAAGTATAGCAATTCCTGTGGCAGCGGAGAGAAAGTTTTGGACAGTAAAACCTAACATCTGAGTTAAGTAACTTGCTGATGATTCTCCCGCATAAGATTGCCAATTTGTATTTGTGATAAAACTGATAGCTGTGTTTAGAGCGAGATCTAATGAAAAGGCTTTATAGTGTTCTGGATTTAATGGCAGCAGTTGTTGTGATATAAGTATTAGAAAGAGAAACATGAATCCTAACAAGTTAAAAAGCAACATGGATACAGCATATTCTTTCCAATTCATTTCGTGTTCAGGATCGACATTGCTCAATTTATAAATTAATTTTTCAATTGGCGAGATTGCCACAGAAATAAAAGTCTTTCTACCTTCAAAAATATTTGACATATATAAACCAAGTGGTTTTATACAAATTGTCAACAATAGAAAGAAGATAACAAATTGAAGAATGTCTACAAATAAATTCATAAATGCCTCCTGAAACTGTATAAATTTTAATACATTTAAATTTATTATAAATTATAAAAAATTTTATAATTTTTAGATTGATAAGTGATTTTTGTTGTATATAAAATAAGAGAGTACTATTCTGTTTCTTTATAGAATATCAATTTTTCTGTTTGATAATAAGCTGTTTGATCGTGGTTCACCACTATCAGGCTAAATTCATGCGCACCATTTGAAAGGTCTTTTATGCTGACATTTGAATTGAATCCAGAAAATTTGAATTGTGGAATTTTGAAAAGTTTCACTACGTCATTTCTTGGAAAGCCATAAGTTAAAGGATAAAGTTTGCCATCGATATCAGCAAACAAAAAAGATGCAGTTGTTTTGCCAAAAGGGTCAAGTGCCCAACCATATAAATTTATATTATCATATTTTTTTACTATCAGTTGAAACTGTTTGTCTTCGAAAGGAAAGGGATACTTATAAAAATATGTGAGCACAAGAAGTGGGGGAGCGTTATATTTTTTTAGCTGTTTAATATTTTCTGCAAGATAAAATTCTTGTTTTGTTCTATCATAAACATTTTGTACAGGAATAAACCAACCATTTTCTTTGGCGAGTTTTATATTTTCAAATGCCTTGTCCTGATATGGATATGACATAAAGTTATTCAACATATATTGTTTGTCGGATAGCTCTGAGTATGCTGTTTGAATCCAACCTACATATAAAACAATAGAAAGTAGAAGGCCCAAAAGAGCTATTAAGCTTCTAATCTTTTTACCTTTAGCGTTTAAGAAAAGTGATATATATGATATTGAAAATAAGAAAAGAGAATACATTGTATATCTGGAAAACATTGCGCTATCAAATCCCAAAAATATTCTATTCAGACCCACTACTAAAGACGTCAAGAATATAAAGCTAATGAGTAATATCAATGCATGATTATCTTTATTTAATTTTCTGCGTAAAAGCCAGAGATAATTTAGTATTAGGAGTATTGCTAAGATAAATATTAAGGCATAGTTTTTTGCAGCAGATGATATAAAGATCATCATATAGCCTAAAAGTGTTGTGGGATTTTTTAAGCAAAAAATTAAAGTGTCCTTTATTGGGGGTGAGATGTAGTGCAGAAGGGGAAAATAAATATAAAAAATAATTAGAGATGCAATCAAAAATGTTGAAAATCTTTTATATTGCCTTGTTAGTAATAAATATAAAAGTACAATAGGTGATACAAATAGACCGCCACCACCAGTAAAGACGGCTAAAACAAAAAAAACAATTCCTAATATAAAACCATAGCCTTCACAAGTAAAGGTTACAATTGAGATAATGGAAAATAGAAGTTCATAATATTGTTGAATAGATGCCATCGGAAAATCTGCCATCAATTCCCACTGAGAAAAGCACAGCATCGTTATGGCTATTGGTGTGAGTTCAGTGAGTTTAAAACCATATTTCTTTTTGAAAAATATAATTAAGAAAAGTATTATGAGAATAAGCCCTAAATTTCCTACAATTGATAAAATACAAAAGTTTATCTTGCCAAGAATATTGAAAAAAAATAGCGTAATAACCCTATCAAATACAATTCTGTGTTCGTGAAACTGGGAAAAGAGAAGGTATAGTCTATATCCGAAGTCGCTATGAGTATAAAATTTATTTATGAAGTCCAATATGGCATCGTAATCATCTGAATAAGGCATATTAACAGAGAATTTTAATGAGGTGTAAAAATAAAAGACAATTGCGCTTAATAATAAAGTTATAGAAATAAAGAAGTATATTTTCCCTAATTTCGTTAGTGCCAACTTAAATAATTTTTTTAAATTATCTGGCCGCATGCATTCCCTTTAGAGTTATTTTCAGCTATTTTATCATATTAAAAAATATATTCTAAAAAATCACTTTNCATGAGCAAGATGCTCAGGATACTATTAGGGTTTTTTACTTATCAAAAAGTTTGATAATATATTATTATTAAATTTATTAGATCAAACTTTTTCTTGGTGGAGGGATCATATTAAAGATTTAGAATTAGAAAATAACAGGGTTTTTTTAAACCACAGAGAAAGAGT